>Ga0209348_1001523_pt1 | contig 11227 bp, 19 predicted proteins | sample ETNvirenome_2_30_FD_184065 | JGI IMG/M metagenome (GOLD analysis project Ga0209348, IMG submission 184065) | Marine viral communities from the Pacific Ocean - ETNP_2_30 (SPAdes) (version 2) | ecosystem: Environmental > Aquatic > Marine > Oceanic | place: Pacific Ocean | collected 2013-06-22 | reverse complement strand
AATTATTTCAGACTGTGTTTTAATTATTAATTCTAATTTATTATTATATTCTTTTAATTCTTTATTTAATTGAACCTCAGATTTTTTAACTTGACTCTCCATGTCCAATTTATTTTTTAAGTCTTCTATATCTTTTTCTAATTCTATTTTAGATTTTTCCATATTTAATTTTTTTCTGCTTGAACACCTTTTGGTAAACCTAAATGTGGTCTACCATCAAATTTGTTTGTTAAATCTGATGCATCATTGTAATGTAAAAAAACTTGACCACAAGCTATCCCTTCAAAAGGCTCTCTCCAATGTTTAAGTTTATCTCCTTTATAAATTAACATGTCACCAGGATTTAATAAAAACCCTTTTGTTTTTTTGTTTTTTAATTCTAAATATATTTTCCATGGATCCCCTCCTAAATTCATAGTAGCTGATATTTTACAACTAGCTCTGTCTCTATGTTTTTTTAATTCATTTCCTTTGTGGTAAACCCTTGCGTAAGAATAAGTTTCAATTAATTTAACTTTTGTTTGTTTTTCCATAACAGGTTTTACATTTGCTAAGAGTAAATCAAAAACTGTATCTCCATAAATACAAAAACTATTGTCTACTTGTCCGTCACCCCATCTTCCCTTATCTTCATCAAACTTAGATATTAAATGATTATTATATAAAGTTAAAAAACTTTGTCTTTTTAATAATAAATATTGATATAAAAAATCAGACATTTTATCGTTAATAACTTTTTTACAATGGATATAATCTTCTTTCATTTATGTAAACGGATATCCAATAATCCAAGAGACTAATGAATACCTCACTCCTTTTTTTACTGGGTTAATTTTATGCCATACAAATGAGGGAAATACAATAACAGTTCCTTTAGGTAAAAATTGTTTACAAGTAATTTCTTGTAACTTAATTTTATTATCTATTATTTGTGGGATCACAAAAACTAATTCACCACCTTCATAATCATTAGGATCAGTTAGTTGACATGTTATAGATAATTTTCTAATCTTACCTTTAAAGTTTGGTCTTTTATCTTTAAATGGTTCAGAAAAAGTATCTGCATGTATATTATAATATTGTCCCTTTTCATATTTTGTAAATTGTAAAGACTCTATCCAATCATGTTGAAAATTCCAACCAGCTTTTTGATTAGCGTATTCTATGAAAGGTTTGATTTCTCTATATATCCACAATTCATTTTGCCAATTTATATCAGAATTTCTAATGTTTTCTTTTAAAAAATTTAATTCTTTTTTAGACGTTTGTTTTAAACTTTTACCACCTATAACCGCTTGTTTAAATTTAGTAGACAAACCATGTTTTACAACGTTGTCACAAAATCTATGTGACAGACCGTTTTCAAAAAAATAAAATTTATCTTTTATTGTCTCTAGCATTATTTTCTTTCGAAAAAACAATTTAATGTTAATCTACCGTTTTCTACATTATTTCCGTATTGCTGTAAAGTGCTGTGCTTTATTTTACCATCAAACATAACCGCTCTATTTTGAACAAATTTTACAATCGTGGAGGGACTATCATCTTCTTCATACAAACAAGTTCCAGAATCTAAATTAGTTTCCGATAGATACACCAATAAAGTTTTATCAACTGGGTCTGTATGAATCCAATCTTTAACTGAATTAGAGGTTCTTAAATGAATAACAGCACGCATTTCCATATTCGAACCGGGAACAAGAAAATTATTTTTTACTTTATTAAAAAGCTCTTTTAAAATTAAATTATATAAAAAAGGATTTACATTAATTAAATTATCGCTTCTATAACCAGGCCAATTAGCTTTTTCACTAAATTTTTTCTTAAACTCTTTTAAATTATATAAAGGTATATTTTTAAAAGAATCTTTTATAATATTAAAATTATCAAAAAAACCATCTACTATTGTTATTTCTTTCATATTAACTATGCTCCAGTATGTCTAAGTTAAATGACATTATAATTTTATCTTTTTTAAAAATATTTTTAATTGACCTATGGTTTAAATACGCAGGAAAAGTAATAATATCTCCTTCTTTTATATTAGTTTTAATGATATTTTTATTAATGTCCATAATTTGTGTTTTTAATTTAAGACTTGGTAAATTAATAAAAAAAACATTAGTAAAGTGACAATCAGGATGAACGTGCCAATCGTGAAAATCACCTCTTTTGTAAGTTTGATACCATATTTTACTTATTCTAAATTTACTAATATTTAATTTAATACTAAGATCTTTTAAAAAATTTTTAGATATGTTGTTTAAAAAATAATTAACGTATTTTTTATCTTGTAATTTTAAATTAAAGTCTGTTTTTGATATTTTTTCTTTGTCTGTAATTAAAGAATTAGTTTTAGTATTATCCAATAATTTTATTAAATTACTTTTGTATTTTTTAAAATTAGGAACACTATAAATATGTATGTCTTTTAATTCTTTCATTATATTCTACATACGTAGATACATTATTTTTTAACAGTTGTATATATTAAATTAAGACCAAGAAGAGGTATTTGGATTCCAAGCATATGTTATATTTAAATCCACAGAACCATCAACTATTGGATTTCCCATCCATTGTTGATTATCTTCATTCCAATCATACATTATGTTATTACCACTGGCATCTACAAATGAAGTAGGTTCTGCAACTGGAGCTACCCATTCTTTTGAAACTAGTGTCCATGATGAATAAGGTTTTGGTGGTATAAAAGAATCTAAGCTTTCATCATAAGTAAATCCTATACCTGCATAGTTCCATCTAAAAGCTTTTGATTGATCCTCTGATACAGTTCCATCTGAATTATAATGAACCCCTCTTCTTGTATTATAGGAAGTTTGTTTCCATGTTCCACCAAATAATTTAGTACAGTAGGCCTCTCCTGCAGGATCGCCATTATGAGAAACCTCCTCCTCGCCTACAACAATAACTTTTATAACTTCGTTATTTTCATTTAATTTTGCAAAGTGTGCCATAATTAAAAACTTAATGTTCCTGATACTGTGAAAGTACAAATTTTGTCTCCACCACTATCACTTATTGAATTTGTTCCTGGAGCTATACTTAAGGTTCCTGGGTCATTGGCTGCGGGAACTCTAATAACCACAACACCCGAACCACCGTTTCCAGGATTGCCCTCAGATTCAGGTGGAGCTGATCCTCCAGTTCCTCCCGATCCAGATCCCGTATTTTCGGTTGCTGGTGAAGAATTACTTCCTCCAGGTCTTCCACTTTGAGCGCCGCCTCCGCCGCCGTTTCCACTTCCCGCTGAAATAAATCCTGCTCCTCCACCACCTCCAGCTCTCGCCACACTAGATCCCGTTATACTATTAGATGAAGAACTGCCGCCGTTTCCTCCGTTAGGCGACCCGGCACCACTTGCACCGCCTCCGCCTCCGCCGTTTAGCGATGGCGCATTTCCTCCGTCATTTCCTTGTGGTGGACTAAATGGTGGAGTATTCCCAGATCCACCTGTGGCTTGAGGACCTCCATGACCTGCACCTCCGCCACTTCCTCCATCAAAATAGTCGGATGGAGAGTATGCACCATATCCTATACCACCTCCACCTCTTGTGCTTGTAATAAGTCCGTCAATAACTGAGTCAGTTCCAGTGTTTTGGCCTCCTGTTGGTCTACTTCCAGGGTGAGTTCCCCCTGCTCCAACGGTAATTGCTACACCAGATTCAAATTCTATTTGAGTTCCACCGGGATAAGAGGTTCGATGGCCTCCCGCGCCGCCGCCACCTCCGTGACGTTTTCCTCCGGTCGCTCCTCCAGCTACAACTAAATAATCTGCTGCAACCAAAGCTTTTCCTGATCCAGAACCAAATCCTAAAATTTGATAACCAAAAGATTTTGATTTTTTATTTGATATATTTTTTGTGCTCTTACCTGTCGTAAGTTTATTTTTTAAGTCTCTCATACTTTAGCCCTATTATACGTCGTTAGCAGCGTCAGTAGTAAAGAATAATTTAATTCCAAGCAGTCTTGCATCAGCGTTTAAAGTATCGTCTGATACATCTCTAGTTATTTGAAAGAAAACATATTCATCTGTGCTAGGTGAACCTGCTATAGTAACTGCTCCACTTTCTGCTGTAACGTCTAAATCGTTTGATGTTCCACTGTGTGCCTTTGCTGTTGGTGCAACTGCTGTTCCAAAAGCAGTATTTAAATCTCCATTATCCGCTAAAGCAACTGCTGCTAGATCCCATGATACAGTTCCTGTATCTGTTGAAGTAGCTGTAAAGAAGGCTTGAAAAGTTACAGTGCCTTCATTCCATGATTTAGGAAATGCAACGGCAAACTGTGCATTTTCATCTGAATCTTTATCAAAATCTAAAACTTTTATTTCTGGACCATTGGATAATTCTACTTGATTAGCCTCTGCACCATTAGTAGTGTTAGGATACATCGCAACAGCAGGTATCCAAATAGTTTCTTTTCCTGCTATTTTAATCGCTGCTGTGTTATCTCCTCCGTCTACTGCTTGAGCAACTCCAGTTCCATTTGGAGATATTGTTATGTTTCCGTTTGCTCCATCTGTAATTGTAATATTACCAGAGTTAGTGCCTGAGTTTGTATCTAAAACTAAATCTTGTGTTCCACTTGTTGTAATTGCTGCTGAAGCTGAACCTGTACCAAAAACAGTTTCTCCAGATCCTTTTGGTACGATAGCTATGTCTATGTTTGTATCATCACCTGTTGCAGATAATGTTGGATCGTTCCCTGTGGCAGCGTTTGCTATAGTAAACTCATTAACTGCAGAACTTGTAGCTGTAACTTTAGCTAACTCATTTCCATTAGTATCTAAAACTGAAGTCCCTATTTTAGGAGAAGTTAAAGTTTTATTTGTTAAAGTTTCAGTTCCTGTAAGTGTTACATCACCCATTCCAATATCAATAATGTCAGGATTTGTGCCATCATTTGCAGAAGCAAATACTATTTTTGTTCCTTTATCAGAAGCACCAAAAGTAAATGAATCACCTGATCCTGACACATATTTAAATTGAACTGTGTAAGATCCTGAAGTTGAATTTTTTAAAAAATAAAATGTTTGAACGTCTAATGGTATTGTAACAATTTGATTTCCTGTAATTGTACCTGTAAATTCTATCATTCTGTGTGCAAGAGTTGCACCAGTTGATCCATCAGATACGGATAAAGTCGTTGTTTGTGCTCCACCAGCTATTGATTGTTGAGTAAATCCACCAGAAATTTGTTCAATAATTTGTAAATTAGTGTTAGTTTTTGTCCCCCATGTACCAGCGTTTTCACCAGTTGCTTGAAGTTCTACCCCTAGTCCTGTGTATGTTGATGCCATAATTTTTATCTCCTACTATGCTGCTACATCTGTATACGATGTATTAGAACCTGTGTCAATAGCCTGATATGCTTGAATTCCAAAACCTGTGGCGGTGCCAAAACCTGCTACAGAGGATGTCATTGATTGACCTGTTAATCCCATTACATCAGCAGGAGTAATTGCTCCAACACTACCAGTTGCTGATACTCCTGTTAATCCCATTACATCTGCAGGTGTAATTGATCCAACACTGGATGTTGCAGATACTCCTGTTAAATCTATAACAGGGCTTCCACTTGTTGTAATTGATCCAAGGCTTGAAGTTGCAGATTGACCTGTTAATCCCATTACATCAGCAGGAGAAATTGATCCAACGCTAGATGTCATTGATCGACCAGTTAGACCCATTACATCAGCAGGAGAAATTGATCCAATACTGGATGTTGCAGATACTCCTGTTAACGCTGTAGTTATGTCTCCTATAATTGTTGGTGATCCAACACTACCAGTTGCTGATACCCCTGTTAATCCCATTACATCTGCAGGTGTAATTGATCCAACAGAAGCTGTTGCGGATTGACCTGTTAATAATATATCTCCTTGAATACCCCAAGCATCGTCATTCCAAGCGGCTCTACCCCATCCAGTATTTATTTCTGTAGATACAGTAACTGATCCAATAGATGAAGTTAACGAAAGACCTGTTGGGAAAATTGTTTCATCCCCCATGTCTCCCCACGAACCTGATGAGTCCCATAATTTTGCACCCCAACCAGTTGTAAAAGCTTCACTTATACCCCAAAGGTTTGCACTCCAATTTCCAGCACCCCAAACATCTGCATCTAAAGTGTTCGCTTGTCCACCCATTCCAGAGTGAATACTACAATAATAATATAAAGTTGGAGCTGAGGCTGCTACTTCTATTTGCGTATAAGCTCCTGAACTTCCTGGAGTGCCATTAGTTGTGACCCCTGTGGTATACTCACTACCTCCAGAGTGTGTGCCGCCTGATGTTGTAGAAAGTCTTAATGGGTGACCACTGTTTGAACTATCTGATTGATCAAATCTAAACGTTCCACCTTCAACTAAATTTATTGTTGCTTGTTGAACACCATCAATAAAATATTTATTTCCAGAACCGGTGCTTACGACCGTGACTGTGAATGTTCTGTCAACGGACATCCGTTGTTCTCCTTTACGCTATTCTTATGATTGCGTTAGATGCGTCTGCTGTTGGAAATTGAATTGTGAAAGTTCCGCTAGTTACAGTTTTATCACCACCAAAAGCTATTACTGCAACAGCTTTGTCTGATTGTGACGAGTTATAAATTAAAGCACCATTCGCTGTAAAAGTTGCAGAGGTAAAACTTACATCTGAAAAATCACAAACTGCAGTTGATGAATCTAAAGTTGGAGTTACACTTGTTAAAGTAGCACCGCCCGCAGAGTATGCAGATCCAGATGTGTTTGAAATTTCATTTGATGTTGAATAAGCAGTTGTACTCGCACCTAAAGATGCTGAACTAGTAAATAAAGCTATTTTAAAAGTATTTCCTGACGATGCAGTGAAGTTATGTGTTCCAACTAAAATCTCTTGTTTAAAACTATTACAAATTGCCGATGTTATTGCCATGTTTTATCTCCTATGGGTTTGCTGAGTTTACTGGTATTCGAACAGTGCCATCTGTGTAGTCATCTCTTCGTCTTCTACCAACTTGCTCATTAGCAAACTTTTGTACCTCTTGTTTATACTTATTTTCGTATAGTGTCAACATATCTATTGGGCCTTTTAAAAAACCATATGCCTCCGATAGACAGCAATATAATAGGCCATTTGGAAAGTTAAGACTAATGTAATTAGTATCATCATTTTCTAATAATGCGGGCGCAGCATTAAAATGAACCCTAAATTTATATGTTGTGTCAGGAACTGGAGCAAACATCATTCTTCCAGATGTAGTATCTGACTCCCCTGTAGCACCACCAAACATGGCATAATATTTAGGCTGCCCTCTTTTAGCTGACTCTGTCGAAGATATATATTCTTGTAAGTATGTAATATCTTTTTTCTCCAACCATGTATTAGCCCCGGTTGTAGTCGATGTTGAATCATAAACCTGTATGCCTCTAATAAACACACATCCTGCTGGAGCATTTATTGTTTCTTGACCTGTAACCAAATTACCTATTTGTTGTTTTCTATCTGCATCAATAGGCACATCTCTAAATATTCTATATTGTGCATTTAAAATAATGTTTTCTAAAACAGAGTCTGATAAAACGTTAGAATCTGTTTCAGTATAACTTCTTATTTGAGTTTTTAGTCCTGATGCGCTTAGTCCTGCCATTATTGTACTATCTCCAAACAACGAGGACAAGATTTTCTAAATCTTAAATGTCCTGAACAATGTTTTAATTTTCCATCTTCTTCTACATACACAGGAGTTTCTGGTTCTGCTGGATGTAAATATAACTCTTCGTGTGGATCTACTTCATCACATTTACAAGCTTTAATCTTAAATAGTTTACAAATAAAATTTTTTATTTTTTTAATCATGGTGTTATGGTAACTGGTCCTGCAGACACAGTTGGTCCTCCTCCTTCTTCTGTTACACTAGCGTTTGTTCCCAAATTAAAAGTGTATTTATCTGTTGTTGTAACAGTTATACCAAATCCTGAAGAATTTTCATAGGTAGAAAAAGGCACTCCACCAGGACTTCCTTGTACGTTTCTAAATCTTACAGTATTTCCATTTGATCTTCCGTGATTTATTTCTGTAACAGTAACTGTTCCAGATGAGGCTGTTGTAGAAAAAGGATTGTTTCCTAACATAGCAGCAACAGCTGGTTCTGTTCTACCGGGTCTCACATGTCTTAAAGATATAGAGTCACCATTCATTGGTTTTGGTTCTAATTGTGGTTGTTTAGGTTCAAATTCAGATACATGCACAAACGCACCGTTCCATTCTCTAACCATTTCTTTATATGGAAACTCCATACCAGATCTATCTGATATTGCTTTTGCGTATTTACCTGTTGCGTACTTTGCCATTATTTTTTAGTTAATATTTTATATGATTTTCTTGCTATTCCTTTACTAATAGGTCTGTTTCCTATTTTTTTTATAAATTTTCGTAACTCTTGACCTGCTACTTCCATTTCTGGCATTAGTTTTTTTCTATGATATTTGTTTGGCATTAATCTAAATAACCTTTCATGTAACTTAAATCTCTAGGTATTTTTTTTGCTTTTATACCAATAAATCCTTTTTTCTTTAAATCTTTTTTTGCTATGGCAATACCTTTTCTAACAGCAGGATTTGTCTCCATATCACCTTTAACTTTTTTAGGATTTGCTCTTCCTTTTAAAAAAGCTTTTCCTAAACCTTTAATTGCTATTGTTCCCATTATATTATGCTCCTGGATAATATGCTTTAGGAGTAATGTGTGTGCTAGATGCAGATCCATCTTCCGCTAATGCTCTTGCAAACTCATCCTCATAAACCAATTTTGTTTGTTGTATTAATTGTGGTTGATATTTCATAGATAGATAATACGCTAATCCTGATACCATGCAAGGCACAAATCTAAATGGAACATCAGTTGCATTAGTATAATCACCAACATCTTGTATTCTTTTTATATAATAAATATGCATATCTTTAGATGCATTTGTAGAATCAGGTGTTGGATAAATATGTATTCTAACTTTATCTATAAAACGTTCTACCCAATATTGATTAGGTGTGCCTTTTGATAACTTGTTAGAAAAACCTGCATAAGTAGATCTATCTACTTTAGTCATAGGACTATCTGATTGTGTTGTTTGAGTTCTATTAGATCTTAACTGTGCCTCAAGAACATCGGACATACCAAATACGCTTGCTGGTGTAGAAACAGCACTTGTGCCATCATCGCTAGATCTAAAAAAATCATAGTCCGACTGACCTTCAATTAAATCTATATTAAGTTCATCTACTTCCCAGTAGTGAATGCCTCTATTACCCCATTCTTGAAACAAGATATTTAAGGTTCTTCTAGCGTTTTTTAATTGATAGCCAGCAACGTTTTGCTGTCCTATACGTTCAAAAGCTTCTTCTATTATTTCGTCAATAGCAAAAGTTTTGTCGAACGTCGTTGTTCCCGAAGTAGTATTAGCCATTTAAACTCCTACGATTCGTAAACTTTAATCCATTCACAAACAACTGTTGCACTATCTCCGTTAGTGCACGCTGGTAAAGTTATATTAACATCACCGGTAAAGTTAGTAGCTTCAGTATTTTTTAAACCACCAAAACTAGAATAGTCATATTCCATTTCACCATTCATTGTTAGAAATACCACATTTGTTCCTGAATTATCCCAGTCCATACGTAAAGCATCTACTGGAGCAGTTACTGAAACGTTGAAACTAACTTTGTTTAATCTTACTTTTACACAAGATTTACCATTGTTTGAGTTTAAAGTAGAAACATCAACTATTTTAGTTGTGCTTCCATCACCATCAGAAACTACGTTGTAGTGAGTGATAAGTTTTTTTGATCCGTCAAATACAGTTGTATTTAATACTGTGTCTGCCATGTTTTTGTCCTCCTTTTAAAGAGCGCCTGCATCACCAGGCGCTCCGAGTTTATCTATTAACTATCTGCAAAAGGTGTTGCTTCAGTACCTGTACCGATCAACACAGCTTCTACTAAATATACATTATCTTCAAGTGCAGTGATAGTAATTGTACTACCTTTGTCTCCACCTGTGGTTCCACCGTTCATGCTGATAACATCGTTAGTTGCTCCTGGCGCAAATGTATTGTTTGTACCGTCTGCAACGTTAACAACAGTTGCGTGACCAACAAATTTGTCAGTTCCGTCTGTTTTAATATCGCAATCTGTACAATCTGTTCCTACAAAAAATTTGTAAACAGCACCTAATTGGTTATTTGCATTAGGGTCATTGTCTCCAGCTGTAGCACCTTTGCTATCTGCTTTGATTGTTGGAAGTGTGATCGCTCCATCTGCATCGTTTACTTTGATAACTTTACCTGCGTGAGCAGCAAAAGTTAAAGTAGTTTCTGCTGTGATGTTCACAATCGAATCAGGTCCTGCAGTAACAAATCCTCTTAAAGATTTTACTGGTCCTGAAAATGTAGTTGTTGCCATAATTATCCTCCTAGTTTTCCGAACATAGTCTCTAGGCCGTCGACTGTATGCGTCTATGTTCTAATTAATTATACAGTGATATGATTTATATAGTAGATTTTAGTAGAGCGCAAGAGGGCCTGTAATGTGGATTGGTTTTTTCCAACGATGTAGCTTTTTATTAAGTAGCTACAGAAACTTTAGGAGCTGCATCATCTATTTTATTTTGCAAAGTAGCTTTTCTAGCCTCTGCAAGTTTAATATGATTAAGAACTTCTCTGACTTTTCTGTCTATCTTAACCATGTTGAGAGTATATCTACCCTCTTTAAGATGCTCCTGCTCCCACTGAAGATCCAGACCCCTTTTCTGTGTGTAAAGGTCGTTCAAGTGTTGCACTATCGCCTCCATTAATAACCTCCTCATAGGTTATTCTATTTACTCTTGGATCATGCATTTCTCCAAGATACTCCCATTTTATATCAGATTTTCCTAATCTGTCAATGATAGCATTTTCTATATCTAGTGGAGCTTCGACGCACTCTATAATAAAATCAGCATGATAGCTGTATGCGGATATTTGAACTCTGAATTGTTTTTTGTGCATTTTTCCTTTCTATGTTTAAAATGAGGCGGGATTGTGTCCCGCCTCAAAATTTTAGGTATTACGCACCTTCTACACCGAAGATACCTCTAGGGTCTGATACTCCAAATGAGTATCTTTCTCTAGCTTTGTATCTTACGTTGCCAGTGTCGAAATCACCTTCCATTGCAGTTGTCAACGGAGCTCT
>Ga0209348_1001522_pt1 | contig 11229 bp, 6 predicted proteins | sample ETNvirenome_2_30_FD_184065 | JGI IMG/M metagenome (GOLD analysis project Ga0209348, IMG submission 184065) | Marine viral communities from the Pacific Ocean - ETNP_2_30 (SPAdes) (version 2) | ecosystem: Environmental > Aquatic > Marine > Oceanic | place: Pacific Ocean | collected 2013-06-22 | reverse complement strand
ATTTGGTTTAGTGACGGAGAAGGAAGGTTCGCGCCTTATTTTAATGAAACCGCAAATTGCCCAGATTCTAATCCAGCCTCGCAGAGCCCCCCATCGGGATCAAACACGATAAAAGTTGATTGGTCTCCCCATGTTACATTAGAAGCGACCCAGTCAGACCTTTCAAGCTTGGCACAAACCCTAGGCGCAACCCTTCAGGGTGCCGGATTTGAAACCATTGTTGTGGGTTCTGAAGTTTTTGTGACTGCTAGTGTCGCTGGCCCAGCAGTAGAAATATCAAAACTGAATATCCCTGACACCCATATCACTGTTGAAACAGTTACACTTGGAACCACTTCATCTGCAACCTCTACTGATCAAAATATTATATTATCCAAGCAGTCGCCTTATGCAACAACAAGAGGAATGTGGCACCAGTATGGCTTAAAACCCTCTGGTCAAGATGGTGTCTTTATGAGAATTGAAGATATACCTTATTCTTGGGCTAAAGGCGCACAAGGTATAGCAGCAAATCGTTTTCAATATATTAAGTCTTTAGCTGATTTAGTTGGGTTTTCAAAAGAACCAGTTCGACTTGGAGAGGTTGCCGACACCAAAACAATTCACGAAGCGGTTGTTGCTGTTCCATTTACTGATATTGGAGGAGAAAGAAATTTCTTTGAGTTGCCGCGAAGAGATATCGAGAACGCACTTGAGAACAACCCTGAGATTAGAATCGTAGGAACTTCAATTGTTGAAATGGTGAATAAAATGAAAAAATATGTTTTTCCACCTTCAATGGATTTTGTCAACAACAAAGACATAACACCATTTGCAATGTATATTTTTGAATTTAGTCATGTTCTAGATAGTCAAGATTTGACAGATATCTGGCAGAACTTGCCACCTCAAATTGGAAGGTCTTATGATACAGCAGTGTCATCAATATCGCACAAACTTCTTTCATCTGAACTTATTGGCGGAGGGTCCACTGCTGAGACAGCAGATGTGTCTTACAAAGAAAATGAAAATAAAGGATTGCCGGTTCCATCAAACATTAGGTGGATGGTGTTTAAGGTTAAACAAAGAGCAAAGACAAATTATTTTGACAAGGTTATTCGGAAACAAGGCGTGACAGACGAGGACGAAAAAGAAAAACTGTTGAGGCCAACATTCAATTGGCCATACGATTACTTTTCGCTTGTGGAACTAGTTAAAATTAATGCCTCTGTTGTGTTTTCAAGTGCTGATGGCACACCAATTGAAAGCAACCTTACTTATAACAAGAAAGACATTATTGAAGACAAGCCGACGAAAATTGAACAAACAGATTGTGATACTGCAATTGTGAGAGATGAATAATTATGACTTTCATGAACAAAAAAGAAGAAATAATAGAATTCGAATTAACAACTTATGGCCGCCATCTCCTTTCTCAAGGAAAACTAAAACCAGAATTTTATGCATTTTTTGACGATGATGTATTATATGATATTGGAAAAGCTGGTGGATCAGAAACAGCCGGCGAAATTAAAAAAAGAATACTAGAAGAGACACCGTATTTAAGATGCCCTGTAAGCTATCAAGATCTTGATAAAAGTTTGTATAAAACTGGTAAAACATTGATAGACGACCACAGTAACTATCCTAATGATGATGAGAGATTGTTTGGTATAGAGTATCAAATTGGCACTAGTGATCCCATTTCAGGACAACTATCTCCTCATTGGGAAATAAAATATTTACATGGAAGCCCATCATCAGTCAACAAAACCTTGAACAACCCACCAGATAATATTTCTTTACCAAATAAGAACATACCTCAGTTGAATTTTAATTTAGACTATTTAGTTGAGATAAAAAACACAAACTACGAAGAGTATGATACTGATTTTTTAGATTCCACTAATCCAAATCTCCCAGTCATGCGGGTTGCTGAGGATGGCACTTACATGTCAATAAAGGAACAGCAAATGCTGCTTTATATTTTAGAAAAAAATGGATTTAATTACAATGACTCATTTGAAGTGGAGGTCTTTATAAAGGAAGACGATGGTTCAAAATACAAACCTTTAATGTTTTTTGACCCAAGAATTCCAGACCAAAGAGTAGAGAATGATATTCTTTTAGAAAATCAAGAGTTTGATATTAACTATGATCCGTCTTTTGTTGATGACGTAGATGATCCTAGATTTGTTGAACACTATTTTAATTTTAGAATTGACAAGGAAATACCCGAAGAAGATGTTTGTAATGGCATACTTAATCTTAAAGTTAGAGATATTTTCGTCGATTTAGAATATGATTGTATGGAGCGCGATGCAGCATCAAGTGTTTCAATATATAGATCTAGAATTACGGATGCTGATATTGAGGATTGTGAATAATGCTAGATGCCATCACAGGAAAAGAAAATTTGCCAAATTTGTATATTAAGGATGTTATAGTTAACACTTCAAATACAGATATGGGAGGTGTGACTTCAATTAGTATAACATGTGTTGCCAAAGACTATACTAAATCGGCAACTGTGCCATGGACAACCGACCCTGTTGTTAGAAAAAATCTGTTTGGACTTGTAGTGTTAACAGACTCTGAAGCCATTACTGCTGGGTTGTCTGGGGGCAATCAAACGATGGATGTCTCAAATTTAAAAAAAATGGATCCGGATGCTTATGTCGAAATAAAGACTTTTCCACTAAGTGCTATGTCTATAGATGATGATGATCTGCCAACAAATTCTGTTAGGGACTTTAAAATAACTAGTAATTTTAAAGTTCACGCTAAAAGTGGAAAAAATATAACTGCTTTTGTCACATTTGCTATGAATCTATCTTCAATGATAAACAAGATAGGCGGATTAAATATGGAAAATATGGGATTTGTTCACGGTCCAGTCGCCTCGGAAGTAATTTTGCAATCAAATCGTCCCCCTTCTCTTATGTATGCTTTTCAAGACAGAGGGGGAAAGATATATTCCGGCCCAATTCACTCACATGATGGCATGATTATGGAGGGATCTTTTCATTCATCAGTTCCGCATAAAAGACTAAGAGCAATTTCTGTCCCCAATGTTAAAGTAGTTAATTTAAAAAAAATAAATATTGAGGTGAGGCCCCCTACCCCTGTTAATAATAAAATCCCTATTGTGTCTAATATGTATTACACAACAAACGAAAGTTCTCAGTTTATAGACGCACATTTTTTTGTAAACGGCATACAAATGACAAAAAAATATAGTAAAATGGGAAAAAATTATGAACTTTTAACAGAGCTTGGTCGAGAATTGGTACCTTCTTATCCACAAATATCTCCTCGAATGAGAGTTTATAAGGAATTTTTAGACTGTCGAAAGAAGGGATCTTTTATATCTAATAAGAATACAAACCTTAAAGTTTACAAAAGGGTTCTTGCTGCTCAAATAAATTCCTCTGGAGATCGTTTGTATGAAGCAACGACAGAAGACAATGTATTGAAAACTAGATTTACTAGCTCTAAAATCTATGGAGATAATAGCTATAGGCTACTATCAAGAATGACTATTCAGCATTATGATATTGAAAGAAACATACTTTCAGTTAGAGTGCAGGATTATGACTTTGATGTAAAACAAGATGTACATTTTCGATATACACTTGAAATGGATTACAAAGATGATTATGACTCATTTGTGTCAACCTTGATTACTAAAATAGAAAAACATCTTTTAGCATTAGAGGGTCATTACCATGACATTAATCGTGGTATGAGGATCTCGGGAACTATAATAAGAGACATTGCTCCTTTGGTGACATTTAGGGCGATTGTTAGTAACAACTCAACACAAATTAAAAACAGTGATATTTCTAAGATTATTTATTCTTTAAACCGCAATAAACCCGAGGCTTTGTTGTCCTTTATCAGCGATGCAAAAAGAACACTGTATATATTTAAAAATATGTATGATATAAAAACAAAAATATTTTATCAAGGTCATGATTTGTCTCAAAAAATATATTCAAAAGATTATTATGATTTTAGAATTAAACATACATTTAATGAAATTATACACTCTAGAGAGTTTCACAAGACATATACTTTCCAAAGAAACGCAAAAGGCACCAGCATAACAAATATACCAGTTAATATCAATGATCTAAAAAATGACGTTTCATTTTCTTTGGATGTAAAAAGGAAAGAAAGACAAGCAGCAGCTAGTCCCAATGAAACAGTCACAAATAATCAACCATATAGGGTCCCTCCAGATGCCACCGGCATAGGTAAAATATTTATGACACCCTCGATGGTAAGCGTGGGTGCTTCGCGAATGCTACTATTAGATAACCCGGTTAGTTATAAACAAGTGAACTCATTTTATTCTGAAAATCTCTCGCCTGCTCCAAAGATAAATTTTTCTTTTTTTCCGACTTTGCCTAGTGAAATGTTGACAAACATAGAGGAAAAGGATATAGACTACAGTGCCGCTTCTGAATATTTAGGAGATGATTCTTCTTTTTTAATTGATGGAACTGATATTGAAAAAATAACTGCCAATTTGTTTAAAACAACTGGTCACGGATCCATTCCTGCATCAACGGTTGATGTTTTGAAGAGCCACATTACATCGGATAGTTTGGTACAAAAGCATAAAAACAAAAACAATGTTCTTGGTTCGCTTAAAAATAAAGGTTCATATATTGTACCGGAGCAAATAAGCTTGTTAGCTAGCACTAATCGAGCATCAATGATTAATAATGTGGCAGCATCACCAATAGATAAGATAGCGATGCCTGAACTTTCTAGAAAAATTGATTTGGATCATTTTATTGTTACAGAGATAATGTCATTAAGTGGGTTTGTAGAGGATAGCGATGGTAACATTATGGTAAACTCTCCAATATGGTCTAGACAAGACCCGAATCAAGAAGCCACCACCAGATTTGCTAAATTGGAATATTGGCAAAGCCCAGAGTTTTCACACAAAATACCAGACGATATGAAGTTTACTATTAGTGAAAAATATTTTTTCTTGGGGACAAGACCCAATGTTGTTCCGAACAGAAGACCATTCAGTTTATTCACAAGAGTTAAAGAGATACAAAGCCAGTTAAGTCTTTTGTTTGATAGTACCATAATTGAGTATTTTACAACAAACCCAGTAACCCAAACAGAAGAAAGACTGGGTCTCGGTGGCATGATGTTGGAAGCAGAAATATCTCCAAGTACCAATGTATCTCAGCCCGCTACAAGCCCAGCCAGTAATTTGCCTCAGATGGCTCCAAGCCCTGAGATGCCTCAAGAATCAGTAAGCACAATAGTGCAGGCTTCTGCAACACCGCCATCACCTGCAACTACTAGTGCAGCTTCAACAATGACAGCCCCAACAACAGGTGGCGGAGGAGGATACGGTGGCTATTAAAAGAATGACTTTGTCAACAAATTCTAAGCTTGTTCGTGATTTCAATAAGATGAGAAAGGTACAACGAGAAAAATACTCAGAATCAAACATTCCAAGTTTTAGAGAAGAATACCTTTACACAGGAGACCTTGAGGGTCTAAATAAAAGTGGTATATTGAGCTATGAAGGTCAGCATATTAAAGTAACCTCACAGTTGCCCAATGTTTTATCAGACAACTTATCGTATATAAAGTCAAAAGGTAGTCACGCATCGTGCGATTATTTTTACAACTATCATGCAAGAGATTATGAATTTGAAACCTCCCAGTTGCAAGAAAAACAAATTCCCGGTATATATGCCACGGTAGCAAATGGAGCCCTTAATAAATCTATTGATTCTAGGGGTCTTTTGACGGCAAACAATTCTTTTTTATCAAACAATAGAATAAATAAGGATCTTTTTAAAAAAATAAAATTTACCAAAATTTCTATTATTGGGGCAGATTTGTCTGCCAACAATTTTCAAAATATAATGCTAACAAGCCAGTACGCAAACCAACCAGAAGTTTTAGCACAAAAAGATCAATATCCCTATGGTATAGAAATAAAAATGACCAGCCGACCTTCTCATTCAGAAATGAGAGAATTTTTAAAAAATCAAGATTTATTTACGGAGTTTATGAACTCCTATAGTTACCTAAACAAAATTGTTACTAAATTTTCTGTGCAACGAGAAGGCATTGAAAATGATTTTTTAAATAGTACTAATAATTTTGCAAATGTATTATTGACTGATTTGATAAACTCCTCATCTTTTTCGCTTGTTAGGTCGGACAATCCTTTAAGTATTATACACAAGGTCGGGAAAAAAAGAACAACAGTGTTTTCCAGATTTACGAATAATATCTTATTTAAATCTTTTTATTTAAAACTTTTAGAAAAACACTGCGAAAGTTATGACAAAGTGATATCAGATGTTTCAAACTATTCTGAGATTCTATTTTACAAAATAGAAAAATATGTCGGCAATAATTTTCGAAATGCAATTCAAACCTTTTATATTACCAATGATTCTGATTCCTTTCGTCTTATAGATACACAAGTGAAAACCAATACAATGTATAACTACAAAGTTAGTGAAGTTAGATTTGTTGTGGGGAACCAAATAGCAATAATTGGCACCAGAAATCATAAAAAGGGCACAATCTTTTCAGTAGAAAATACTCCAATCGGTTTGCTAATTGAGATTCCGGTATATAGTAGATTAAAAGCTGTAGGCTTGCCACCACCACCGCCACCACAAGTTTTTTTCGGAACTCGCCAAGACTCAGAAAAGAAAATATTTATAAAAATGATTCCCTCTATTGGTGAATATTATTATGAACCAATTGTAATTAATCAGGAAGATGAGCAAAACAATAGTATGATCAAGGCGATGAGAACTGGCAACGAAAACAAACCTTTGTATCGCTATTATGATGGTTTTATAGGCTATACTCTGTATAGACTAGATCATGCTCCAAAAAATTATGAGTCTTTCGAATACAGTGAGCACTATGAGGTCACTCGGCCCGGCATACAAAAAAATGTAACATTTAGAGATTCTGTTGAGAAAAATAAAAAATATTATTATATGGTCCAAGCCCACAATAGATATGGACTTAAATCGTTTCCAAGTACTATTTATGAAGTAGAGTTGGTTCAATCTGGCGAAGACTCTAAAATAGTTCAAAAAGAATATCAATTTCCAACTAGATCTGTCTATGCTAAGACAATTAAAATGAGAAGTTTGTTGCAAGTTATACCGTCTGGCCAACAAACCGTACTTGATCCCTTAGTGGATGCAATGAATTTAGATACTGATATTATAGAAACAAACTCTTACGGTGATTATTTAGACAGAGTCAGGCTTGGAAATGTAGAAGAAAGAGTTTGGGGCAGAAACTTTAAAATCAGACTTACATCTAAGGATACTGGAAGAAAAATAGACTTAAATGTAAAATTTGATATAAAAAAGAAGAAATCCAACCAACAACTTTAATAAATACTAATTATTATGTAAAAAATGAATATACAAGGAGATAATTTATGGCCTTTTTAGACAATAGTGGCGACATCATATTGGACGCTGTTTTAACAGACTTGGGTCGCGAACTGTTAGCCAAAGGAGATGGTTCGTTTAATATTACGCAATTTTCTTTAGCAGATGATGAGATTGATTACGGTTTATACGATAAAAATCACTCATCGGGTTCAGCTTATTATGATTTAGAGATATTGCAGACACCAATTTTAGAGTCTTTTACTGATAACGCAGCAGCGTGTAAACACAAGTGCGTCAGTTTTGACAATCTAGAACTACTTTTTATGCCAACTCTTCTTTTAAATGAGCAAACCCCTAGTTCAAAAAGACACTCAACATATAATGCATTTTTATTGTGTGCTGATGCTTTCACGGAAGATGACGATAATGGAGACACCACAAAAGGGGTTGCCGTTGACACAACAGGTGCGGAAATATCTGGTTTCTTAAGAGGGGAAACCCTTAAGGGAGAAAATTATATAGAAGTGGATCAAGGTATCGACAATAAAGAGTTATCTCCGCGTCGTGGATTAGGAGAGATGATTGAAGAACAATATGTATTACAAACTGATCATCGTTTGATGATGCCAGTATCCGTCTCAGGTGATTCAATTTCTCCTGATTATGTTGATGACGATCATATTGCTTTCTACACTGTTTCTTTAAATGAAGTAACTAGAACTGGAATGGTGCAATTAATTAATGACACCACCAACACTACTATTTATCCACATGCTGGTCCTCGTGGCACTATGTTGAGATTTAAGTTGCAAGCCAGTATGGACGTCCAAACTAGCACATTTCTATTTGAACGTCTTGGGGGAATTATGACCGGTGTGCCAAATCGCACTCCCGGAGGCTCCGGAACAACCGACCTGTATTATATTGACACGCAAATTAGAATATATGGCACCAAAACAGGTCAAAGTATTGACATTCCAGTCAGAATAGTAAAATATAAATCATAGGATATAAAAAATGAATTCAGCTTTTAAAATGTTAGATGAAAACGACAGAGCAACAACTAGAACGTTGCTACACGAAGCGGTACCAATTACTGGCACAATGACTTCGGGAACTTACGGCACTTTTCCAAACGATACAAATGTAAAGAATTATAATCACGGAATGTTTCAATCAGTTTATGACTACCCATTCTTAAGTTCTTCAGCAAATCACATATTCGACTTAACCGTTGGGGTAGGTGCTAGCTCTGCGTTGTACGTCGATGTAACTTCCCAGAAATCAAAAAAGAAAAATATTTACAACCAGATGGCCCAAGTTCTCGTTGGCTTTGATGTTACTGGTGGTGTTCTACAATTTGATCAAGACGGAGATTTTGTATCCGGAGGTCAAAAATATAATGATGGTTATTTTATCAATCTTGCAAGATTGTTGACCAAAGACGAAATCAAAAAAGAAACTTTTGAAATGAAGCTTGGAATCAAACAGGATTTTGCTGACCCTTTTGGCAAAGTTGTTACAATTACAGACCTTAGTGCTTCAACAGAATATCGTGTAAACTCTCCGGTTGGAGAATATGGGATTCTTTATGGAACAGGATCAAGTATCTTTGACGCTGCCGCTGTTGATTCAAATGGTTTTGCAAAAGTTGGTTTGATTTATTATCAAGCTGGTGTTGTGTTTCTTTCTAAAAATCTTTTTATTGTTGGCAATGGGTCCTCCGGAACTCCCGGACTTCTTGCTTCGGGCACTGGAAATACTTATTTGAATTCCTCAAACCAAGATATTGATACTGCTTTTAAAACACTTGAGATTTCTGCCTCTGCTGATGCTTTCCGCCATAGGTTACAAAATTTGCAATTTAATAACACTACAGAGATCAACTCAACAATTTATTTCTGCCGAGCCAATCACAATGAGTTTAATTACTCATCCAACCCAACTTATCTAAGTCAATCAAAAATGGTTGTTAAAAATGAATCAACTGATTTGCCTGTGTCATATGTCACCACTGTTGGTTTGTATAACAGCAAACAAGAATTGTTAGCGGTAGCAAAACTAAGTGAGTGTTTGCGAAAAGATCCTGCAATAGAATTTACCTTGAGGGTTCGAGTGGACTATTAATCATGTCTTTCTATAAGTTTAGTGATGATGATATTTTTATAAACACAATTAGATCCGAGCCACAGTATAGTTTTTATATATACAATGGCTCTGTCTATGTTAATGATATTCCACATCAAACAAACACAGTAAGAGATACAGTCTCAGATACGATCCAAGGTGTTCCAAAAGGTTTTATAAGTTTATATGAATATAATATTGACAGACCAGCGGCACAGAGAATATATCCATTTGTGTACAATGGTGGCCGCCGAGTTTCTTTAAAAAAAGTTAACCGTCAATCTTACCAAACACAATATGGCTTAGGTGATCAGGTTACTGGTGCGTACAATGCCTCTGCGTCTATAAGCAGAAATTATATCCCAGCCGGCGGCACTGTTTCTCAAAAAAGAAAACTGTTTGCCCTTAGAAACACACTTGATCATTATGGTTATTTATCGGCACATTATGAGTATTCTTCATCATTTGGTAACAAGGCAAATCAAAACATTAATCTAATCTCTATACCTTCTATTTTTTATGGATCCTCAATTAAAAAAGGAACGGTAAAGCTTAAGTTTTTTGTCTCGGGTACTTTGGTTGGCCAGCTTGAGGACTATAGACTAAATGGAGAGTTGATACAAACTCTTCCCTCTGGTTCAACTGGGTCTGGCTCTGTTGCTGGTGTTGTTTTATACAATGAAGGTTTTTTGGTCATGACTGGAAGCTGGAACCTCAATTCAGTCAGTGCTCAATATGATACCACCAATGAAGCACGATGGGTTCACTGGGGATTTTCTGGTAATGACGGCAACTCAACCAATGCTACAGCCGCATCGTCTTCATATGAGCTTGAATATTCTGGAACAATGGACACACAGACAATAACCATGTTGGCTCATGCTAACTACGGAGAACTTAATCACTCAAATAATCCAACTTTCTTGTCGGCATCCGCAACCAACGAGATGAATTATAAATCTGCCTCAACTGGTTCGTTTCAATATATTGAGAGACCAATGAAAATAAAAAATGTGGTCTCCGAGTCTTATACTGACGAAGAGCCACCATTTGAAAAAACAGTCTTTATCAGCAAAATCGGTGTGTATGATAAAGACAAAAACCTTATTGGTATTGCCAAACTGGCAACTCCCATAAGAAAAACAGAAAAAAATGACTTTACTTTTAAAATAAAGCTTGACATTTAACTTATTGTATGTTATAATGTAGAGATGATAGATGTAGTAATGGGCCTCGATGTAAGTTCATCCAAAGTCGGCCTCGCGATAATAGACTTAAATCAAAACTTATTGGAATACAAACTTATCAAGTTTGACTCAAAGAAACCTCTTGAGGAAAGATGTCGCTTATTAGAGCATGTTGTGACATCCTATGATGCCACCCAATACATCAACCCAAAGAACAAGTACAATGTCACAAAAGTGTACATTGAGGCACCGTTTATGATGTTCTCGGGCGGTAAGACGACTGCTATGACCATGAGCAAACTGCAAAGGTTCAATGGTATGGTTTCTTATATGGTCAGTCGTGCACTTGGTCAAAATGCCGAATTGATTGCCGCCAACAAAGCCCGAGGCTTAATTGGTTTGAAAATCAAAAGAGGCGAGGACACAAAGAAAAAAATCATTGAATGGGTCTCGACCAAGTACCCCGAAAAGTTTGTTGTTGAAATGACAAGGTATGGGAATCCCAAACCGGGCAC
>Ga0209348_1001521_pt1 | contig 11232 bp, 26 predicted proteins | sample ETNvirenome_2_30_FD_184065 | JGI IMG/M metagenome (GOLD analysis project Ga0209348, IMG submission 184065) | Marine viral communities from the Pacific Ocean - ETNP_2_30 (SPAdes) (version 2) | ecosystem: Environmental > Aquatic > Marine > Oceanic | place: Pacific Ocean | collected 2013-06-22 | reverse complement strand
TATAGCTAATCTCTTTACTTCACCTCGTTCTACAGCTTCTAGCTTATCTGCTAGTAGTTGTATGTGCTGTGGTGTTTGATAGTCTGGCATTTGGAACTTTGCATATTCCAAGACAGACTCTTGAATCTTTGTCTTTTTTTCTAGTTTGTTTAGTTGATTTACTGCCTTTTGCAGTGCTTGTAGTTTGTTTATTTGTTCTGCACTGATTGGCATTTTTTAGACATAATAATTCAGTATGGAATTATAGCATAATTAAAAAAAATTCGCAAGGAATCCTTTTATTTTATAGGGGGGTGGTTCTGGTATGGTGTTATAATATATCTAGATGGCTGTATGGATGTTATATGATACATGCGTGTATGGGGGGTGGGGGTGTTTATGTGGTCATCCCACCTATCTTACACCACCAAGCCAAGCGATCCTATCCGCCCTAGTGTGTCTTCTTGCTCTCGCCATCTTCCGCATCTTCTGGCGTCATGTCTAGATCTATCATAAGCTTATTTATATATTGTTTTAGTTCGCTTTGTGATAACTGTTCTATGTTAGTTAATTCTGTGCGTTCTGATACACCGCCCGTTAATACTTGCGTATGCTTGGAAACAGACAAAGCAAGATCGCCAAGTGATTTTATTTGTTCTGGTTTAAGGTTTAGATCTAATGCATTTAGTTCTTGGTTTATTCTGGTTAATAGTTTCTTGTTGATCTCTTGTAATTCGCTGATCTCGTTAAAAGTCTTTTCGCTTATTTCTGTGCTATGCTTTTCTTGTAGTTTCTTTCTGGCCTTGTAGTCGGTTTCTTGTGCTATTTTAACCCAATCGAAGCGATTACACCACCTTTTAAGGGTATCGTAGCTTGGTGCGTTGTTTCCTAGTGTTTTATGTAATTTGTTGAGTGATCGCCCTTGTCCCAATTCAAGATACTTTGACAATGCTGTCTCTGGTAAAATCATTGTTTTCTTTGTCATTACTTGGTTATTTCCTATATATAATTAATTCATTATTTATTTGTAATTATTTCAAATCTAGTCTATTTGTTTATTCGTAAACATTAAACAAGGAGTTTATATATTATGATTACAACTAAAGATCTTAATAGTATAACTGAAATCTTGGCAAGGAATAAGTATAAGGATCATGTAGATTTATTAAATGATTTCCAAACTTATTTTAAAAAGGTAAACCCAAGATTTAATATAAAAAGATTCGCTGATTATTATTTAAAATGTTCAGTTCCTCAAGATGTAAAACAGATTGAAAAGGCGTTAAATAAAAATCAATTAGAATTATTTTAATCAGTAATTATACCATATATTATAAGAAAAATATAGAAGAAAGGGGGAAAAATCCCCCTTTTTTTTATTGTAAATAACTTGGTAAATGTTCTTTAGGTAGGTCTTTAATTTTCTTATTTTCAAAAAATAAATCCCTTTCTATTGGTAAAGGGTTTTTAATGCTCTCTAATTCTTGCAAAGAGAAATAACCCCATTCATTGTCAAAACCAGAAACTAATCCAAAAAACATTTTATCCTTTGGATCGTATTCGGTAGCATACCAACGCCAATTACTCATAGGATGAAAGTATTTTACAATTATATTAGCTTCTAAATCTGTACCATCTTGTGAGCCAAGAGGATATTTTTCGGCTTTTTTTTCTATTTCTTTAGTCATTAATTTCATAGTTTACCTCGCTTTTTAAATTAATGTAAATTATTTCTATATTACTATTGAAAAGATTTCAAATATAATTTATAACTTTTTTTATGTTAAATAAAGAAGATATAAGAGATTATTTAGAACTGACCGCTACGGATCTTTTAAAACAAATTAATAAAGAAAGATCACAAAATTCTGATGAAGAAAAGATTGATTTAATTAAGCAAGGAATTGCTTTTGGTCTTTATTATTTTAATATGAAATATTCGTTTAGAACAAAAACTTACAAGAAATTATCTATTGATGATTTTTATAAACTTTTAGATCTAGAACAAGGAAAGGAATAAATTATGGCGTATGATAATAAAATCAACGATATGTTTAAAAAGGCGATTAATAATAAAGTTATTAATCAAATGCCTTTATCTGAACTTGAGGTAGTAGATAAGCTACTATCTGGGGAAATGTCTACTGATCAAGCTAAAAAAAGATTAGAAGAATTAAAATTACAACAAGATAAAAAGAAAGGGAAAAAATGAAAGATTATATAAGTTTTATGATTGTTTTTATGTCTGGTTATTTAATGGCGTTTATGTCATTAATTTTTTATCATCTATTTGCTTTATTGGTATAGTTATGGGTTATACTAATTACATTAGACAAAAGCGTGATTTTACTGACAAAGAGTGGCAACAGCTTACAGATGAATATAATTATATTAAGGAATTTAAAAGGATTAGTCCTTTAGATTGTCCAGATGATGTTATTATGTTTAATGGTAAAAATCAAAGTTGTGAAACTTTTATGCTTTGTAAAAACATAGATGATTATTTTAAAAATAAACACATGGGCGACTATTACAGAGAGGAGTATGAAAAAGAAGGTCATCATTTTAGTTTTTGTAAAACCCGTATGTTTGATTATGATATTGATGTTTGGTACCTTTATGTTGTGGCATCAGCTGTAAGTAAAGATAATATTCATATCAGTAGGGATAGATAATTTAATGATTATTTATCCAGATCCAAATGAAGAAGATTGGAATAAATCAAGTGATGATCTTGCCATTTGGGAAGAAATACTTGAACATGAAACAGATGTATAAAAATTTATTGGGGGATTTTATATCCCCCTTTATTTTAAGGAGTAAACATTATGAAAAACAAATATAAAATAGGCGATCTTGTAATTGGTAACGATACACTTGGAATAGTTAGAAATCATGTAGGAGTTGTTGAGTATATTAGTGAGTGCTACCCTACAAGACAAGACCAGAAGAACGATACAAACAAGGATATTGTTTATCATGTAAAGTTTGGTAGTTATGGAAATTTCCTATTACAATCAAAGGATTTTAGGAGTTTAGATAAAACTAAAAATATAACAAAGGATGAGGCGTAATGAGTAATATTGTAGTATATAAATCTGGTAGTTACAGATCTCTACCAATGACAGATGTATTGTATTGGAATAGAGTAGAATTGTTAAAAAGAGCCATGCTGACAGCAGAAAACTTTGAATTTAGACTAATGTATTATAAAAAATTGCAGGATTTGTTGCAATTTGTTCCATAATTTTGTATAGTTTTGATTACTTTATTTAGTCTTATAATGATTAGATTCCTTGTAAATTAGGGGGTTAGGAAACTAACCCTCTTTTTTTTTACATTGGTTGTTGAAAATATTTCAAATATAACTATATGTATCAGTATGAACAAAAAAACCGAAAAGAACGATATTGAGTTATTAGTAGATGATATGAAAAAGCGTGGCTTATTACCTACTGAAGAAGATACAATTAAACATTTAGAAATTGTGTTAGATTATTATTGTAGAATTGCAGATAGAGATATTTTTATCATACCACCTATTAAAAAAGATAAACACATACTTTATCTAATGGAAGAAATAATGAAAACAGTTAAATTAATCTGTAAGCAGATCATTGTAGATGGAAAAAATCCTATTGTTGATGGCATTGATTTTGCTAAATTTCATAAGACTACATACAACGAGGTTAAAAGTGAATATGTCAATTAAAAAATACCTACCAAAAAAACAATACACTTTTAGTGTTTCAGCTACACTTGAATATAATGTTGATGCAACAAGTGAAGAAGAAGCACATAAAAAATTAATTAAAGATGGAGGAGTAAAATTTAATTACGATTATTTGCATGTAGATAAAGAAGATTATGAAAATGCAGAGTGTATAGAGGAAATAGATTTAGATGATAACTAAAAAAGAATTAAAAGAAATAAAAAAAGTAGCTCTAGCTTACAGACAAGCACAAGTATTTACATCTTGGGATTGTTATGATCCAGATCCAGAAAGATGGGCATTGCATATTAAATCTGTTTTCTTACCAATAGCTTTAGGTGGTGGTAGAAAAGAACATACATTTTTTTTTATGTACAGAGGTCAAAGACACGAGTTTCCAAGACCTACAATAAATGGTTATCCTAGTTTTGACAAAGTACATTGTTGGAACAAAGAGAAAGAACAAAAGTTAATAGAGATTTTAACAGCTATGGAAAGTGAGGATAAAAAAGTATTAGATAAATTTCAATAGTTTATATGCTTGGTTGCCGACAATGAAAAGTTTGTGTAGTGATAGATAGGTGTAAAAGCGTCTCGGTGTCCCCTATCAGACAACTTGAACATGGAAACATGGCTGAACTACAAGGAACAATACAGGCTAACGGCTATAAAAATATACCTGTCTCAATGAATTAACATTGTGAGTATAAAATATGCCAAGTATATAAAAAAGTTTAGGTGTTGAATCGTAATACTAGTTTAATTAACTTAATGCGTGGTTACATAGAAATGCCAACGAAACCACCGCCTAAACAAACCTTTTGTGAGAGCAGGGGCATACTGACGAGTATGATAATCGTAGATAAAAGAAAATCCCGCTACGGCTCTCACGAAAGTTTTGTCAACCATTACAAACCATTACATTTTTTTTGTTGAAATAATTTCAAATTAGTTTACAAGAATATTTAACAAGGAGTAAATTATGGAAAAATTTGAGAAGACTACAGAAAGTAATCTAAACCAACTGCCTATCAAAGAGAGAATAAAGGTTATTCAAGAACAGGCAAAAAAATTAACAGGTAAAGATTACCCTTGGAAATTGGCAAAGAAAACATTAGCTTATGTTAGTGCAGGAACTACTTATGTTAATGATATTTACCAAGTACAACATTGTGTTGGCAACGAGGTACATGATTTGTTTGATGAAAATTTAAGAAATAAATTAGATTATTTATCAATAAAAAGACATGATAAAAAACCTTGTCGTAATTGGACACATTTTCAAGAGATTAAAAACATGATCTGTAAAGATGGCGAGGAAAGATTTGCTGTGGAAATATATCCACCAGAAAAGTTTTTAATTAATACTGCTAATCAATATCATCTTTGGGTATTTGATAAAAAAGTTAATCTTGGTTTTGGCTTTAGAGCTAGGGGTGTTAATGTAAAAAAAGGTTATGATACTGTCAAAGTAAACGGAGTAGAGTTTACTATGGGACAAGGCGAAATAGAATAACAATCTGGGGGATTTAATCCCCCTATTTTTATGATAGTTAAAGCTGATTTTCATAACTGTAATCATTGTGGTACATTATATCATCAAGAGTTAATGATTTGTCATCCTAACAAAGATGATTGGTTTTACTGCATAAGGTGTTACAACAACAAAGAATATTTAAAAAGAAAGGAAACATGGAAGATAAGGGAACACAAATTATATGAAACAAAAGGAAATAGAAAATTTTACATTGCGAAAAAAAACAATGAAATCGCAAGAATTTACATTGATGATGACGGAGTTGTTTGGAAAGAACAGATTGAGTATGGCAAAGTATCTAGGTATTACATGGAGACAAGTATACAATTACGAAAACGGAAAGACAGCGATACCAAATCCTGTAGCTCTGTGTCTGCACCAGAAGAAAATATTAGATCGGATACCAAAGAGTTGGATAAATAAATATAATTAAATAATACAAAATATAACTACAATAGTTACAAAGATTAACATTAGAGTTTCTTCTTCCATTAGAAATATAATCTTGCGTTAGATCTGTATCTATTTAATTCTATAACCATTCTTTTAAATGAACGATACAGAGGATGATTAGTAATTATTTTATATTTGAAATATATTGGCGTAACATCATAAACCACAATGTTTTTAAAAAAGGTATAATCATTTATATTTATGTTAGACAAATGATTATCCATCTTTTTAAAATCTCTTGCTACAGCTTGATCAAATGCAGATTCATGGTCGCTCTTATTTTCTTTTATTCCATGAGTAAATGTAAGTATTTTTTCCATGTTACTTGCAACATGTACTTTACCAAAGATGTATGTATATAAAAATAAATAAGTCATGCAGGATATGTGCTCATGCGTACTAATTAAATTTTTAGCTTTGTGAATATCTAATACAGATGATGACATTGTTGGATCAAAGTTTTCGCCAACTTGCTCTAGCTTTTTTGCAATAAGTTCTGGAGTGCCATAATCTTTTTGTGGTTTTGGTTTTTTTGGTCTTCCTCTTCTAGCCACGAACTATCTTTCCATATTTATTATATTTATATTGGATATTACCAAAAGTATCTTTTTCTTCAAACACAAAAAGATCGCCCTCTTGTTTAACAAATCTACCTGCGATGCTATATTTTTGTTGAAGCTCTTGTGGTGTAATTACCATTTCATTTAGCCATCTTTTTTTACTTAACCAACCTTGTACATATTTAGGTGATTGCCAATCTGGTCTATTGTCATAATCTTCATTATACTTTTCAGCTATTTGTCTGTGATTAAGTTTTTCTTTACTTAGATCTATTTTCATAAACTGATCTTTAGCTTCTTGTTTATTCTTTTTATATTTAATTATATCCCAAAACTCTTCAAATAATATATTCTTACTATCTGTCTTGCTGTTACTCTTACTCTTACTCTTACTGTAACTAGCATTGCCATCGCTTTGCGACAGCACATCATCATTTTTGTCTGTTTTCTGCCATTTTTTCATAGCATTTTGTCTAGCTTGATACGATATTTCTTGTACTCGTTCCCATTCCTCCCGTTGTGCTTTACTAAAAAGACTATTTTTTTCTTTATCAAATAAGAAAAATCGGTTTAAAATATATTTTGTTTTATTGTTATCTGGGTTTTTACAAATGTTAGATATTCTTTGTGTTTGTGTGTCTATGTCTTCATCTGTAAGTTTTAATTCTGCCTCATGTTTCCATGCAAAAAATAGTATTCGCATGTATTTACCAAACTCATCATCTGATAAATCTACAGTATCTGCAATTAATTGATCAACAGCCATACCCATCTTCCAAACTTTAGTAGCCATAAAATCTCCTTGTTAATTGCAATTATTATTATTTTGTTAAATCGTCAACAAAAAGTTTGACAACATATCATTTTGTGTCTAATGATTATATTGTTAGTTACTCGTTGTTGGGTTTCTAACATTGTTGTAATGACAGGTGTAGGTTAGGGTATTGTTTTTAAAAATTACCTTTCTGACGATCTTAGCCTACACCAACTAACAAGGAATAGTATGAAAAATATAGTAAATGAAACAGAAAAAGTTCACGATGAAACTTTGGAATTAATGTTAAAAGCTCAAGAACTCATGAACAAAAAAATGATGCACTACGAACAAATTAAAGCACATATAGAAAACGATGGGGATAAAATTGTTAATAGTGAAGAAAATTTTAATCATCATTTAAATTTAATACACAAACTAATATTAGGTTATGAAGCACAAAAAAATCTAATAGATAGTTTGTTTAAAGTTTATACCGAAAGATTAGTTAATGAGAGATTAATTAAAGCTGAATTAGAAAAACTAAAGGAAGAGCATGGTACAATTCAATAATCCAATGGTATTTAAAAGATTTGGAGTAAATCATTTATCGCCAAACCATCTTGATGATTTTGTTACTAGAAATGGTATGTGGATTATGAAAAGAGGTTTTGGTTTTGAGGAAGATCCAAACCCTACAATGATTAAAGGTTCAGCAGTTGGAAAAGGTTTAGCATTTAATTTTGCTAGAAATTTAAACAATGTTGATGATGCAGTAACATTTGCAGAAACTTTTTATGATAAAGAGCTTGAGCATTTGGATGACAATGACGAAAAAAAAATAGCTGTTAGAAAAACATTAAGACCTACTATTATAAAAGCTGTAGAGTATTTAAGAGATAAAGGTCAGTTTGTTGACTCTGAAAGAAAGATTGAGTTAGATACAGCAAAGATGTTTGACAATCCTTTGTATCCACCAATGACAGGATATTCTGATTTAACTTTCAAAGATAATAATGGCAACGAATTTACTGTAGAAATTAAATGTCCTACATCTAAAAAAGAATTATCATGGGGATATAAAATGCAAGGTTTATATTACTATCATTGTGGTAACACTAATCCTAATGTAGAAAATGAGTCAGAGATTTTGACATTAATTCCAAGAAGTAATTACGATAGAAAAACAAAAGTTAGCACTCCTAACTGTGAGCCTATCCCACATAAATTGAAAGATATTGCACACAATTTAGATTACTTTCAAGAGTTAGAATATGCTTTACGTTCAATGTATAACGTATTTAAAAACAACGAAACATGGCAAGACATTGCCGACAATAATCCTATCAATCCAGATGATTGGTATTGGGATACACCTAAAAAGCTAAAATGGAGGCAAAAAATATGGGGGATCTAGTACATAAAGTTGTGCCTGTTAGGGAAGAAGACATTGCAAAATCAATAGCACCAATGCCTAAAAACATTGCACTTGCTATTAACGAGGTTTGTCGCAATGCTGTTAAACTTAACAAGACAAATAAGAATAATTATCAAGATTATAACTTCGCAAGTATAGATGATTTTCTAGAGGTATATGGTAGTACCATCGCAGAAGCAGGAATATCTATAATTATGGATGAGGTGCAATCAAGAACTGAAAGTAAAGTTTTAGAAATAGTTTTTAATTTTATTATCGTTCACAAAGATGGTGATATGTGGCAACATCCTTTACGAAGATCAATTAGAGTTCAATCTAGTAGCGGATCACAGGCATATGGTATTGCACAAAGTTATTGTTTAAAACAATTCTTGCGTGGTATTTTTATGATACCTACAGGAGAGAGTAAAAATGCAAAACCAGAACCAGATGCTGATAGTTTAAAAACTTTTGATAATAATACAAACAACACAAAGTTTGATAACAAAACTAAAAGCAATGGTAAAAGCAAAATTATTAACGGAAAGTTTATTGTTGATGTAATAAAACAAATAGAAGATGATGTTAATAAAGCTACATCAAATGATGAGCTTGATGAATTGTATCTTAAACATAAAGATGCAATAACACAAATGGATGATGGTAATATGAAAACTATTAAAAATACATTTGAAGCAGTAAGGAGCACGATACCACAATGACAAAAGTAGAATTTTATATAAATAAAAATCAATATAAGACGCAGGAAAAACATCCCTCTTATGCAAATAAAAAAGTTGTAATACCAGAGTCTATACCCGCAGGAACTTATCAAGTTGCGGCATGGGGTGGTAAGAATCAATATGGCCCATACATTAAATTGAAAATAGAGTCTGTTGAACAACAACCACAACAAAGTCATTCAAATAATAATGACATTGAAGAAGATATTCCATTTTGAGAAATGATGATCCAAGGTATAGATCAAAACAACATCTACAGTGGATTGCATCAAAGCCATGTATCATTTGTGGCAGGACAGATGTGCAAGCACACCATCTTACACAATCGCAAAAACAAGCGATGTCACTTAAAGTTGGAGATCAATTCACTGTACCCTTGTGTGTTTACCACCATGATCAGTTACACAGATTATCAGAAAAAAAATTTTGGGAAAAGTATTCAGAGGTAGATGCAGATGGATATGCAAAAAGATTCTGGGATGAAAATAAAGGAGGATTGGGAGATATTACAATTCGATCCCAACAAAATAATAGCAAGACAAAGAGAGTTAGGAAAAGAGCTAATAGAAAAACAAGCACTTTACGAGGAGCTAACAGACTTAAAGAAATCAAAGAAAGACGAGCAAGCCTCGGTATTTCTCAATGGGGGAAAGGGACTTGGGGAAAGCGAGATGCGAGCAAACGCAAGTAATGAATTTAAAAGTTTTTTAGCTGAGTTATCGAAAGCTAGGAAAGAATATTTGGAGGCGAAAATGATGTATGACTCATTTATTAATTGGACTAGACTACTGCAATCAAGAGGTGCTAACCTGCGTGCAGAGATGAATATGACAGGGAGTTTGTGATGATGTACAAAGGACAAGAACTTTCAGATAATCTCACACAATCACAATTAAACATGTACAAATATTATATTGATCAAGGTTTTACTGTAGATCAAATACTCGATATGTATATTGAACCTGTTCTGCGTGATGAGGAGGGGGATAACATTTAAATGTTAAGGGAGCACAATATGGATTTTGAAAGTGTAATAGAAACAGTAGGATTAATAATAGTCATTGCATTTATCTTTGTAGCTGTTGGAGGATTCTTCATGGCGATATTAGGGGGATTTGTTTAATGAAAAAAGATTATAATAAAAAGATAAAAGACATAATTAAACTTGTTTGTGAAGAGACAGGTGTAACTTATGTTGAGCTTTGTAGTAGGAGGAGAACTGCTAACTTATTGAAAGCAAGAGCAGTATACGTTGCTGTCTGTTTAAAATTAACAGACTTTTCATTAGAAGAAATAGGAAAAACCATATCAAAAAATCACGGAACAATTTCTAGATATGTTAAAAAAAATTCACATAAACATTATGACGACATGGATTATGGTGTATACATAAACCAATTATGTAGAAATATTACGGGGGTAAGATGAACAGCGTAGGATTTTCTAAAGATGCGGTTATAGTTTTACCTACTAAAAGTGAAGAAAAGGGGAAAAAAATGACCAAGAAAATAGTCAAGATTATTGAAAACAAGGATGGAGATTTAAATCCAATAACTGATTTGCAGGAGAAACCTGTATATGAAATATTATTTGATGACTCTACATCAAGAAAATTATTTAGACACAAAGTAAAAGAATACTTATCTATGTCATATAAAAAAGCTGTAGGTAACTTTAATAAAGTAAGAGTGGATACACCAACAAGTCACACAGTTATTTGGAATATTGTCTTTCAAGATTACACGATAGAAACTTTACCACCTAAAGTTTTTTATCAAAGATTAGAAGAAGGACATGAAATTAGAGATTTAGAGGAGAGTAAACCATACGAATGGAACAAGGAAAAGACAGAGTAATTGTAAAAGTCTACGATGGTTTAGACTTAGTATTTAAAAAAGAATACAATAATAAATCATGTGAAGGTGCTCTTATGCGTCTAGAATTAGATGCAGGTATAAAAGCTAATTTTAAAAAGATAAGGAAAAGAAAACTTGCATTTGAATGTGAGCAAGTATTTTATTGGGAAGTGATCGGAGAACACGATGCAGGTTCTTACCGAGTTGTTATGGAAAAAAG
>Ga0209348_1001520_pt1 | contig 11234 bp, 8 predicted proteins | sample ETNvirenome_2_30_FD_184065 | JGI IMG/M metagenome (GOLD analysis project Ga0209348, IMG submission 184065) | Marine viral communities from the Pacific Ocean - ETNP_2_30 (SPAdes) (version 2) | ecosystem: Environmental > Aquatic > Marine > Oceanic | place: Pacific Ocean | collected 2013-06-22 | reverse complement strand
AATCGTGAACAAATCTATTATTAGCAGAATATTGACAAAAATATGGCCCAATATTACCTGTCATAACGTGTTTAAAATAATACCTCTGACATAAAGCAAGCTCCTGACCGAATGACCTATGCTCAAAATCTGTCGCCACGCTGCCTACTTCTAATTGAAGTCCTGTATATTCTAAAGTTGCATCATTTGTTGTGTACCATGTGCTAGTCATATCAGGTACATAAGCAGAAGTATCAACAGTATTCCATTGATCTAAAGTCATTGAACCTGTAAGACCTGTTCCGTAAAATGGAATTAAGTCAAACCAACCACCTACACCATTAGTATTAACAGGGTTTAAACCAGATGCACCAGATATTGTTTTTGTTATTTTTTGCCATGAAGTTGTTGCATTTATAGCAAAAGTATATTGCTTGTTAGCACTAGCTTCTGTTATACGAAATCCTCCATAAAAAGTTTGTGCAACACTTGATTTAATCCAAAATGAAATAGTTATAAAACTAGATGTAGAAGTAAAATCCCAACCACTCGTATTAATGTCTTGACCTTCAAATTTCTGTAATATTTCAATATAATCATTAGCACCTGCACCACTTGTTTGATTCCCATTTGTTACTTTCAGAGCTTTTCTAAATCCATAAGAATAAGGTGTGTCACTACTTGTTAAATCAACTTGTGCTTGTGTTGGTGCTTCATCAGTTCCAGAATGAAAAACAGCGAATCTATCAACAGTACCATAACCAGAAGTTGTAGATGACGTACCACGTTGAGCCACTTGCATAGCTCCGTTAATTATTAAATTACGATTCTGTCTGTTACTTAAGTTGGCAGTACACGTTCCATCAGTATTATTGACAGTAATAGCAGCAGAACTAGCTCCTACCCCTTTTATCGAATTTACCTTGATCTCTGACATAATTAACTAGGTTTTGGATACTTGTCTTTGATAGCTTTGATAGACGTTTTCCAAGCATCTATTCCTTCATTATATATCTGGTCAAACTGATCTTCAAACTTTGGATATTCTGCCCTACGTTTTGACTTATATGAATCATTTTCTAAATCCCATGCAGCTTGTAATGCAGCAAGTCCATCTGTACATTGTTTTTCTGTAGGTTTAGTTCCACCATCATGCACTATTAAATTTGCATAAATTTTATTTTTTGAATCAGACCACCCAAACCATTGTCCTGTACGGACAGTTACAAGATAATCTTCTATATGATTTGGTTTACCTGTTATGTGATCTGCCATGTTAGGTGTCTCCTAAACGCAAAATTGTTAGAGCATTATAACTAGCTTGAGTTGAACCTTGAAATATTAGAGTACCCCATGCTTCATATTCAAAAAACCTAAATTTATGAGTAGAAACATTTGTCACATCAAATATAAATCTTAAAGAACCAGTACTTCTATTGTATGCAGAAGGTGCAATTACATAAAATGTTGCTGCTTGAGAATAATTGCTATTATCTGTTGTTGTTTGAAGATCAATTTGTCCATATCTGTCATTACCGCTATTTCTTCTACCTGTACCAAAAAAATCTATAAAATATATACCAGTTGAGGGAAAGCTAAAAACTCCAGAAGATTCAGTCATTCCAGTTCCTAATTGACCAAAACCATCTGTATCTACTCTTTCCCAATTAGATGTTATTACTGCACCAGAAGAATCAAATGTAAATTCTGTATTAATCCTCCACTGATCTGCCATTGTTATGCCAGCAGCTATAGCAGGGGATAACTTAGTTGAATCTAAAGAACTTTGACTTGTTAAGAGCGTTCCATCTGCAATATCAGGTAAAGAAATAACTCTATTGTTACTAGATGATGAGGGTGCTTGAATACTTATAGACCCACCACCTGATGCTGCGTTTAGTTTAATCTTCGCTGTCATAATTAACTAGGTTCAGTAGGAAAGGTAACAGAACTCATATCTAAGTTACCATTTGCGTCTAGTTTTGGCGATGCACTTGCTGGTAAATCACGCAAACTTTGACGATATGTTTTCCAAGCTGTTGAAAGTGTTAAATCAGAACTTGCTCTCCAATCACAAGCAGATATTCTTCTATTTCTTTCTCTTCTAAGTAATCTCATTGGTTCTGCATTAGTCAACCTTGTAATTTCTGCATTTACTTCGGATTCAGTAGGTTTTGTCTGATTTTCATCTTTCCAATCAAGTCCAGAGTATTCCATTCCTCTTAAAACCCAACTTGCATTTGGTTTTAAAGACTTGATGGCATCAGTTATTTCTATAATCATGCACCTATCTCCACAAGAATTATTGTTGAAAATTTAGCACCATTATTTATTCTTAAATCATCATTACCACCAGTATTTTCAACTCTGCCTTGCACTTTATAAGTTATTGTAGTTCCAGCAGCTATAGAGCTTAAACCTGAATCGTGGAAGTTGAGAGGATATTGACCATATATTCTGTTATGAGCCGAACTATCTCCATCATATTGACCTACGTTTTTATCGCTAGTGCTTTCCATAAAAGCAGAGTCAGAACCGCTTATAGTTCTAACTAATCTAATTCTAGCACCAGAAAAATGACTATCTCTAGCAGTATCATAGGCCATACTTCCCAGTACTAATATTGTTGAGTTGGCAGCAGTTGTTGTAATTGCATCAGTTACACCAGTATCTGTAAAAGAGTTTGAGGTAATAGTTGTTGCACTTGAAGTTAAAGCATTTACGACTTGTAAAACTTTACCAGCACTTACTCCTGTTAGTCCCGAACCATCGCCACTTAAGCCACTATTTGTAATTGATAATCTTTCAACACCACCAGTTGAAAACTTGATAGTGTCAGCAGCAGGAAATGTTATACCAGTATTACTATCCGTTCCAGTTACAGCAGGGGCAGATACGCTTCCATCAACCCCAGAAATACCAGTAGTGCCGTTAATGTTTAAAGCCATTATGGAATCGTTACAACTGAAGGACTATTTATTGTTAGTGTAGCACCAGATGCAATAGTTAAAGGTCCTGCGACTAAAGCGTTATGATTTGATGAAATTGTATAACTTGTGTTCATTTCATTTTCAGATTCGTGAAAAATTTTCTCACCGCCACCACCTGTAGCTCCACCCCCACCATCTGCATATTCAAGTTGTCCTACTGCTGTTGCTCCACTACCAGTAATACTTTTTACTTTTAAAAACTTATCTGCTGCTATCTGGTTGTCGGGCAGAATCATAGTATAAGATTGACCTGCACTATGAGCAGGGGATTGTAGTTTTACACCATGAGAGTTTTGTGAACAGTTAAGTTGTAATTTACCATCATTACTACTTCCATCACCTTTTACCTCTACTGCACCAGAACCATTAGGATTTAGTTTTATATTGGCATTAGCTGTAGATGTATTTATTTCTCTTGCCTGCACATCTAAATCCCCACCTAACTGCGGTGTAGTATCTCCTACAACATCTGATATTTGATCTACAAATTCTAAAGCATCAGCACTACTGTTTACTTTAACTGTCTTACCTGCTGCACTTGTAAAGTTTGCAGGGGTATCTCCAAGCCCTGTAAATGTTGTTGCACCTGCACTTGCAGAAATACCTGCTAGTTTTGTTTTTTCTGCATTAGTAAAAGCATTAGTGTCAGAGTTTGCTTCATAAGCAGTTTTAATCTCAGCATTAGATTGATCTGCGGTGGCTCCTGTTTCTATACCTTGTAATTTTGCTAAATCTAAATTTTGTAACTTTGTTTTTTCTGCGTCAGTAAATGCGTTTGTATCAGAGTTTGCTTCATAAGCTGTTTTTATTTCTGCATTTGTTTGGTCTGCGGTGGCATTTTCTTCAATACCACCTAACTTATCTGTAATCTCCTGTTGAGCAAATAATACCTGATCGCTATTTGTATCTAAATCTGTTTCTGTTAAAACGCTACCATCTTGAAAATCTACTTTCTTTGTACTTATATTTGTATCTCTTTGAAACTTAATATTATTAGTTCCAGAAGCAGGTATGTTGCCAGAAGTAAAGGTAACAGTTGAACCGCTTATATTATAGTGAGTGCCTAGTGTTTTAAGAACACCACCTACTGTTACATCAACTTCTGCATTTGCTAGAAACGAAAAAGGTATAGCAAAACTGGCTGTACTGCCATTCCCATTATGTTGTACTGAAGTAGCAGTAGTGTTAGTAGCCATAATTATTGAGAATTAGGATTCTTTCTTTTATTGTAATTATTATAGACTCCTTGAACAGTAGCATCATTAATTTGACCTACTCTATCTACATATTTATCATATAATGGTTTGTTTTCTGGTAGTTGCAACCATTCATCTCTTGCTTTTGTTTTGTAATCTGCAACAATTAATTTAATTTCTTTTGATAATATAGCTCTAGCTTTATCCATAGCACCTACCATTACATCTTCGTTAGTAGAATCAAGACCTTCTCCCATAGCAGTTTTATAATAATCTTTCATTGGTCCTTCATTTAATTTTTCAAATAAAGAAACAATAAGTCTTTTGCCATCTATTTTAGTATCAAAAGCTAAATATTGAATATAACTATCATAACCACTTCTATCTAATTCAATTCCACTATTTTGTATGCCTGATTCTCTAAAGAAAAATTTTCTAGGTGGTTGCAGAGATATGTTCAAATCATTAATTACACTTAATACATAATTGTCTTTTGTAGTAGTAGCAGTAAAAGGATTTAATATATCAAGTGTTTCTGGTCCATATCCATTAGGGTATCTAACTATTGAACCTGTTAACCAATTTCTGTCAGGTTTAAGATCGGCATTATATAAAGGTAAAGTTCTAGTAAATTCATTAATAAGTAACCTAAGTCCTGTATTCGTTTCATCTGCGGGATAATATCTTGTATCAAGTTTCGTTTTATCTATAGCTCTTCGAGTTGCTCTACCAAGACCTGCAACTGGATTTATTATATTTGCTGCCCTTCTTGATAAAAGACTTAACATCATATATGGGTTATGTATAGCTTCTGCAAGCTCTGTTATACCTCTTAGATATGTTCTATCAGATAGATTTCTAGCTATTGATACAGTAGCAGCAACAGACCAATCGTTTCTTTGTTGACTACCTATCTGTCCTTCTATATCAACAAAGTCAGCAAGACCCATAAGAATACCAGAGAAAGGGTCAAGTCTTTTATAAGAAATATATTTGTATTTTGGTTTGCCACTTTTAGTTATTATAGGTTCTCCATTACTATCTCTTACTAAAAATCTAAATGAATATGGTTGCCAACCTTCTTCTTTTAGCTGTGCAACTAAAGTTCTGTTTGCTTCAATAGCATCTCCAAATCCAACTGTATTAGGACCTGCACCTGTCATGGCTATCTCTGCAAAAGGATTTTCAATTTCTCTAGCAATTAAAGATGCAGATAAAAGTAACCCACTACCAAGATACATTTCTCCTCTAGCTCTTGCTGCTATGTTTGGGTCAGTACTTCTTAATGCTTGTCTATATTCTTGTAAGGCTAAATTCAATACAGGTGTATATCTTACTTGTGTTTTAAAAATATTAATAGGTGTTCTTATAAAAGGAAAAACCATTCTACCAACAGGGTGTTTTGAAAAAGGTTGTAATCTTCCTCCCAAAGAATCCTTTGGTAGTTCTTTTGTAAAAGTTGCTTCGGCTGCATAGTCTCTGGCTTTCTTATATAAATCTGTAATACTCTTTGGTAATTTTCTTGTGCTTCCAGTATCAACTATTTTAAATACTTTTTCTGATTGTTCTGTTATATATTTTGTTAAGTCGTTTCCTACTTTCCCTGCTTTAACTCCTTTTTCCCAAGCTTCTGCTTTTACATAAGCTCTAAAATTAACTTGCTTTAAAAATTCATCTTCTGTAATTAACATACGAGAACCAAAACCATTTATATTTCTAAAGGTGTTGTATATAGAAGGTACAAAAGCATCAAGTAAAAACAAATCTACAAATGGTTTTACTACAGTTTGTGTTACAGCATTAGTTTCTGCAAAAGCTCTAACATCTTCGGCATTAATATTTCTTGATACTCTTTGTGCATCTTGTACCATAGCACCTCTATCTAATACGTTTTCATTAGCTTTAAAAGCTTTTCGTGCAACATTAAAAGCATCTCCTAAAGATGTAGTCATATAAATAAACTGTTTCCAACCTTTTACAAATTCATCATTATTAAACTCAGGTCTAAATGTAAGATTAGAAGGCTGTTGAAATATAGTTCTACCATAACCAACATTCATATCTTTTCTAAAAACAATTTTTGCAGCACCTAAAGATTGTGATAATGGTTTAGTTAAAGTATTAAGACTTGTTGATAGAAGGTTTACTACATGAGTAGGTGGACCGCTAAGTATAGAGTTAATAAATATCTCGTTAGTAAACTCTACACCTCTCAATAACAGACCTTTTTTAACCATACGTTTCATAACTTCTGGATTGCCACCTGCTATATTCAAATATTTTGTAAGTCTTGTTAAGGCTAAAGCTGCTTCTTCATCTCCTTTCTCAACTAAATCAAATATTTGATTAAAGGTTTGATCTATTTCATCAATCCCTGCATCTTCTATAAACTGTTTGTTAAGGTCTTCAATGTTTTCTGTACCTCTTGATTTCTTACCAAAATCTTCTGCTGTTACTTTTACATCTCTTAAATCGCCTGCAATTCTTCTAGCACCTAAAGATTGCGAGGTTAATGAACCTACTCCTTTATTTAAGTAAACAAGACCTCGTAATACTTTTACTTCTTCTATAAATTCTTCTTTTATTGATTTTATTAGGTCTGGATTTTTGCCTACTATTCCATTATGTAAAGCAGCAGATAAGTTAAAAACAGCTTCGCCATTTTTATTCATCATTTGATTTATTGATATGCTTGTTGCAGGTAAATATTTTGGGTTGTTTATTATTTTGCCATCTGATGTTTTAATAACAGGACCAAATTCTTGTAAGAAAAATCTAGCAGCTTCTAATGCTTGACCATTTGATTGTCTTTGAGATGCAACAAACATATCTCCTAAAGATACAGACCTAGCCCATTTTCCTAATTCATCTGTATCTCTAAAATATTCACTTATATTTAAAAGATTTTTTCTAAGACTATCAATACCACCGCCTGTAATATTCGGGTTAAATGTAGATTGTATTTTTTCGCCTACTTGTGGTATTTGTGTAGTATCTCCTATGCCTTGTCCTTTTTTTACTTCTAAAGGTTTTACTAAATCAATAACTTTTTCATCTAATAATTCATTACCTGCTTCATCAATTCCTAAATCTTTAAATTTTAATTTTCTTTTTGCTTCTAAAGTTTGTAATATTTTTGGTGCAAGTGGAGAATTTCTAAAACCTTTTAAGGCAACAGACAAACCTGTTAAAACTTCTCCTATAACTGCACCACCAAAAGCTTTTCTTAATCTTGCTTCTATAGGAGATATATCATCATCAGCTTTAAATATTGATGCAGGCATTTTTAAAACATCAACAACTGGTTCTAATGCACCTTCATAAGAATCAACCATATTGTATAGGTTTTGTTCGTATGGGTCTTCTACTACAAAATCAGTTAAAAAACCTGCAATAAGGTTTCTTGTCCACGGATTTTTTATACCTTTAAGACCTTTGCTAAAGATACCCATAGGTAGTAAGAACTGAGTTATAGCTTGTGGTATTTGATAAAATGCACCATCATCTTCTCTCTCGAAATAACTGTAATCTATTAGGTCATTATTATCGTATGGATTACCTGCTAAATAATCGTATATATCATCTGCAAATTCTACAGTTTCGTTTATCGCTTTTAAAGGACCAGTAATAGCACCTCTAACTACTTGTGATGCTTTTGTTTTTGTTATCTCTTCACTTACTTTTTCTTGTTTTTCTTTTGCTTCATTTCGTATTCTTGATCTGTTTTCTAATATTTCATCAAAACTTCTCTGATTTCCTAAAAACCTATTATCAAAAAAATCTACTACACCTGCTTGTGCTTTATTAATATTTTTACTTAAAGAAGATAATGGTTGTTCATCAAAGCTTTTAAATAAAGCATCTGTTTCTGGTGTTTCTTTTTTATCCTCTTCTTCTTCGTTATTAAGAAGATTGTTTATGTTTGAATCTGTCATGTTAGTCAGTTAAAAACTTTTTATAGGAGTTGTTTTTGTAAGCACCCCAAGCACCAAATCCTTGTTGATCGAATAATCGTTTAGCTGCTATTACATTAACAATAGGGTCATATAATTCATCTGTCGATTCTATTCCAAACAATTTCAATCTTTCTTCTAAAAACGCATCAATCATATTTAATTGAAAAAGACCTATTGAAAATTCATTTTTCTTTTCTGGGTCTAAACCAGACTTTACAGTATCAATCATAGGGTCGCCTGCTGACTCTGCCATAGCTACAGCAGCCATAATTTTTGCTTCTTCTGGTTTGAATCCTACAGCTAACAACATTTCATTTATCTTAGCTTGTGGTATCTTTTTCTTTTTATCTACTCCTCTTAATATTTCATCTAGTTTTTCTGTTTGATCTAGTTTGCGTTCTCTTGCTTCATCTTCTGGGGTAGATGGTGTAAATGCACCTGCTTCTATATTTTCAGTAACATCTCCTATAAGTTGTTTCATAGGTTCATATACTTTTTTAGCACCACCAAAACCAAAACCATATTCGCCTGTTTCTAAAAATTTAATATCTTGTTGAATATTAGCTCTTGTGCCTGATAGCCAACCTGCACTACCTATCGGCATATTTTCTAACATACCTTTGTATTGACTTATTAATTTATTTGCATTTTCTGTTGTAATACCACCCATCTCTTCAAGTGTCCTTATAACTTCTCTTTGTCTTGGTGGTAAATTTGTATTACCAAAAAAGTCTCCTTGTTCATTTTTGCCAGTTGGTACACCTTCAAGACCACTTTGATTTTCGTCAATTATTTGTCTGTTGATACCTCCGTCTTGTTCACTTGAAGGATTTATTAATTCATTCATATTTTCAAGCAGTTGGTCATCATATTTTTTCTTTAATTCTTTGTATTTATTGTTAAGAGCTTCTTGTCCAACATCTCCTGACTCTAATTTCCATTCTCTAAATTCTGTTTTAAATGCTTCAAAATTTAATTTTTGCAAGGCAAGTTGTTTTTCTTTATTGATTTTTGCGTATATTTGAAATTTCTCGTCTGTCTGTAATATGGTTTTTGAGTGATCGTTATAAATAGTAAAATAACTATTTAAAGGTTCTAAAAGTCCTTTATCAACAGAACCAGTAAGAGTCATTAATTTATTTAATTTACTTATATTACCTGCTGTTTTAGGGGTTCTTTCATCTAAAAACCAACTTACTACTGCTGTTCTTGCGTCAGCCAAAGTATCATATACATTACCAGAGGTAATATTTTCAAGCATAATTGCATATCTTTCTAAAGTATCTCCATCTAAAGCTGCTACATTACTATCTATTTTTGCTGCTAGTAATGGATTATTAACTTTTAATTCTTCAATAAGATTATTAGCTTCTTCTCCCTCCCCTGCTTGAAAAAGTTTTGCAGCAGTAAACATTCCATCAGATAAGTTTTTATCTTTAAGTCTTTTTATTTTTGCTGCATCTCTACTGTCTTTGCTTGCAGTATAAGATTCTACCTTTTCTAATAGCTCTAATCTTTTATCTATATAATCTGGGTGGTTTGTAAGATTAAGGCTTCCACTACTACCATAAGGAAATAGATTTATTGAATCAAATATTTTTAAAGCTATATCACTATCTCCTGTTTGATAACCTATTTCTCTTGCCTTGTCAGCAGCACTATCAAGAATTGTTTTATTTAATTTTGATCTTTCTGTTGTTGATAAACCTAATTTATTTATATCGTTTTCAAATTGATTTATAGAACTTAAAAATAAATTAAATTTTTGTTTGCTAAATTCATCTGCGTTGGGATTGAAAGTATTTAATTCAATTAGTGAATGAGCAAGTCCAACTGCTTCTGTATTTAATCTATCTACTTGAAATGCTTTATGTTCTTTTAAATGAAATTCATTCATTGTATTAGTCGCATTGACTAAATAAGGCATGAATTTTGTTGAAAATGTATCTTCATCTACATCTCCAAGTAAATCAATAACTTTATTTTTTTCTGTACTAAACCAGTTTTGATATTCTTCTGAATCTAAAGAAAAGTTTGATAAAGGTTTACCATCTATATCTGTTGATCTGTATGAATTTTTTAAATTTGTTTCAATAGTACCACCTAAAATTGTTGCTTTAGTTCTTCTATAAACCTTATCGTAAAAAATATTACCACCTATCATCTCGTTGGATTTTAAGAATTTTGTTGTTTCTGCAAAATTTTCTGTTGAATCATCTAAAGCATCATTAATAGCTTTTGATGCTGCTGCATCTGCTTCTTTTTTTATTTGTAAGCCAAGATATTTTTGTATGCTTGGATTAACAACTTTTAAAATATCAGCTAATTCTTCTGTATTTGTTTTTGGTAATACTCTTGGCTGTTGAACAAAAGTTTCTACTGGTGCAGCAGAAGAACGAAATGCAGTACTTTGAAAACTATTTGTCATTTAAAGTCCACTCGCTATTCCAACATAAGATTGCAAACCACTAGATGCAATACCTAATAGTGTTTGCCCTAAACTTGGTATTTGATTATATGCTTGATTAATATTACTTTGTAAAACATTTCTTCTGTTTTCAAACTCTGATTCTGTTGCCTGTATTGATCTTAAATGTTGTCTTCTCGCAGACTCCAAAGTTTGATTTACCGATTCTCTATAGTTTGCAGCTTGTCTTTCTGTGTCCATTAATAATAATCCTATGGTTGTACCTGCACGTTCTGATGCAATTATAGCTCTACTAGCTTGCAAAGCTTCAATGTTTTTTGCAAACATATCTTGTGCAGCAGACTTAGCTTCTTCTGATTGTCTTTCTTCTAATGCTTGTTGTTTTAACCTTTTAGCGTCTTCGGCTGATTTGTTTTCTATTAATGCAGATTGATATGTTTGTTCTGCTTGAGAACGTGCAGCAGCCCTACCAACAAAAGCATTAGCAGCAGTAAGTCCTAGACCAATATTAAATGCTGTTGCAGCAGAAATACCTGCTCCAATTTTGGCTGTACCAAATAAAGCAGCACCAACACACATCTAGGCAATCCTCAGAAATTCGTAGAAAGGTTTTTTTTGATAACCATAACTCTCATGTAGCTTTACAAATGTAAACCCAAGAGCTTTTAACCATTTTATAGCAGAA
>Ga0209348_1001516_pt1 | contig 11247 bp, 17 predicted proteins | sample ETNvirenome_2_30_FD_184065 | JGI IMG/M metagenome (GOLD analysis project Ga0209348, IMG submission 184065) | Marine viral communities from the Pacific Ocean - ETNP_2_30 (SPAdes) (version 2) | ecosystem: Environmental > Aquatic > Marine > Oceanic | place: Pacific Ocean | collected 2013-06-22 | reverse complement strand
GGTTGTTTCTAAGATCAAATTTTAAATCTCCACCTACATAATCTGATCTATCAGAAAGAAGAACTATCGCCGATAATTTTCTTATCTTGCCATGAAGATTTGGTTCATTTGGTCTGTCCATAACTTGAAAGTCAGAGTCACAGTGCCAATTATAGTATTGATTTAATTTATATTTAGTAAATTGAATAGGTTCTACAAAATCATATTCATAGTTCCAACCAGCTTTTTTATTGGCTTCTGCAACATATGGATTTAATATGTCATATAACCATTGTTCATTTATCCAAGCGACATTAGAATTTCTGTGTCCAGTTAGAAGTTTCTTTTTTTCATCGTCAGTTAAATCTTTTACATTACCGCCTGTTTTACCTACTTCTTCTTTTAAAGAATTACCGTGGTTTATAATTTTGTTACATAGCTCTGCATTCAATGCTTGGTTCCAAAAATAATAAGAATAGTTTAATATCATGCTGTTCCTGTGGGTACCGTATAAAAAAAATGTGTTATAGCATATCTACCCATAAATTTATCTTTAGTTTTCATTTTTATTTTATCTACTCTGTGTAAATAATACGAAGGAAATAACACCATTCTATTATTTTTAATCTCAATTTTTTTACCCCAGTCATCAAATATTAAATCACCACCTTCAAAACCTTTTGGTTCTTTGTACAACCAAATAAGAACTGTAAATTGAAACACATCAAAATGAGAAACAAAATGATCCCCATCTTCATAATAAGAAATCATTGTGCTATCACTATTTGTTTCAGGAAACTGTCTACCCATTCTAATTTTTGATATTTTTTTATGTATATCTTTATTAATAAATTTTTTTGTTCCGTTTAAAATAGGTGAGATATTTCTTTTTTCACGTGTGTAAAAACTATCTAAATATATTCTATAACAATGAGCTTGTGAAACATAACCTGATTTAGTTTTATCAACACCTGTTATGGTTAGGTTTTCACTAGCTCTTGGTAGTTCTTGTGTTTGTGCGTAAAAGTCTAATTCTTTCCAAACAGATTTTAATTCTTCTGAATTGTACCAATTATCAACAACTATAAACTTATCATCCATCACAGTGTTATGTATAATTTTCATGCGCTTTCGAGTGCTTTCCCGTATTCAGGTAAGTATATAATATCTATATTAGATTTCAACATCATATTTAGTAAGTCCTCTATTGATTCTACTAAAGGCATTCCAGCCGTATTCAACGAAGTGTTTAATATTACAGGTATTTTTGTTATATTATAAAACTCTTCTATAACATTATAAAAATTTATATTTTGTTCTCTTTTTAAAGTTTGTATTCTACAAGAATTATCAATGTGGCAAACACCTGGTATTTTATTTATCTTGTCTTCTTTAACTTTTACAACATAAGACATATATGGTGTTTCATCTTTACCCTCAAGATCAAACCAATCTTTTGTATGTTCGTATAAAACTGTGCCTGCATAAGGTCTAAACCACTCTCTGTTTTTAACTAAATTTACTTTTTCTTTAGCGTTAGGGTTGCATGGATTAAATAATATAGATCTATTCCCTAAAGCTCTTGGCCCCATTTCTGATCTACCTTGGTATATACCCACACATTTATTTGACGCTAATAATTTAGCTACCCTTTTACTATCACATTCAATAATTTTATAGTTTTGATTTATATCAACAGCAGCTGGTTTAAAAATATTTAATTCTTCTTCTTGATTTAAATAAGGTGGACCTTGATATAAATTTTTGTATTTAGATGGTTTATTGTTTCCTAATGTATAATCTAAATGTTGAGCAAGTCCTATTGATGTGCCTCCATCATGACAAACTGGGTCTACAAATATATTATTGTTAAGTTTTAAAAATTCATAATTAGCTATAGAGTTTTGAAAAAATCCTCCACTTAAACAAATATTGTTACCAAAATTTTTCATAATCCAACTAATATAATTTTTAACCACTTTAGTTGTGTCTTGTTGTATTCTAAAACAAAAGTCCTCATTTGAAAATCTGGTAAATTCTCTACACAAAAACATTTCGTTAAAAAAACTATTTGGTTTACAAAAACCATCTAAGTTTTCATATAAGCTAGGTAGTTTTTTATTGTCTTTACCGTAACAAGATAAGCCCATAATAGAACCGGGTTCTCTAAATCCTAAAGCATCTTTGTATGTTTCAAACGCTCCTGCAGGACTTAAACAGTTTTCACTATAAAACTTGCCCGAAGACATACTTTTTCCCCAAGAATTTTTACAAAGTTTATATATTAAAATAGGCTCGTGGTTATATGATAGTTTGTAAATAGATATTACTTCTTGACCATATTTGTTACCGTCAAAAGTAAAAGAAGTTCCTCCATTATCTACAATTAAACAAACAGCTTCTTCAAAACCTGAGTTATAAAAAGAACTATAACAGTGTGTTAAGTGATGTTCGTCGTAAGGAATTAATTTATTAAAACTTATATTATATTTTTTTAACGTGTGTTTTATATAATTTGTATCGCTTTCAAGTCTTTCATCTGTCATATCAAAAGAGGTATATCCAATAATTTCAAAATGACTTCCTTTTAATTTTTCACAAAGTTTATCTACTTGATTGTCTCTCTTTCTTCTAGATACTCTTTCTTGTTCAATAGAAAGTAAAAGATTACCTTTTTCTACGATAGAAAATGATGCGTTATGACTTAAATTAATACCTAATACTTTCATGCTTTTGAAAGCAATATACAGTCAATTAAAATTATTTCAAGATAGATTAACTAGGCCAACCAGTTCCAGTTTTATAGAAATAAACAGTTTTTAAATCCCAAACACCAGGTGCTGAATCAACTGCTTGTTCTCTAATTACGACAACACCAGATCCGCCTCCTGCTCCAGGTGCAGGTGGGTTACTCCCCCCGCCGCCTCCGCCGCCGGTATTTGCTGTTCCAGTCCCTCCCGGGCTCCCTGAGCCCCCGCCGCCTGAGCCGCCAGAGCCTGTATGGCCCCCGCCACCGCCAGCAAAAACTCCTGATACTCCTGCAGTTGAAAAAGGTGGTGCAAAATCAGATGTACTAAAATCTTTCCCTGCGCCGCCATTTGCATTGTTTGGTCCGGGTGCTGCACCAGCACCTCCGCCACCTCCGCCTTTTGTTCCATGCGGTGATGTTCGACTTCCTCCAGCATTTCCATATCCAAAAGGTTGAATAGGTGAAGGCATAGATGAAACTTGTGTTGTTGATCCTCCGGATAAAGTTCCGCCGTGGCCCCCGCCACCGCCTGAGCCCCCGCTCCCGCCACCACTTTGAGTTCCCCCATAACCGCCTTTTTCAGCGACTAATTGTAAATTTGCATCTGGGGCACTTGCGTTAAAAGATGAGTCAGTTCCAGCAGAACCATTTCCAGCAGAGCCTCCTGCTCCAATAACAACTGGTACGTCTGAACCAGGCATCGGATAATTAGGATAATAAATACAGCCTCCGCCGCCCGATCCTCCGCCACCATTCTGGCCCCCTCCTGATCCTCCACCAACTACTAATACGTCAGCTGTAGCTGTTGTAGGCGAGAAAGTTCCGCTAGAAGTAATTTCAGTTGTTGTGTCTGATTGAACTGTTGCAGTGATGGTAGTTCCTATGTTGTTACCATTATTATTATTTTTACCTAAAGTTTCAGTCATTTTTTACTATCCAATTTAAAGTTTCTTCATCTCTATAATATCTGTTATCGTCTCTAGAATCAACATTTCCTTCATGTTGATTTTGTTCCGCTATCCAACCATTTTTATTACCAGAACTATTCCATAGATCTTCATCCCATATAGGAGGCCAATCTTCTGCTGGCCCATTATTTGGTCTTGAATCATCTGCTGGAAATTCAAGTGGTGGTTGCCACATATTTGTAGATGTGTCTAGTACCCAACTAGGGTACAGCGGGTTTTTAGGTGCTATGAATTCATCCTTATCAGGATCATAATGGCCATCTGTTGATGCAAAAATTTTTCTAAAGTTGTGGTTGTATGAAGCCTGTTTCCAGTAAGTTTCCTCACCAGTTATCGGTTCTATAAGATTTTTAACAAAGTCTTCTGCTTGAGTTGATAAGTCACCGCCGTTGGCAGCTACATCTTCATTGCTGATAACTATAACTCTTAATATCTTGTTATCCGATTTTCGGACTTCTGCAAAGTGAGCCATTTGATTAGACCCTTATTACGATAGTTCTTCGTAGTTTATCGTTATAACTAAGTCTGATGCTGCGCTCGCTCCTGCTTCAATGTTATCGCCTTCTTCTAAATAAAGACCTGTGTCTTTATCAACGACAACCAAAGTAGAATCCGCTGGTACTGCAATCGTAGATGCGATCATGATTGGTGATCCACCTGATTTTGTAATTGCAACTGAAGCGTCTGCTGAGTTAGTTCCATCAATGTTAGCTACTAAAATGTTATTAATTTTAAACACTTTACCAGATGATGAACCATTAGCTAGAATCTCAGTTGTCAATGTAGTACTTAACGCCGCTTGTACGGACTTAGCTGTTATAGTTGCTACGTTAACTAGATTTGGTGCTGCCATAGTTTACTCCTTATTAAGTTTATTTTTAACCGAAAACTAATGCCATTGCAATAGCTTTTCCTGTCGTTGCTAAAGTAGATCCATTAGCTTGAACAGTTCCGGTCCCTTTTGGTACTAAGTTTATGCTTATATTTGAATCACCACCGGTAGCTGAAATCGAGGGATTATTGCCTGTTGCAGCGTTAGTGATGTCAAATTGGTTTACGGCTGATGCTGTTGTTTGAAAGATAAGTTGTTCGTTTCCGTTCTCATCATTAATTCCATGTGCATCATCAATAATAATATTATTATCATTAGTATCTAGATCGCCACCTAATTGTGGTGATGTATCTTCTGAAATTTCTGTAAGACCTAAAGCTATTTCTATGATATCTGGATTAGTACCATCGTTTGCTTTAGCTACTACTAATTTATCCCCTTTATCTGTAGCAGAAAACGTAACCGTTCCACCACTACCAGACACATATTTAAATTGAACAGTGTAAGCGCCTGATGTTGAGTTTCTTAAAAGATAAAAAGTTTCTACGTCGAGAGGTATTGTTACTATTTGGTTTCCAGTAATTGTTCCTGTAAACTCAATCATTCTATGTTGAGCTGTACCTGTTGTATTACCATCTACAACAGTTAATGCAGTTGTTTGTGCTCCACCTGCTATTGATTGTGAATTATAACCAGCAAATAGCTGAGAAATAAGATTTAGGTTTGCGTTTGTTTTATCACCCCAAGTTCCTGCGTTTTCACCAGTTGCTTGAAGTTCTACTCCTAGTGCTGTAAATGTTGATGCCATAATTTTCTCCTATGCGACGTCACTATAAGTTATATTTACACCTGTGTCAACATCTTGATATGCTTGTATTCCAAATCCTGTTGATACTCCAAATCCTGCAATAGAAGACGTTATTTGTTGTCCTGTTAATCCTATTACATCTGCAGGTGTTATTGATCCAACAGAGAAAGTAGCTGATTGACTACCTAATCCTATTGTCATTTGATCTAAAGATATTGATCCTACAGATGTTGTTGACGAAACACCTGTTACAGGTACAAATTCTACGATACCAGACTCTACGGAAGTTCCTACATCTGATGTTATTTGAACACCTGTTAATTCTATTACAGAAACTAAAACTAAATTTAATGCTGTGCCTACTGAAGAAGTAATTTCTTGACCAGATAATCCTACTAACATTTGATCTGGAGTTATCTCTCCAACTGAACTAGTTATTGCTACACCTTGAATTTGTTCTGGTATATCAAACTGAGATGGAACAGCAGAAGTTATTTGTTGTCCTGATAATCCTACTACATCAGCAGGACTTAAAACAACCATACCCCAACCTTGATCTTCTCCCCATGCAGACCCATTCCAACCAGCATGACTTAAATTTGATGTAATTGATTGACCATCTAATTCTACTGTAAAACTCGATTCACCCCATGACTCAAAGTTCCAAGTATCTCCACCCCAACCTTGTTCAGGAAAAGCTGTAAGTTCTCCAACTGAACCTGTAAATTCAACACCTGTTACGTTAACTACAGGACTATCACTTTCACCCCATGGCTCTTCACCCCATTCTGCTCTGCCCCAACCTTGTAGAGCAAATCCTGAAACAGAACTAACAGATGCAGTTAATTCAAATCCTGTAAGAACAGCTGTATTATCTGTTAGCTCACCCCATTCATTTTTATTCCAAACATTACCACCCCATCCAGTTCTAGGTACACCTATGTTTGTACCATCCCCAACAGATGCAGTTATTGATTGACCAGTTAAGAAAACTGTAGCTGCATTTTGACCCCAGTTTTCAAGACCCCAAGTATCTCTACCCCAACCTTGAGAGGGAAAAGCTGCAGCTGATCCTAGTGATGAAGTTGCAGAAGAACCACTTACAGCAACAGTAAATATGTTTTGTTGACCATAGTCTCCTTGACTCCAAGTCAATGCACCCCAAGTATTTTGAGTGACATCAATTGCACCACCCATTCCTATACCGTGAACATAACAATAGTAATGAAAATCTGATTCGGATGTTGGAGCTATTTCTATGTATCTTGTGCTTGCAGCATTGAAAGATGTGGTATTTGAATATGCAGCTTGGTTAGAAGAACCATCTAAATAATAAGTTACACCAGAAGAAATAATATTGCCACCTGGATCTGAGGTGCTTGTCGTAAATAATAATGGATGACCATCGTTTGAACTATCGCTTTGATCAAAACGAAGTGTGCCGCCTTTTACCCATTCAAGGGCCATATCACGCACACCATCTAGGTAAAATACGTTTCCTGTTCCACCTGAAATATAAAGAGTTCCGCTGGCGACGGTGACTGTATAAGTCTTTTCAGCCATAAGGATTACCTCCTTATGCTAATCTTATGATTGCGTTTGTTGCGTCTGCTGCCGGAAATTGAATTGTAAAAGTTCCTGAAGAAACTGTTTTGTCACCACCAAAAGCTATGACCGCTACTGCTTTATCAGATTGTGTATCATTATAAATTAACGCACCATTTGCTGTGAAAGATGCACTTGAAAATGATACATCATTAAAATCACATACTGCAGTTGAACCAGATAGGGTAGGAGTTACGCTTGTAAGTGTTGCTCCACCCGCTGTGTAAGCAGTTCCAGATGAGTTTGTAATTTCGTTTGATGTTGAGTATGCAGTTGTACTTGCTCCTAAAGTTGCAGAGCTAGTAAACAAAGCTATTTTAAAAGTGTGCCCAGTTGTTGCTGTAAAGTTGTGAGTACCAACTAATACTTCTTGTTTGAAGCTATTACAAATTGCTGATGTTATTGCCATAATTTTTCTCCTACGGGTTTACTGAGTTTATCGGTATACGAACAGTGCCATCTGTGTAGTCATCTCTTCGTCTTCTACCAACTTGCTCGTTAGCAAACTTTTGTACCTCACTTTTATACTTATTTTCATATAGTGTCAACATATCTATTGGGCCTTTTAAAAATCCATACGCCTCTGCTAGACAACAATATAATAGCCCATTTGGAAAATTAAGGCTAATATAGTTAGTGTCATTATTTTCTAATAGAACAGGCATAAAATTAAAATGCACTCTAAATTTATAATTTTGATCTGGAGTAGGGGCTAAAGCTATACGTCCTGAAGTAGTGTCAGATTCTCCCGTTGCTCCGCCATACATGGCATAATATTTAGGTTTACCCCTTTTTGCAGACTCAGTAGAGGGCACGTACTCTTGTAAATATGTGTAGTCTTTTTTTTCTAAATAAGAATTTGCACCTGTTATATCAGTAGTAGAATCATAAACTTGTATACTTCTTATGAATAAACACCCTGCAGGAGCATTTACTTGGTCTTGCCCTGCCACAAAAGAACCTGTTTGTTGTTTCCTATCTGCATCAATAGGAACCTCTCTCATGATTCTATATTGTGCATTTAATATTATATTTTCTAAAACAGCATCTGTTAATACGTTAGAGTCTGTTTCAGTATAACTTCTAATTTGTGTTTTTAATCCTGATGCGCTTAATCCAGCCATTACTCTGTATCCTCTTTATATTTTAAACGTATCTTTTTTTGTTTTTCAGTTTCACCCTCAACATGTATTGGAATTTCTGGTTCTGGCATATCTTCATATAATTGAAGATGCTCGTCTTTTTCAGGACATGAACATCTTTTAATACCAAATAAATTACAAATAAAATTTTTTAATTTTTCTATCATGGTGTTAGTGTAACTGGTCCTGCAGACACAGTTGGTCCTCCTGATTCCTCTGTTATACTAGGAGTTGCCCCTAGTGTAAATGTATATTTATCTGTTGTAGTCACTGTTATACTAAAACCTGAAGAATTTTCATACGTTGAAAAAGCTACACCCCCAGGGCTACCTTGAACGTTTCTAAATCTAACTGTGTCTCCTGAAGTTCTTCCATGATTAGGTTCTGTTACTGTAACAGTTTGTGAACTTGCAATTGTAGAAAAAGGATTATTACCTAACATTGCTGCAACAGCAGGTTCAGTTCTACCAGGTCTCACATTTCTTAAAGATATAGAATCACCATTCATGGGTTTTGGTTCTAATTGTGGTTGTTTTGGTTCAAACTCAGATACATGAACAAATGATCCATTCCATTCTCTAACCATTTCTTTGTATGGAAACTCCATACCAGATCTATCTGATATTGCTTTTGCGTATTTACCTGTTGCGTATTTAGCCACTATTTTTTACCTTTTTTCTTTTTCTTTTGTTTTTTCTTTTTACCACCAGGTCCTAAAGGTTTATCTACTCTACCACCTTTGGCCATATCTTTTTCTCCAAGTTGTTTTCTAGCCTCTTCAATTGCCTCTTGTTGAGAAAAACCTTGCTCTCTAAGTTTTTCTACAAGTTCCATAAATTTTTTTTCGTCCATAATTATGATCCCGGGTAATATGCTTTTGGTGTTATGTATGTACTAGATGCAGAGCCATCTTCTGCCAACGCTCTTGCAAACTCATCTTCATAAATTAATTTTGTTGCTTGAGTCATTTGTGGCATATATTTCATAGATAGATAATAGGCTAATCCCGATACCATACAAGGCACAAATCTAAATGGTACATCTGTTGCGTTTGTATAATCACCCACATCTTGAATTCTTTTTATGTAATAGAAATGCATGTCTTTCGATGCATTAGTTGAATCTGGTGTTGGATAAATATGCACTCTAACTTTATCAATAAATCTTTCTACCCAATATTGATTAGGAGTGCCTTTAGATAATTTGTTCGAGAATCCTGCATAAGTAGATCTATCTACTTTTGTCATTGGACTATCTGATTGTGTGGTCTGTGTTCTGTTAGATCTTAATTGTGCTTCAAGGACATCGGACATTCCAAATACATTTGCTGGTGTGGACACAGCACTTGTGCCATCATCACTAGATCTAAAAAAATCATAGTCAGATTGACCTTCAATTAAATCCATATTGAGTTCATCTATTTCCCAATAGTGAATACCTCTATTGCCCCATTCTTGAAATAATATATTTAATGTTCTTCTAGCGTTTTTTAATTGATAACCAGCAACATTTTGCTGGCCTATTCTTTCAAAAGCCTCTTCTATTATTTCATCAATAGCAAAAGTTTTATCGAACGTTGCTGTTCCCGAAGTAGTGTTAGCCATTTAGTCTCCTAGCCAGTGTAACCAATAGTAACAGAATCTGTAGTAGTTAAATCTAAATATACTCCTGTTTCAAATCTAATACCATTTCCTGGGACAAATACATCTAAACCTTCACTGCTAAATTTAGCTTGAAATTTTAAAGTGCCGCCCGTTCCTGTTCCATCGTGTAATTTAACTAAACAGTTAGTTCCACTATGAGCTTGTATGTATGTAACTCTACAAGGCCCTATGTTAGTAGAACCGCCCGTGATAGTTTTAAAATTACCATCTGCTGTTAATGTACTAAACTTTTGATCTGAACTCATATTTTCTCCTTAAATTAAAATGTGGGGCCGAAGCCCCACACTAATTAGTTATTAAGCTGTTGGTGAATCAGATGATAAACCAAAAAACTTAAGTGCTATGACACCGCCTGCACCAGCAGTTCCAGAAACTACAACTTGTACTTCATCAGCTGTTTCAGTAGCTGCAGTTGTTGCTCCACCAGACATTCCCAATACTCCATTGCAAGGGAAAAATCCTTTGAAACCTGTGCTGTTAATAGCAGCAGAAATACCATCTACGAAACCATCGTCATCAGCTTCCGTACCAATATCAACTAAGTTCACTGCATTTGCAGCTGCACTTGTAACAGTAACTGCTACACCCATTGGTATAAAGTTTGATGGGATTCCGATTGATGTTTCTTTGTGATCTGTACCTGTAGCAGCAATCGTAATTGATGTGCTGTAAACAGATAATGTCATGTCACTTGTTAAGGCACCAGTAGTCGAATTTTTAATGATATTTTTAAAACCATTCTCCGATCGCACCGGTCCTGTAAACGTAGTATTTGCCATAATTATCCTCCTAGTTTTTACGAACGTAGTCTCTAGGCCGTCGACTATACTCGTCTACGTTCTGATTAATTGTATAGTGATTAATTTATATACTAGTTTTTGATAGAGCGCAAGAGAGCCTGTAGTGTGGATCGGATTTTTCCAACGGTGTAGCTTTTTTATTAAGTAGCTACAGAAACTTGAGGAGCAGCATCGTCTATTTTATTTTGTGCAGTAGCTTTTTCTGCTTCTGCAATTTTGATCTGGCTAATTACTTCTCTGACTTTTCTGTCAATCTTAACCATATCGAGAGTATATCTACCCTCTTTAAGATGCTCCTGCTCCCATTGAAGATCTAGTCCCTTCTTCTGTGTGTAAAGGGTCTCCAGATGTTGCATTATCGCCTCCATTAATAACCTCCTCATAGGTTATTCTGTTTACTCTTGGATCCATCATTTCTCCAAGATACTCCCATTTTATATCAGATTTTCCCAATCTGTCAATGATAGCATTTTCTATGCCTTCTGCGGAGTCTTCTGATTCTACTATAAAATCTGCGTAATATTTGTAAGCGTGTATTTGTACTCTAAAATTTTTCATATTCTCACCGTTTGAATTGATAAATGGGGCCGTTTTAAGGCGGCCCCATAATTAGGTTTATTACGCACCAGGTGATGCAAAGATACCTCTAGGGTCTGATACTCCAAATGAGTATCTTTCTCTAGCTTTGTATCTAACATTA
>Ga0209348_1001515_pt1 | contig 11264 bp, 17 predicted proteins | sample ETNvirenome_2_30_FD_184065 | JGI IMG/M metagenome (GOLD analysis project Ga0209348, IMG submission 184065) | Marine viral communities from the Pacific Ocean - ETNP_2_30 (SPAdes) (version 2) | ecosystem: Environmental > Aquatic > Marine > Oceanic | place: Pacific Ocean | collected 2013-06-22 | reverse complement strand
CAAACATAGTTGGAACAATAACAGCATTCCAGTTATCTTCCATAGCTTGGCGAATATCTTTATTTTTAATATCATCAGCACTTTTTATTGCGTCATCTATTATGCAAAGATGTGATCTTTTTGAAGTTACAGCACCTTTTAGTCCTGCACAACATACACTAAATTCTTCTTCACCTGTTGATTTTATTCCTGCAAACTTCCAATCTATACTCCAATATTCATTTGAATTAATCCCTTTAGCAATTTTTACCATAGGAAAAATTTCTTTATAAATTTTGCTTTCATCAATAATTCTTTTTATCGCTGCACTCTTTGGTCTAGCTACATCAACTGTATAAGAAATATATAAAATTTTTAAAGGCATTTTATTTAAAGCATGAATGCCAATAGCCCATGCTGTATATAAACCTAGTACGGTAGATTTAGCAGATCCTCTAGGAGCCAATATGTCAATATTCGGACCAGCAATACTCTTAAGACATTCACTATCATCTCCTGTACATAAATATTTGTGCCATTCAAGATGATGTTTAGCTGGAGGTTTTCCCCCTACTACATCACAAAAATATGCAAAATTTTTTCTAGCCTTCTCAACATCTACATTAGAAGTTTTCTTAACAACTTGCTGTTTTGCTGCTGCCCTGGCTGTGCGTCTGTAAACGCTGTAAATACTTGTACCTGCCATAAACGTAGCATAGCGTGTTTTGTCTTAAGATTCTTCTTGAAGAATTTTTGTCCAGACTCCCATTGATGCTTCTTGTAAAGGACCTTCTATTGGATCATCTCTAAAAATAGATAACATTTCTCTTAATGCTCTATCTGCTCCAGCAAGAATCAAACCTTGTTTATCCATTAATACTTTTTTATCATCAATTTGTTTTATTGCACCTCTTAATTCTTTTTGCAACATTGCTATTCGTGCAGCACCCATATCTTGCTTTACTAACCCCATATCTATTGCTTGTCTTAATTTTGAAATATCTTCACGCATATTATCAATTTCACTTTCTAAAACTTGATTAAAATTTCTCTTTTTAAATTCTTTTTCCGACCACTCATTACACTCCACTATTGTCCCTTGAAACCCAAGAAATCGGGAAAATAAATATATCTGTACTGGAGAAACTGACTTTTTACAAAATTCTAAAAAGGATTCACGATCTTTGTTGTTTAAAGTGTGAATCCATTTCTTCATGTGCGGTATTGGGCTTGAGCCTGTTCGAAATCTCTATTCTCTTTATAGCGACGGAACATCTCTCTTTGCAAGTCTGTCATTCTTGTTTCAGAACCTGTTTCTCTTATACCTGCACGTTGCTCTTTACCTGTAGCTGCTATTCCAAGTCTTTGCTGTTGACCTTCAGTTTCTCTTAACTTTCTAGTCTCTGTACCAGTTTCTCTGATAGCTGCTCTCTCTTCTTGACCTCTTAAACCAATCTGTCTTTCCTGACCTGCTAAAAGTTGACCTTGAGTCAATCTTTGTTCAGCTCCAGTAGTTCCTATGGTCTTCCTGGTTTCTGCACCTTCAACGCCTCTAGTTAATCTAGTCTGTGCCCCTTCAGTCTCCCGTGTAAGACGAGTTTCTTTACCTGTCTCTTTAGTTAAGAGCCTATCTTGTGTCCCAGCGGTTTCAAGACCTTTTCTATATTGAAGACCAGTTTCGCCAATTTCAGCACGATTTTCTCTTCCCTGAGCAGCAATATTAGCTCTACTCTCTTCTCCAGCAACTTTAGTCGATAAACGATTTTCAGCTCCTGTAGCTTGAGTTCTTCTAATATCTTGACCAGCAAAGAAATCAGCGTTTGTTCTGTCTAGCTCTGCACCTAACTTCATATTTAATCTCTGCTGTTCTCCACTTACTTCATTTAACGCATTTTGCGTAGCTAAAGCCTGTGAAGACACCTGAGTCGTTGGAGCAGGTGGTGGAGCAGCTGGTGGATAAATTATTTGTGGTGGTGGTGGTGACCCTCCTCCCATCATGATGGCGTACCTTTAAATGATCTTTTTTAGTTTAAGTTGGCTAAACTTTTAAGCCGAGAAAGTAACGTTTGATGGTCTAATTCCACCAGTTCCAAATTGATTTGCTTGTTGCTGTAAATAAGCAATAGCTTGTGCTTCTTTTAAGAATGCATCTGAAGCAGCTGTTCTTTGTTTTTGCTTTTCACCAGCTATCAATTGTTGGGTTGTTGGCATTTGCTCTAGTTTGCCTCTAATGTCAATTCCCCTTGCTGCAGCTTTATCAGCAGCTCTATTTAAAAATGCCTGTCTTATTGGCTCACTTGCAACATACTGACCTAATGCGTCTACAGATGCTGCTCTTCTCTGATCTCTAGCAAGTTTATTAATTCTATCTGCATTTTTTTCAAGAAAATCTAGAGTTGCTTCCGCTTCCTCTACACTACCCACTGCAGGTGAATCAACTGTATCAGCATCTTTCATGTTTTGCTCTAATAACTCTTTACCTTTTTTAGAAATATTAATATCGTAATCTTCTACATCATAACCAAGACCTGTTGCCATTCCTCCTATACCACCACCTTGTCTGTCAAAATCAGAAATCCCAAAGGTAAGAATATCACCTAAACCAGCAAAAAATCTCCCAGCACCTTTTGGTCTTTTTTTCCCCACAACTTTCCCATCTACAATCTCTAATTCTTTATCTTCTGCACCAGCATAACTTTCATAAGTAGGATCATATTTTCTAAAGAATTTTTCAAGTTTAGTATCTTTCTTTGGGATTACTTTTCCCAATTTACTATCGGGAAAGCTTAAAAAACCACCTACTTGCGACGGTGTTCCTTGTAATTCTTGTAATGCTTGATTATAAGAAATATTATTTAGATCAGCATACTCTTGAACAGTCTGAGGAACTTTTCTTTCTAATTTTTTTTCTTCATCTTTTTTATTTAAATTTTTAGCAATATCAACGTTCCTAAGCCCAGATGTAAAATCTATACCTTTCATGTCAAAACCTAAACTTGGTAAATTTAGATTTAAATTTGAATCATAAAATTGGAAATCGTCATTCATATTAGTAAGTATACTGTTGTGTTAAAGCTTGACCTGCTTGTTGTGCAGCAGTTGTTCCAAGATTTAAACCAGCTTGCTGCATATTTTGTGTTAATGCTGCGTTAGTTGCAATATTTTGTGCAATACCTCTTGCAGCTATGCTTCTTGCGAAGTCATCTTTCTTAGCCTGTTCAGAGAACTTACGTACTGTTGGAAGAACTATGTTTGTTGCATCTCTTAAAGTTTCAGCATCTTTGACAGTTCTCAGTCTTCTACCTGCATCTAAACCTAAAGGACTTAAAACATCAAGTGGATAACCAGTAGGACCTATGTTTCCATAAGGACCCATTCCTAGAGGTAATGGAGTTCCTCCTAGACCCTCGTTACCGATCGTTTTATACCCTGCTAATCCTGCAGCTCCACCAGCAATACCCTTAGCTGGTCCGCCTAAAATATTAGCTGCTGATCCTCCAGCAAGAGCACCTATCCCTAATGGTATACCTGCTGTGGCAAGACCTTGTAAAGCTTGGGCTCCTGCAGTTCCTGCTAAACCTCTTTTTGCTGCTTGTGCAAAAATCGCTTTATTTGCTGCAGATACTCCCATTCCAGCTGCAGAACCTAAACCTAAAGTTCCTAATCCTCCTAATCCACCGCCTATAAGTGCTGAACCTAAATCTCCTCTCATTAAACCTGGAGCTGCTCCAGCTGCTATTCCAGCTCCTCTAAGTAGTAAAGGTAATTTAAGTGCTCCTACTTTTGCCAATGCTGGTAAGAAAGCTCCTGCTAACTGGACTGCCATTTCTTTCTTTTAAAAAATCTTATTACGAATATTCTAAATTAACTATTCTTTGCTTTTAACTTAAGAACCCAGAAGCAAAACCATATGCTCCTCCATGTGGAACTCCAGTCATCATTCCTTGAGCTAAACCTCCAATTCCACCAGCAAATCTTTGGAAAAGAGATTTACCTTGTGGATCTTTACCGGGAATGACTGTTCTTATCTTATTGGCATCTTGACCTGTGCCTACTAAGTTTTCTGCGAGTTGACTAGTACCAACTGATCCATAAGGAAATGCAATTGGACTACTTTGATCTTTGTTGTACATTTCTCTAGCAAAATCTAATTGCTTGTCTAAATCAGACTTATCTTCTTTCACTGCCTCTAAATAAGATTTATAATTATCTTTATCAAAAAATCCAGGATTCTTGTCTTGTTGTAATGAAGCTAAAAGAAAGTTATTATTGTCTTTTGGATCAAAAACAAAATTAGTTTTACCGGCATAATCAAAAAAATCATCTGAGCCAGCAAATCTAGTACCTATAGGTGTAGTGAAATCAAAGGCACTGCTTTTTTTATTTTTATTAAAATTAAAAAGCTTACTTGTATCGTAATCGTAGCCCCCAAATAATTCTGACATTTTTTTATACCTTTTTTAAAATTATAAAATTACTATGCACGGAGTCCAGTTCCCATAGTCATTCGACCAAAGCCACCTACTTCATCTAAAATACTCTTCTCAAACGCTCTTCCCCCTATATCCCCATATTGAGCACCTGGAATTCTGGACTCAGCTCTAGCATTAACTAACATCATGTCGTGCATAAACTTTTGATTTTGTAATTGCTGACTATACATGAAATTAGCCAAATCTCTATTTCCTATACCACTTGGCATTGGTTGTGTATGTTCTGATTGCTGATCTAACATTGAGGCAGCACCAAAAACAGAAGCTAATACTGCTGCTTGTCCAGCCATTTTACCAGCTTTTGGTATTGGTGAAGATGCTCCAGTTCTTAATAATGGTGGGATATCTTTTGTTGCTCTTTCTGCCATTTTAGGTGCAAGTTTTCCCATCCCATAACTCATTGCAGCCTGTGTAGCTTGTTGACCTATATTTCCACCTAACTTCAAAGCTTCATCAAGATACCCACCTAAGTGTTGACCTGCAAAGGTCATTAATCCTTTTACTGCTCCAACTTTACTCATTACAAGTTCACCTGATTACTAGGGAATTTCCCTACTACATTTGGATCCATTGTAGCATTTGCACTCGCAGCAGGTTGTATAAAGAATTCATTTAAATTTGTTGCAAGTACCTTTTCTGGAGCTGGAATAATTTGGTCTTCATCGTACTTCCGTTTAAAAGTATCAGCAAATACATTGTCGCCTTCTGGGAAGGAGTTTCCTGTTGTTTGTGCTCTGGCTCTGAGAAAATCTCTTGCTGCCTCAGCTTGTTCATCTGGAAACATCTGATAAAAACCTTCATGGTCAGGATTTTCATCCAAGAACTTTGCTACTAATGGATTAGGCTTTGCAGGATCACCTAGTCCAGATTTATTAGGACCAGTAATCCCTGATGCAATAGGTGTACCATCTCTGGTAGCTTTATCCTTTTGATTTAAATTTTTGTTGAGGTTGGTTAATTTAACCATTTTAGGATTCGAATAAAGCTTTTTCTAATTGAGCAACTAATAAGTCGTCTACTTTATTACCACTCTTAGCTGCTGCTTTTTTTAAAATAGAAACTACGAATTTTTTTAGAAGAGTATCTAAATCTTCTGGGATTTTATCAACTGCTTTGTTGATAACATTGATTGCGATTGGAACTAAAAACTTAGTCATGATTTTTGTCTTATTACATTAAATTTAGCAAAGGTTATTAAACAACCATATTTGGTAATCCGAAATCTGGATCAATTTGTCCAAATCCTCCAAGTTGTGCCTTACCTGTTACAACTCTTTTAGGTTGAGAAAGATATCCAAATATATCTCCTGCTTTTCTTTTTCCTCTTTGTTTTGCTTCAGTCATACCTCTTTCCATCATTGCATCAAAATTTTGTTCTGTTATTGGATAATCTTTTAAATAATCTTCACTTTTTGGGGATATCCCAAAACCATATGTAGTAGCTGTAGTTGGAGAACTATCAACAGCTTTATTTGCTATAACAAATCCTCTTTGTGCTTCACCATTAGTTGCTGGGATCACTGTTAGACCTAGTGATTTACCATGATATTGACCCTTAATTGGAATTGAATATGCACCTTCAACAAATTTTGCCTTAAGGTCATCTACTTTTTGTTTTGCTGCAGTTTTTTCTTCAACTCTTTTTTTAGCTTCATATGCAGTTTTATTAGCACCATCTTGTGCCATAAATCCTTCTCTTGATTTATTCATTTCACTTAAAGCAATTTGCTTAGTAGAAGGACTTTTTTCAGCAATTCGCTCTAATGCTGCCATCTTTCTCATTTCCTTGTTCATATCTTCTATATCTTCAGTTGCTCCTGTATCTATCCCTTGTCTTTCCTCTAAATTCTTTTGAGTTGGTACACCTGAATCATCTTCTCCAGGTTTCATATCAGGATGACCTTCTAGTGGAGTTTCTCCACTCATTAATTGATCTCGACCGACTATTGATGCTAGTGGAATTGAATCACCAACTCTTTCTGTATCTTGATCTCTTTGAGAAAAAGCACCTACCAATAATGTATCAAGACCTTTTTTCTTCATAAATTGATTTAATGCATCTTTACCTCCGCCTCCTGTACCAACTAAATCAGTTTCTCCAAAATTTAAATTAGATGCAGGCATACTATCTTGAGATGTACTCAAAACTTCTGCTATGGTTGGATTTTCAGTAATTTCAGAACCCTGTTCAGTCTTATACCCAATCTGTGCAGCAGCAGTTTGATTTGGATTGTAATTTTGTGCATACTGATCAGCTGTAGTTGGCTGTTGACTTAGATTTCTTATAAAATTTTTCTCTTGTTCAACCCTTATAGCCTCATCTGCCTTTACTCTTGCAGTATTTTGTATTGCTATCTCTTTTCTTTCAGCCTCAGTTAATTCTGGAGGTTCAGCAGCAGCCTGTTGCTTTAATTGCTCCATTCTATCCCTTTGTTCTTCATTTCTTTGTTGCTCAGCTGCAAAACTTTCTGCTACAGCAGGTAGTCCAACAGCCATTACAGCCCCTTTACCAATATTTTTTAACAAATTGCCAGTTTTTTCGAAAATATTAGGGTTTTTACCAATGTTTTTTGTGAAATTGTAGACATCAGGTGCCATTTGCATGCGAGACATGGCATCAGTAGGCATTGGATTACCAGTCATACGTGAATATAGTTCGAAATCTCGTGGCGAAACAGGCATTATGAAAAATCAGGACATTTATAGACTTAATTTTAAGTTCTATACATTCGCCCCCTAGTCCGCCTTAAAAATGGTCAATTTTGGGAAAAAAAAATTTGTGCTATCAGGCCCGGCCTTAACAAAATGTTGCATTGTAACAAAAAAAAGAAACTATGTAACGCATTGTTACAGTATGTGACAGGTATTTGACAGGTCCGGCGAAGTTTTATGGCGAAATATATCAGAATGTAGAACTGTCTTGTAGACAGTACTGCAAAATATGACAAAATTAGGCAAAATTTGTAAAGTTTTACAACTTGATTTAATATTTTCTTAATATTCTCAATTAGTTTGTAATATTCTCCACGAATTACAACAAAATGTAACGTTTTCCTGGTTTTGTTACAAAAATTTGACAAATAGTAGAAATTATTGTACTTTTTACCCTCTTTTTATCCCTTTTTTAACAAAAATTGCTCTCTATCCTTAAAGCATGCCCAGTTAATCAGTAAGGGAAAATTGTGGAAAACTATGTTGAAAAAATTTTTAAGGTTTTTATATTGATTTTTTAATAACTTATTAACTTTGAAATTTCTTATTAATTTTGTGCTAATATATTTATATGAGTTTTTTAACTCTTTATTCAATCCTATTTATTAAAGGTATTCAATTATGACTTTAGATCAATTCAAAACTACAGAATTCTACAAAACTACATTAAATCATTTTGTTTCTAATGGACGTTTTACAGAAGAGAAAGCTAAATATATTTTAGAGGGAACTTATGTTAGTTTCTATTATTCCAATTTATTAGATGGTCTTAAATAGCCATCTATTTTTTATTTATTCACTCTTATTTATTAAAAGATTATGCAACTATCAAACGATTTAAAAGAATTCCGTACTAAATGGAATCTAAACAGTACAAATACTTTTACTTTAACTAGTCCTAAAGTAATGAAAAATTTAACTGTATCAAATGCACCTACTTTAGTTTTATATCTATTACCAACTATCAAAGCATGCCCAGCGGCTGGTACATGCAGAAAAATTTGCTTGAATACTGCAGGCAACCCAGCATATTTGAATAATAAATTAAAGTGTAGAAAAAGACGTAACGACGCATTTATGGAAGATTTTAATTTATTTCTAAGAAATTTAGTTCTAGAAACAATTCGTTTTTATTCCAAAAATAGAGACTATGAAAAATTAGGTTTACGTCTTAATGGTACTAGCGATTATGCGTGGGAAAATATCCCAGTAACCATAACGTCAAATGATTCTGAATATCTATTCAAACAATTTGGTGTATATATAGAACCGATTCGTTATTCAAGTATATTGGAGGCTATTTTAAAAGGCTTAGATACTAAATTAAATCAATCAATTAATACTAAATTAATTGCATATGATTATACGAAGAGAATAGATAGAGACTGGGAAAAATGTAGAAATAAATTAAATTATCATTTGACTTTATCTCATGGCTCAAAATTTGATACTTTATCAAAAGCTTTGGAATTAAAACTAAATTATGCAGCCGCTTTTGATTTAAAGAAGTCCGAAGCATTCCCCGAATATATAGAAATAAATGGTAAGAAGATTTATATATTTGATGCTGATAAAACCGATTTTAGACCATTAGATAATAATGATAAAACCTATATAGCAGGCTTAAGAATTAAAAGAACACCAAACCAAACTAAGGAACAGAGACAAGAATTCTGCCTAGCTTAAAACCTTAACAAACCTTACTAGGATACTTGTATATACTTGTATCCTTGAAAGGCTTTTAAGTACCTTTCAATTATCCTTTTATTTCTAATTTATTATGGAAAATTTAAAAACTAAATACAATTGCGTTAGTGCTATTTATTCAGAGACTACTGACCAAAATAAGCCAATTGATATTTATATCAAGAAAGCTAATAGAACATCAAACACACCTCAAGAATGGATTAAAAACAATACACATAAATATTTAATTGTTTTTCATTTTACAGGATGCATAAACCCTAACTATGGGCATTCCTACTATATAGAAACCATTCTTGAAAGTACTGGCGGATTATGTCTAAACAGCACACCATATGAAAGTCTAGACAGTGAAAAAATGGATTGTGTTAGGGCATTTATAGAGGGTTTCTTAATTACAAATAAGTCAAAAAGATTTGATGTAATTGATAAAAAATCTCATGTCATAACAAAGGATAATATGACCTCTACATATTATTCGAAACCTAAAGATTAAAACACTACTTAAAAAAATTAATCCTTGCTTATAGCCATTCTTAGGGATGGTTATATGAAAGGCTTATCCTTTCACTTTGTACACTTTATTTTTTTAAAAATCCATGTCTAATTATTCAACTATTAGCGAACAACTTTGGGCTTTGCCTGTATCAGATTTGAACAAAGTTAAAAGTTCTATATCTGAAATTATTTTGACTAAGATTAAAAATTCTTTATCAATAGGGGATGAAGTTTATATAGTCCAAAAATCCAAAAAGGATGAGGGGATAGTTGAAAAAATTAATAAGAGTAGAGCCTTAGTAAAAATTGGTCATACTTCTTACCACGTCCCTTTCTCCATGATTGAAATTAAAACTAAGTAATTGTTTTAATCCTTTCCCTATGCCCTATTTATGGGGCATACTGAAGGGTTTATCCTTTCACTTTGTACACTTTATTAGTCAATTTATTATGACTTTTGATGAAAAGTTTTTCATCCTAAGAAGTACTTCTTATATAAAAAATGTGTCTCAAACATTGTGCACAGAATTTTTAAAAGAACTTACTGACAGCGATGAAAATTTAAAACCTTACATTAGTGACCTAGATACTAGCGTCACTTATTGCGGTAAACCTGCGATTAAATGCACCATACCGACCTGCTTTATTGAAATTGAATATAAGACCTCCGATGGTCATTATTTAATTACTAGGGAGGTTTTCTTATACGAAGAGGACTATCCCACCTATGCCGACCTTGTTGCCTATAAAGAAAAGCTTGCTTACGGCTTTGCTAGTCAGGTTACTCAAGAGACTAAGGACGTTGTTGAAGCTTTTCACAATGGGTACGGGTGCGAATGTTTAAGCAGTGGAGACTATTGAACATGGCCAACAGAAAAGCAAACAAGATTAGGCTTAAGGTCACCGCTGGTTTAAAAGATTTAAATTCTTTTTATTCCACACTCGAAAGTTTTGCTCACTTTAAAAATTTTGTTATTACCCATAACAAGACTAAACAAAGATTGGACACCCCTCTTTTTGATGGGTGGTATGAGCTAACAAAACTTGAGGATAGGAAAAGCTAAAGCCTAGCCCCCAAAATAAAATTTTCAAATCAGAAATTCACAAATTATTCTGATAGACCCCCCTGCCAATTTTTTCCAGGACCGAGCAAATTTTTTTAAAACTTAAAGTAAATTTTTAGCTCAAACCCTTGACAGTTACACCGATCTGGGATAGGGTTATTTTCAAAGGCAACACCACCTTTTTAAAAATCACTTTTATTTTCAATCACTTTATTAGGAGATTAAGCACACTATGGAAAAGGCAACATTTTCTTTGCCATGCCCCTCAAGAAATGGGGATGAATATGCCCCAAGTTTTGAAGGTTACTATGACCCCACCCAAAGATGGAATGGGTGGTATGCCCCTTTATTCACTAGGGAGATTTTCGATAAGATTATCGAATACTATTTTAATGAAGAATTTAATACTGAAGAAGATATTGAATATTTAGAAGAGTTTCGTGACCCTGAGACAGCCAAAACATCTTTAAGTGTATCAATGCATGGTTCACTATATAGCTTCGGCTCATACTGTCTCTGTTGGTCAGTAGATACTGAAGATGATAAGGACAGCATGGGAACAGTTTATTTAATGGAGAAGAAATAATGAATAAAGAAATTGCACAATACATTAACGATCTTTTAGCTGATAGAGAAAGATTAATGGAAGAGAGAAAAGATGATAATAATCAATGGCAAGGTATCCCAGAATTATATTCTGATTTACAAAAGGATACTGAACATGAGTTAAGTATGATCTACAAAGCTCAAAAATCTATGGACTACATCATTGAGGAGGACAACTAATGAGCCATCACATTAACGATTCAATCTT
>Ga0209348_1001514_pt1 | contig 11268 bp, 14 predicted proteins | sample ETNvirenome_2_30_FD_184065 | JGI IMG/M metagenome (GOLD analysis project Ga0209348, IMG submission 184065) | Marine viral communities from the Pacific Ocean - ETNP_2_30 (SPAdes) (version 2) | ecosystem: Environmental > Aquatic > Marine > Oceanic | place: Pacific Ocean | collected 2013-06-22 | reverse complement strand
TAACATTTCAAATTGTGATTGAGATATTGGCAAACCATCGTAAGTAAGTTTACCTGCTTCTAAAACACTTTTTCTATCTCCTCCAAAAATGTTTTTTAAATCTCTATCTGAAAAAAATTCTCTATTTACTTTCATGCCTTTATCAATAAGACCACTACCTCCTAAAATACTTAAAAGAGGTCCTGGTAAGCTAGGAGCTCCAGTGTCATCTAAAGTTCTGTTTTGAAAATTTTCTAAATTAACTCCTGATAATCTATCACTTTTTTCTAAAGCTCTACTAAGTATATCTGCAGTATATTCATTCGGACCTTTTATGGCACCTGGTGCTCCTAACTCTTTTCCAATACCTTCAAGACCTAATGTAGGATCATAACCAAGAACTTGTAAATCTCTTAATTCTGTAGGGCTTAAACCAAAAGGATTGTTGACTCCAAACTTACCACCCAATATATTTTTAATTCTTTGTTGTCGGTTTTTTCTATCTCTTTTTAAATTATCTCTTATTTTTTTTTTATTCTCTTTTTTTTCTTTTTTAAATTTTTCACTTTTAAAATATTTATCTTGTTTTTTTTCAGCTGTTTCAAGATTTTTTAAATTTGTTTCTCTTGTTTCCCTCTCTTGTTGTTCATTACCACCACTAAATCTTTGACCTGGATCTTTAGCTTTCCCCGTGTCATCATCTATATCTCTACCACTAGTATAACCACCACTGATATCAAAAGAATCATAGTTAGGAATACCTTCGGGTCCTTTGTGAGGTGTTCCTGGTTTTAATTCTTTTAAAAGTTTTTCTTCATCTTTTGTAATATAAGCTAGTTTTGTATTAGGTGAGTTTTCTCTTGCTTTAAATTCTTTTGGAACAGAAACAATTTTAGATGGGTTATAGTTTGTCCCATCTCTTAACATCTGTCTAACTTGTTGTGCTCTAGTTATGGCCATTATACTATTCTATTTTGTTTTTCCAAATAAATCAAGACTAGGCATCACGACATTTACATCTTGAGCTATGTCCTCTGCCTTGTAACCTTTAGCTTCCCAGTCTTTTCTTTCTTTAAAAAGCTCTCCGGTTTCCTTATGTCTATACGTTGTTTCTACTTTTGCTGGTTTTAATACTTCCATTATGTTGTTACCTCTCTTGGCTGTATTTCTAATATAGAGGCTATGACGTGCAGCTCATTCGCGTCAGCAGCTTGTACTTTTAATACTTCAGCTTCTTCCATAACAAGAGGTTGAGTTAAGAGTTCAGTGGTTGCTTTAGACCCTATAGCTTTGTCTTTAAATAAATTAAATATTGTACCACTAGAGTTAACTAATGTTATTGTTATCGTGGTCCCTGATCCGGCGTCCTCGGATACTAACAAAGATTTTACAACAGATGATTTAAAATTAGGAACTGTATACAGTGTTGTTAAATCTGTTGTAGTTAAGTCTACTTTTTTATTTATAAAACTATTTGCCATTAATTTAAAAAGAAGTTAAATGCTTCTACCTCATCTTTTAATTCTTCTTGATACGTTGTATTTAATTTTTGAACAATCGCATCTAAATCTCTAGTTTGCGCTTCTGCTACTGTATAATCATATTCTTGAGAAGGTCTAGTTATAACTTGTGCTATTTTTGCCATTATCTTCTTCCATCTGGTTGTACATCTAATCTAAAAGTTCCTAATTTCCAATCTTGACTAGTTGATGTATTTTCTATCTTTAATGCAATAGCTCTAGCTCTTGCACGTGTATCAATTTTTTGTGTTGAAGTAGTTATGTCAAAAGGACCAAGTGGTGAGCTTGCAGATGTATCATTTGGAAAATTTCTTAAATTTAAAGTAATTCTAGTAGCTCCTGTTTGTGATATAAAGTCAGGTATAAATCTTTTTATCTTCATAATAAATTCTCCATCACCTCTGAATGTTGCTATACCTGTAGCTTGTCCTGTACCAGATGCTCTTGACTGTGTAATGTCATAATCTCCAGAAGTAATGTTAGCTGTTATTGCAGTTATAGTACCATTTCTATTTTGATCTACTCCTGTTTCATGTTCATAGTATCTTGTTTTACCTTCAGTGTTTCCTATAACATCAAAAGATGTATCGTCATCTGCATCGTATTCTGTTGCATGTGGTAAACCAAATACAGCAGAGTCTTTCCACATTGTTCTAGCTAAAGTCCCCACAGTCCATACAGGTCTTTGAGGTGAAGAGTCAAAATAATTATATGCAACCATTTTATTTACTACAGAAGAAGTTGAAGATGGATAAAACCATATAACTTCACCAAACAAATTATTTAATCCAGCGGATATCATTTGATTACCAGAATCAATATTTATATCATCGTACACGTGATCTTCTACCAAACACGGTAATGATTCTAACTTACCAGCATATCTAAAGAAACCATTTTCAGACATCCAATATGCAGCACCATCAACTTCAACACACGCATTTTGACCAGTAAGCCCACAGTTAGTTCCAACTTGTGAAAAGGCAAACGTAAATGGTTGACCAACAAAACGTTGTGTGAATAACGCTGTATCAGTCCAAACATAGATTGCATCACGACCACGAATTGCTCCTCTGATCTGTGATCCGTCGGCCAATCTTTGTGTACCAGCTGTATTGGTTGCTGTAGGTGTGTAAGTATTTATATCTTCTTGATCTGAGAATCTAATAAACATATCGTCTTGTGTAGACGTATCTCCGATAGTTGTTTCAGTTCCAAAAAATACTAAGTGTCTATCTGGCGTAGATACAATCATGTGTCTTGATGCAGTGGGTGCACCAGATATAATTGTTGCTCTTGTAGATGTTGCATTTGTTAATGAAGAGTCCCATTGAAAACAAGCACCATCGTGAATTAAGCATATTGCTTTGTCACCAAAATTATCTAATGACCACATTCCTGGTTCAAGTACCAAGTCTCCTGATGCAGCCTCACCCCACGCAACATAATCTGTTGAGTTTGTAACTGTTGCACCACTTGAGTGTGCGGAACGAGTTGAGTTTCTAACTGCTCTTGTAATACCTGTTAAATCATTTCCAGAAACACCTGTGTAAGATATTTCTTCATTACCTACTTGAATAAAATTTGTCCCTGAACTTGGAAACTGTGAGGCATTAGTTAAAGTTATAGATGTACCTGATCCTCCTGTTCCTGCAGTATTATCTGACAAAGAACCATTTAATGTAGTGGTTACAGCTCCTGCATCCTCACCACCCCAAGAACCTAATCCCCAACCAAAACCTTTCGCTTGTACAGCTGGTCCAACGGTATAGTATTTTTGTATTCTTATACCTCCAGATGTTGTTGCACCAGACCCAGATTCATTAGAGGGCATTGTGATTGTTATTGTTGTATTTGTTGGTGTAGTTACAACCATAAATTTTTTGTCATCAAAATCAGAAGCACTAAAATTAGAATTAGTTATAGCGGTAAAATTATCCATTAATAATATATCACCTGGAACTAAATTGTGTGCACTAGAATAAGTTAGTGTAACTGTTGGTGATCCATTGGTCGTGCTGAATGCACTTGTAAGAGTTGTTGTTGATTGGATTGGGTGTATGTCATAAAATACACCACCAGAAAAAGCGTATAAAATTCTGTTTGTTCCTATAATCGCATACTTTCTAGATAAACTATTGATAAAATGATGTAGACCTCTTCCAGCACCTGTTAATTCATTTTCATTTGTATTGCCTAATTGATTCCAACCACCTATTTTTTCAGGTGTTCCATATCTAAATCTAACATTATCACAATCTACCCACTGACCTTCTGCGGTAGTTTCTGATATTTGTTTATTGATACCTGGCTGAAATCCAATTTTTTGTAACATATAAAAACCTGTTTATTAGATGTTATAGCAGATTATGGCTAATTTCAATAGGTTTAAAGCAAGGGGAATCTGTGGTGGATCATCCCCTCGCAAGCTTAATGTATAGATTATTTTTAAATTTTTGTCAACTTAACGCCTTTAAACGAAGAAGGTAAACCTACTAAAGGTCTTTTATCTAAGTAATTTTCTTCAGCATTTTTAGTATTAGCTATGTTATAATGTAAAAATACTTGTCCACAGTCATCACCTTTAAACTCATCTCTCCAATGTTCAAGTTCACATCCAGAATATATTAACATGTCACCTGGGTTAAGAGTTATTTTAACTCCTGCTTGACCTGTCTTACCTGTTGGATCAAGATATATTGGCCATGGATCTCCACCTAAATTTAAAGTGGTAGATATTTCACACGCATACCTGTCTTTGTGACGAGCTAAAATATCACCATGTTTATATATTCTTGCATAAGAATATGTTTCAGATAATTTTAATTTCGTATGTTTTTCCATAACAGGTTTTACTTCAATTAATAAAGTTTCCATAACTATATCTCCATAATTAGAATATGTGTTTGGTACTTGTTCATCAGTCCATATACCAAAATGTTGTGTAAAGGGGGATATATATTTTGTATCAAATAACACTCTTGCAACATTTCTTTTATTTTTAAAATATTTATAAACAAAATCTGCTAATTCTTTAGATATAGCTTTTTTTAATACTGCGTATTTATTTTTTTTAAAACTCATTATGTGGCCTTACTGATAAATTAAATGATAAACTTATTCTGTCCTCGTTTGAATTATTTTCTTCAACAAGATGTTCTACATATCCAGGAAACATTACAAATCTATTTTCTCTAGGTTCTATGAAAAAACTATCACAATTTAATATGTTGGTTTCTTTTGCTGGTAAATCAGCAATTCCATCCATTCTATAAGAAGAATCTTTTATTAAAATTATATTTCCACAATCTTTCGGTGTTTTTAAATAATACACACATGCAAACTCAGAAAGAGGGTGTACATGTGGTTTATTGCTATGTCCTTTATTGTTAATATTTAACCAGGCATTTCCTACATTAATATCTAATTTACAATCATATTGATAAGTGTTTAAATTTTCATTTATATTTTGTTGTAATTTAGCTACTAGGTTTAAAAATTCATTAGATTTTTTTATTCCTCTAGTTTGATAACCCCCTACATTTGTTTTTTCTTGAGAAGGTTCTTTAGATTTCATTTTGTAAGCTAATTTTATTAAAGCTTCTTTTTCTAAATCTGTGTTTTGAATATCATCTACAAACGCTGGCGTAGAAAATATTGTAAAATGTGTCATAATGTTATCCTTGATGTTGGACCACCTAAGTTTCCTCTAGGTAGTATATTAAAGGCTATTGAATATCTATCTTCTTGCCCATGATATTTGTTTATTTGATGATAGATATAATTAGGAAAAAGAATCATTTCATTTTTATTACTTTCAACATAATAAGACAAAGAGTTGTATTTATTATATTCTGTAGGTTCTATATTCCAAAAATTGCTTGCATATGGTTTATGTATTTTTATTTGATTACTATCTTTTAAATAAAAAACACCACTTAAAATACAATGAGAATGTTTATGCATTGATGAATACCCTCCTGTTTTAGTTTTAGTAGCCCAAGCTTCAATAATTTCAAATTCTACATTTAATTTCATTTTATCATTTAACCAATCATCACAAGCTTGTATAACACTTTTTTTTAAATCAGGTAATTTATCTAACAATGATTTACAATCAGAACTTCTTAAACAATCTTTACCTTCAATAGGAACGTATGTTAAGTTTTTTAAAGTATCTAATATTTCGTTACAATTTAAATTAAATTTATATTTTAAAATGGGTTCAGCGAATAAATTTAAATCTTCTACTTTCATATATTTATAATATTATTTAAACTATAAAAAATCAATAAATTATTTCTTTGGTTTTTCTACAGCATGTTGATAATTAAACCAACCCGTTACTATCCCCTTATCTACTTTACAAGGTAGTCCTCTATGCGCGTGAGTAAAGTCAGTAGGCCACAAAATAGTTAAACCTTTCCTTGGTTGAACTTTTAATTTTTGCCAATAAAATTCTGTTTCTCCTCCATCTCCTTCATTAACATCATTTAAATAAGTCATAAAAACAACTTGTCTTTCAGAAGTTTCTAAATTTCCTCTTTCATAATGGTATTCGAAAAACCCACCTTCATTTGCTTTATAATACTGTATATTTGTTCCTGATCTAGCAGTTTTTAAATAACCTCCAAGTAAATAATATTGCATGTAGTCTCCTAAAAATCCTGATATCTCAGAAAAATATTCTTTTATAAAAGGTGTTTGATTATTATTAAAAAAAGTAACGTCTATAGAATTTTTTATACTTAAAACAACACCTTGGCTTACATTTCCTTTGCCTTTATATTCGTTATTGTTCTTGTGGTATTCTATGAATTGATCACAAAGATTTGAATTCTTTAATTGATAACTTCTAATAAAGGTTTCCATTATTTATAATTTATATTTATGTTAAATCTAGCTTTAGCATTTGTGCAAGTAGAACTAGAATGTTTTTTATGCCCTTCAAAAAATAAAATTCTATTTTCTTTAGAATTAATTTTTGTATCTTCAAACGACGTAAAACCATCGCACGTGTTTAAAGAAAACAAAGCTGACTTATGTTCATAAGGATAATCTACATGTAACTCATTTATATTTATTTTTTCAGATCTAGGATACAAATTTACTACAATTCTAATAACTTCACTATGAGGTATAAAAAACAATAAATTTTTAGTAAAAAGATCCCAATAAGAACTTGGAGTGTTATTAAGAAATACGTTATGAGTCATGTAATAACTTAAATCTTTTTGATCATTTTTATGATGTATGTTTATTTTTTCTTGAAAATACCAAGGAAAGTAAGGACTAAATATTTCATTTTTTAAATTATTAAAATTTTCTTGTGGTAAAAAATTATCTTTTACTTCGTACTTCATTATTTAAAACTTTTCCCATCGTTCCAAATTACCAAACTATATCTTGTTCCAGAAGTTACTGGTTTAACTCTATGCCAAACAAAAGATGGAAAAACTACAATAGTTCCTTTAGTTGCTATATTTCTAAGATCATGTGATTTTCTTGGCCAATCTGGACGTTCATCTGTAGCTAACTCCAATTGTCCTCCTTCATACTCGCTGAAATCATTTAAACAAACAGTCACTGATATCTTTCTCATTAAACCTACAAATTCAATAGATGGTGCTTGTTTAGCAGAACCTTCTTTTACTTCTTCATAAGGTTTTATCCAAGCATCTGTATGCCAATCATAAAATTGACCTGGTTCATAAATAGTAAATTGACATTTTTCACTTCTACTAAATTCATAATTCCAACCTGCTCTTTTATTTGCCTCATGTACATAAGGTATTATTTCATTGTAAATCCAAGGATCGTCTAACCAAGAAACATTTGATTTTCTTATTTTACCATTTAAAGAGGCATCACCAACAAACGCATTTTCTTTAGTTTGTTGTAAACCATATTTTACAATATCGTCACATAAATTTTTAGGAACAGCATCTTTAAAATACCAATACAAATACTCTATATTCATTCTAGAGATTTTTATACACTAATAAAAATAAAAGTCTAGTTAGTCCAGGTACCTGCTTTTTGATTTGCAAACACATCTGACATGGTCCAAATTCCTGGGGCTGCTGTTACAACGCTTACTTCTCTTACAAGAACAACTCCATCACCACCGTCACCCCCTTTTCCAGAAGGTCCTCCTACAGCGCCTTCTTCTCCGGCACCACCACCGCCACCACCAGATTGATCTGCACCATCAGAACCAGCTCCAGCAGGATCTCCACGACCGCCAGCTCCACCGCCGCCAGGGCCACCGCTACCAGCTGCGTTACCATTAGAAGGTCTACAACCACCACCGCCACCACCGCTATAAATTCCAGCAGATGGACCATAATAAGGTTGAGGTGCAGAACCAAAAATAGGTGTTGCATCTGCTCCAGTTCCACCAGGTCCTCCAGCATTGGGACTACCATTACCGCCACCACCAGTAGCACCACCGCCACCACCTGGGTTAGCAGGAGAATTACTTTGTCCACCATCACTACCTTCTGCGGGAGAGTAACCTCCAGCGTTACCATTTCCCATATATGGGTTTTCTGGTGTTCCTGGGGCACCTCCTCCAGATCCACCGTCTAAAACATTTGTATTAGCAAAATTTGGTCCACCACCTAGGCCACGACCCATTCCTGATCCACCTCCAGTTGCAGCGATTGGTCCAAAAGAGCTATCGTCTCCTTGACCATTTAAAAATGGTTGACCATTTAATGAATTTCCTGCTCCTCCTGCTCCAATTGTAACAGATACAGGTTGTCCTGCAGTTACTGGGTGAGCTGGTAATAATCTAAAACCACCTCCACCACCGCCAGAGGCATTTGATTGTGTTCTATGACCACCGCCGCCACCACCAGCTACAACTAATAAACCTACATTTTGTGTTTTTTTAGCTACAAAAGTTCCAGGTGATGTAAAAGGTGTTATTACATCTCCTACTGTTGGTTCTTGAGTTGGTCCTATAATTCCGCCATTTGCCATAATAATCTCCTTATACTATATCTTCTTCTTCAAGAAAAGAAGAACTTGATGCGTCCCATCTTCTCATTTTATTAGAGGAAAGAGGTAATTTTTTACAAATCCAAGTTGTTAAATTTTCATTCCAATCAGGTGGTGAAAAATCACAAACTTCTATTCTATCTCCATTAGCATCTAATTCGTCAGTGTATCTGCAATTTTGTATGTTTTCTGCTGGACAAGCAATAGGGGACATGTGTAAGCCCGTTGTAGTATCTAAAGTCCAACTTGGAAATGGTTGTTTATCTGTAAAAATATTATGAGTTGAATTCCACAAAGAACTTATTCCAGCATATACTCCTCTTTCAGGAGTTTTTTTATAAGTTTGTTTCCAAAAAGTATCTGGATAATTTTCTCCTGCAGCTTCATATTGAGCTTTTAATCTAACACCTGGTGGGATGTTATCTTTTACCCATTGTTCTGCTTGAGTTGAATTGTTACCACCGTTATTGGCAACGTCTTGATCTGATACAACAATAACTCTAATTACTTCGTTATTATCAACCCTACATTCAGCGAAGTGTGCCATAGACTATGACCCCCTTAACTTAATTCCTCGTAGTTTATAGTAATAGTTGCATCTGAGGCTGCACCTGCTCCAGCTTCAATATTGTCGCCTTCTTCTAAATACAATGCAGTATTTTTATCTACGACTACTAAAGTTGCGTCTGCAGGACATGATATTGTGCTTGCTATCATAATCGGTGAACCACCTGATTTTGTAATAGCTACAGATATATCAACAGCGTTTGTACCATCTATATTTGCTACGATAATGTTATTTACTTTAAAAACTTTTCCTGAAGAACCAGCGTTTGCTAAAATTTCAGTTGTTAAAGTTGTACTTAAATTAGCTTGAACAGATTTAGCTGTTATTGTTGAAACATTGACTAAGTTTGGTGCTGACATATTTTATATTCTCCTATCTTTATTTACCCAAAAATTAATGAAAAAGCAACAGCTAATCCAGCAGTGGCAATTTTATTTCCACCTACTTGAGCTTGTCCCGTTCCGTTTGGAGCTATATTAATATTACCATTTGCTCCGTCTGTTATTGTAATTGTTCCAGAATTAGTTCCAGAATTAGTATCTAAAACAAGATCATGAGCGCCGCTTGACGTAAGTGTGGCTGCAGCAGCACCTGTTCCAATTCTAGTTTCTCCAGTGCCTTTTGGTTTAATGTGAACATCAACGTTAGTTTCCCCACTTGCACCTAAAATTGGTGGGTTTCCTGTTGCAGCATTAGTTACTTCTAACTCATTTACTGCTGAAGCTGTTGTTTGAAATATAATTTGTTCCGCTCCATTTGCATCCGCAATGAAACCTCCATCTGCAATTTTTGGAGCTGTTAAAGTTTTATTTGTTAAAGTGTCTGTAGATGATGCAGTTATAAATCCTGTATCATCGATATCTGGATTAGTGCCATCATTCGCTGTAGCATAAACCATTTTGACTGCGCCTGGAGCAAGAGTTACACTATTCCCTGATCCTGATACATATTTAAATACTACGTTTTGTGATCCACTTGTTGAATTTTTTAATACATAAAAAGTTTGTACATCTTTTGGTATTGTAACATTTCTTGATCCTGTTAATGATCCTGTAAATTCTATTACTCTGTGTGCGAGAGTTGCACCTGTTGATCCATCAGAAACTGATAATGTTGTATCTGCACCATCAGTTACTGCTTGTTGTGTAAATCCACCAACTATTTGTTCTATAAGTTGTAAATTTGTATTAGTTTTTGTCCCCCATGTACCAGCGTTTTCACCAGTTGCTTGAAGTTCAACTCCTAAAGGTGTGTATGTAGATGCCATAAATTTTTATCTCCTATGCAGCGTCACTATAACTTGTATTTGATCCAGTTGCAACATCAGAATATGTATCATTCGATCCTGTTGAGACGCCACTATACGATGAATTTGAACCAGTGTCAACATTACTAAAAGAGCCATTTGATCCTGTATTAACATTTGCATAAGCTTGTATTCCAATTGTAGGATCTACAAAAGTAGCTTGTAATCCCGTTAGACCCATTACATCTGATGGAGTTATAGATCCAGTTGAAGATGTTGCAGCTATCCCTGTTAAAGGAACACCTATTTCAGGAACTATAGATCCTACTGCAGATGTAGATGCAACACCTGTTATATTAATTATTTGTGCATCATCGATTTCTATTTCTCCTACACTAGCCGTTGCTGAAACACCAGTAATTGTTGCCGGACCAAATTCTAATCCTAATGTTCCTACATTAAACGTAGACGATACTCCAGATATTGATGCAGGACCAAATTCTAAACCTAGTGTGCCTAAATTTGCTGTAGCTGCTTGACCTGTGATATCTGGTGTTGAATCAATTTGTAAAGTTGTAGTTCCTAGAGTGGTAGTTGATTCTTGTCCTGATACACCAATTACATCTGCTGGTGATATTGATCCTACACTCGCTGTTGCGTCTCTTCCAACTAAAGTAATAACTTGATTAGGAGATTCACCCCAAGAATTATCTCCCCATGCATCTCTACCCCAACCAACTAAAGTTCCTGCGTAAGATAAAGTTGGTGTTGCAAAGTCTGCTTGTTGTCCATCTAATACTTGACCTATACCTATCGTAATCTCACCAACTTGACCTCTCATTATTTTGAGAAGTTGATCTCCTGTTGGTGGATTTGGAATCATCTCCAAAGGAACACCAATACCATGAACAGCTGTTCCTAAAGTGGTATCTGCTTGTTGACCAGATAAT
>Ga0209348_1001513_pt1 | contig 11273 bp, 20 predicted proteins | sample ETNvirenome_2_30_FD_184065 | JGI IMG/M metagenome (GOLD analysis project Ga0209348, IMG submission 184065) | Marine viral communities from the Pacific Ocean - ETNP_2_30 (SPAdes) (version 2) | ecosystem: Environmental > Aquatic > Marine > Oceanic | place: Pacific Ocean | collected 2013-06-22 | reverse complement strand
AATAATGATATCTTTAATTAAAAAACTTTTAGGTATAAGTGATTTAGAATACAAAGTTAGATTACTTGAAAGAAAAAATTATTGGAGAGAAAAATATAAACATGGTTAAGAAAATAAAAAAAGTTGCAAAGGCTCTAAAAAAAGCATCTGCTTTACATAAAAAACAGAGCAAAGTTATTGAGAATCATATTAAGGAAATGAAATCCTATGGCAAAAAAAAGAGATCCTAAAGTAGGTACAGGCAAAAAACCTAAAGGATCTGGTAGGAGACTTTATACAGATGAGAATCCTAAGGATACTGTTGGTATTAAGTTTGCGACTCCTGCTGATGCTCGTAAAACTGTTGCAAAGGTTAAAAAGGTATCTAAACCATTTGCAAGAAAAATCCAAATATTAACTGTTGGAGAACAGCGAGCAAAAGTTATGGGTAAAACGCAGGTAGCATCTATATTTAGAAAAGGCAAAGAAGCTATAAGAAGAGGGAGAAAAAAATAATGGCACTTGCAAAAAGTCAAAGGAGTTTAAAAGCATGGGGAAAACAAAAGTGGAGAACGAAGTCTGGCAAGAAGTCTTCGGAGACTGGGGAAAGATATTTGCCAGAGAAAGCAATCAAAGCGATGTCATCTGCGGAGTATGCGGCAACGACAAGAGCAAAACGGCAAGGAACAAAGAAGGGCAAACAGCATGTGAAACAGCCAAAATCAATTGCAAAAAAAACAGCTAAATATAGGAGATATAGCTAATGATGAAAAATGGAATGAAAATGAAAAATGGTATGAAAATGAAAAATGGAATGAAGAAAAAAAATGTTGCTAAAAAACATAAAGGTTTTTCTAAATTACCAGAAGCAGTTCAAAGAAAAATAAATAAAAAACTAGCTAAGAAAGTATAATGAGAAAAGGACTTTATGCTAACATTCATGCTAAAAGAAAGCGTGGTGGTAAAATGAGAAAGAAAGGTGCTAAAGGTGCACCTACAGCTGCACAATTTAAAAGAGCAGCAATGACAGTAAGGAAAAAATAATGGCAAAGACACCTGCATGGCAACGAAAAGAAGGTAAAAATCCTAAAGGTGGCCTTAATCAAAAAGGTCGTGATTCTTACAATCGTGCAACTGGGGGTAATTTAAAAGCCCCTAGTAAAAAGGTAGGCAACAAGCGTAGAGCTAGCTTTTGTGCGAGGATGAAAGGTATGAAGAAAAAATTAACTTCTGCTAAAACTGCTAATGATCCAAACTCTAGAATTAATAAAGCACTTAGGGCTTGGAATTGTTAGTTTAATATTATTACTACATATAACTATGGACGAGTACGGTAAAGCAAAAGATTTCCTAAAGACAATACGGGATGTAAAGTCACAGTATAGCCAAGATTCTTTTGAGGCTAGTGTACCTGATGAATTTATATTATCAATAGCTACAGCTGAAACTGGTAATTTTAAATTTGAAGGTGCTGATACTGCACGAAGAGCTAATAACTATTTTGGATTACAAGCTATAGGTAATCAACCATTTATATTATCACAAGATCCTACAAAAAAGGCAAAGGTAAGAGCATTCGATACTCCTGAAGATAGTGTAAAAGGTTTTCTTGATTTGATGAAGACTGGGGATAACTATCAAGGTGTAAGAGACGCTATTGATAGAGGTGATGATGTAATAAATTATTTTGATCATCTTGGTAAATACGCAGAGAAAGAAGATTATGGTGAGTATTTAAAAGATGTATATATAACAAGAGTGTTAAGTTTTATGCAACCTAAAAAGGATGATGATAAACTTATATTTCCTAAACGTAAACCTATGAGCACTCAAATGAATAATCTAAAATAATGGTAGCACAATTATTACCACCTGTTGTAACTGCAATAGGTAGATATGGTGTACCCTATTTATTTAAAGAATATATAAAAAAAGGTGCAAATGAATTTGGTAATATATATGGGTCATCTGCATTACAATCTATAAATACTCTTGGTGCACAGAATCAAGATTTATTTAATCAAGAGTTTGCAAACTACGATGACGATAAAGATAGTGAAGAAGATAAGACACCTACTTTATTTGATAAGGACGAAACTAAACAGCCACAACAGCAACCACCCAAAGATCCAGACCCAGGTTATCCTTTTGATCCAGAATTTGAATTATCTAAAAGAACTACAGAAGAAGTAATAAGGCAAACTAAAGAATTAGAAAAGAAATATAAAGAACCTAAAGTAGAATTTGGCCCACTAACAGAAACAGAAAAGCAAACTGCAAAGGCACTGATGGGTGACCAACCAGAGTTTTTTTCTCGTGTTGCTAAATCTATTAAAGATGCTAAACCAAATAAACTTACCAAGAATAAATGGAAAAGTTATATACAAGGGGACAAGCAAGAACTTAAATTTTTAGGTTTAGATAAATTTTTACAAGGTAATGAGTCTATAACTAAACAAGAGTTATTAGACTTTGTAGAGCAGACAAATTTTGCAAGTAAATTAAAAGTAGTTGAAGTACCTTTAGAAGATCAATATGATTTTAGTCAGTATTCTATAGGTGGTGCAGGTGGTAAAAGAGCTGTGAGTGCTTTACCATTTAACTATCAAGGAGTTACTCCTACTAAATTAGAAGGATACAAATCCACTGTAGAACAATATGTTTTTCAAGTGGATAATATATCTTTTGATGAAGAAGGAAAAGTAAAAGAATTAAATGTAGGTGATGCAGATACAGCACATTTTCCTTTAAGGTATGCAAAAAATGCCATAGCACATGCTAGAGCACAGACAGGATACTTTGATGCTGATGCTGTAGAAAAAAGATTAAATGCAAAAGAAGCTGATGGTGTAAAGTTAAGTAATGATGATAAAATTTTAAAGAGTGCATCTAGACAATTAGAAGATACTTTTATCATAGATGAAATACAATCTGATGCTATACAGAATATACAAAAAAGAGGAACTAAAGAAGATTTTATTATAATAAAAGGTAGTGACATTACATCAGATTTTTTAGAAAAATTTTATCCTAATTATGCTGTTAAATCTACACCAGTAAGTATGCTTGAAGGTAAATCTGATGATGAACTTAAAGACGAAGGTTTAATAGCTGCTAGAGATAATCCTAATGTTTTATATTCTATAGATCCAGATAGAGATATAGCAAGTGAACGTGGTGTACCTGAAGTTAGATTAATGAGTAATAACTTTTATGTTTTTGATAAGAATACTTTAGTCACTAAAGGATCTTATAAAACAGAAGAAGCTGCACAAAAAGTTGTAGATAACAGAGGTTTAAACCCTTTACCAATAACTGAATCTAAAAAGTATGTAGAGCTAGTATTAAATGCTATGATAAAGAAAGCAGTGGAAAAAGATTTAGATAGCATTGGTATAACTAATGGTCAGATACAATATGATAGATATGATGGCCAGCCAATAGAAGATAAAGAAGGTTTAAAAAAATTTTATGATGAGATTGTATTTAAGCAGTTAGAAAAAGTTGCTAATAAATATGGTGTAGAATTAGAAACTGTAGAGTTACCTGGAAAAACAGGACCAAAAGAAATTGATGATGTAGGTTTAAATGAACCTACAGAAGCATCAGATGCAAGAACTATAAGTCGTAGAACTACAAGAGCATTAAGAGATGGATTTGTTTTGCGTAAAATTAAATATAATGTATTAGCACAAACAATTGAAAATTTAATGCGTGGCAATGTAGATGGTGATCCACTCCCCGATAATCCTAACGTAGTATTTCCAGACTATGCAAGTATATTTACTGCAACAGGTAGAGGTGCAGGAGCAACTTTTTTAGATACTTTAATTGACGATAATATAAACCAAGATCTTAATCTTGATCAAGACTATTATATTTGGGTAAAACCAGATAGTGGGATAGACAAAGCTATAGAAAAATCTAATGCAGGTAAGCTAATGAGTGTAACAAGGGCATGGGACATTAGAGATATTAATTTACAAATGCCTATAGCTTCAGTTAGCACTGAAGGTGGTACAGATATAAATAGATATAATTCTTTTATATCTGAATACTTTGATGAAAAAGGCCCTGATCTAAAGTACATGCATGAAATTATTAAAATGAGAATACCCAAAGAATTACAAAAAGATATATTAAGCAAACCTATTAAATTAAGTAAAGTTAAAACACAAACAGATAGATTACTCGCATAAAAAAGGGGAGCCATAAAGACTCCCCTGCAGGCAACGATAAAGACACTCAGAGTTTTTACTCTGGGTGTCTTTTTTTTTGGTCTGATTGATACAGAGATCTATCACCCCATCTCTTAGACCAAAGATAACTGTTTAGTCTGGAAGTATACCTTTCAGCTAATTCCATAATTATATTATGCCAAAATAATTTTCTAAACTTTTTGTATAATTGTTTTGATATCATCTTGAAGTTTTCTCCCAACAGAGTTAGCATGGTTTATTACAGCTGCACAAAGATTGCCATGATAAGGATAACCTTTTAATGCTTCTCTAATTTTACCAACAGGTTTACCACCGTAGTCAATTACAATAGCATTGTCTCTATTTAATCCAATCTTTAATTCAAATAGTATACCTGTAAACTTATCTATATTATTTTTTTCTGGCATCGTCACCTCCGTTAAATCCTTGAGGATTTAAAGTAGACAAAGTATTCATAAGTTTAACAACTTCACCATATGGTCTAGTCATTAGGTATCTCATGATATCCATCAGCTGTTCTGAGTTTATAGTATATACTCTAGGTTGTGCTTTTTGTTGTTGTGGTTTTTCTTTCTCATCAGGCATTTGGTTCTCCAAAGTGTTTCTTTATTGTTTTTATATTTTCTTCAGCAGTAGATACTACATTAACTAATTTATCTAACTCCTCTGTAAATTGTGGATGTTCTCCTATTGCTACTGGGCTGTGCAAATAAATAAATATCTTTGAAGTAGCATCAGATATTTGTGCATTATATTTTTTTAGTAAAGCATCTATCAATAAATCTCTAACTGCCATTATTGTGCTCCTTTAAATTGGTAGTATTTATCTTCTATTAATTCCTCGTCATCAAGATAAGGATTAGATTTAGCAGACTCAGATTCTCTTGCATCTCTAATAGTTTGATTTAAGGTTCTACCTTTTCTCAAACACCCTGCAACAAAATCTTCTACTTCTATTATTGCTTGTTTAACTTGACCCATTACTAACCTCCTGTATTAGTCTGTTTAAGTACCATTGTGCTTTTTTTAAATCTTCTAGTGGTTCATTCTTAAATCTATATCTAGCAACATATTTTAATATATTACCTTTTAGATATCCATGAAACTCACTAGCTGTCATGACATCATTAATTACATCAATAGTTTCTTTCTTACCATGTAAATAATGCGATGGTGCATTGACATTATCTTTTGCCATACTCTCTCCTAATAGTTTTAATATCAATAGTCTCAATATTATAATTACCATCTTTGACTTCTCTTTTAACTATTAATCCACTCCACCACATATGTTGAGTATCTCTTGCGAAATGCTCTGGGTGACTTAGATAACAGCCAGCAGATAACCCATGTAACTTTTTACCATTAGGTAGTGTAGACATGGCATAATCTAATAAATGACTATGACCTACCGTAGCAGAAACCTTGTGCTTTGTCAATAGAGTTCTACCAATATTTTCACCAGATATAGCTGATCCCATGATACCAGATGGAAAGTGATGTGCATAGTGTATGCCATCTACAACTTTCATTTGTTTGTAAGGTACTTCTTGCCAACCATATTTCTTAAATTGTAGATCACTTATCTTTAATGTGCCATCTAACTCTGGGTTTTCATCCACGAATCTATCTATTCTATCTTCATGATTACCATGTAGCATTATCTTTCTAGGCTTATGTTTACCTAAGCCTTTATTAAATAAAGCTAATGCATCATGTGAGTGCTCCATATCTTTTTGATATCTTCTGCCTTCAAATGATTTCTTTGCTCTATCATAAGTAGATAAAGAATCCATACTACAAAAGTCACCCATACATATAACATGAGTAGCTTTTATATCTGCCGCAAGTCTACCTGCCCACAGAAATCTGTCATTGCTTGCTTTGGGTGTGCAATGAGGGTCACCCATAACTAAGTGCGTTGCCATTAGTTTAACTCCTTGTCTCGTTTCATTTTTAAGTATTCAAGAAAGTCCACCACATTAGATTCATCATCAAACTCTGCAACAGAACTAATTGTTAAATCTTTCTCATTGTTTTTTTTATCTTCAGCAAATCCACGGAGTCCCCATAGAAACGTTGAATGGGGGTCGGTAGTTGCCATCTTTATCATGCCTCTAGCAATTGTAGAACATAATTCATATTGTTCTGTGGTCATCTTAGATTTACTATCCATGATGATACCACAAGTAAAGCCTTTTTGCCATGGTGTTATAATAACTTTTACAGAATTAATTAAACTTAAAGCACCTTTAGTCTTTTTTGTCATTCCAATATCTATCTACGTTATCATTAGTATACTCTAATACTTTATGTTCAAATCCTCTTTTCATACTAGACTTACCAAAGTACTCTGCTTTTTTTTCATCATCAAACAAAGTGTTGTTAAATAATTTGTAATCATTATCTTTTTTATTTTTAAATACTACAAAATATAAATGCATATTATATAGATTTAAAGAGTCAATGGTGAATAGACCCCTCAAACTATCCACCATTAAACTCCTCGGTTTCCTCCCTAGGATTTGTGACAGCAGTGTACCAAACCCATTTAGGATTCTTACCTTTAGATTGCTGTTGCGGTAACAACTGCAATTTATCTCTTCCCCAACAAGGAAGTTTGTATGGGCAGTATGAGCATACAAAACCCAAAACTCTATTACCAGTAGGTTTACTTCTAAAAGTTTCTGCTACATCATCATAACATCTTTTAAAAGGTTTACCTTCTTTGATTGCTTTTATATTATCTTTAGCAGTATCTAATGCTTTCTTTTTATATTCTCTATGTTCTTTAGGTGTTTCACAAACTGTCCACTCACCTGTAGATTTATTAATAGCTATCCAACCACCAAAGTTTTTTTGTTGACTTTCTCCATATAAAAATCCCTGTGACGCATATCCAAAGGAATCTTCTTTGACAACTTCTGTAAATCCACCTGCCTCTCCAAACTTTTTTTCAAAGGAATAAGGTGACGCACTCTTAATATCCCAAATTTTCTCATCGATTTCAACATCTTGTCGACCCTCAATTGAGTCTCCATTAAACTTGTATGTAACTTTTTTCTGCTCATTTTTAATATTTACTCCTGCTGATTTCATTACAAATATAGCTAGTGCCTCAATCAAATCACCAAAAGTATTTCTCATTTTATTATTGTAAGGTTGTCCTTCACCTTTAATACCCTTGGCTTCCATCTGTAATTGACATAATGGTCTACCTACATTTGACATTCTTAATTCAAACTTATCTTTTCTATCTTCTGCAAACTGTTTTAGCAAGGCGTTTTTACACGCCTCACCAAATTCCTGTACTAGTTTATCGTCAACTTTGACAGGATTTTTAGATACTGAGTCTAAGTATTTCTGTACTTGTAATAATATATTGTTCATTAACTAGCCAATATTTTTTCTGGTTGATCATCATCCATTTCCTCAACGATTTCAGCATCTATTTTATCAGAGTCTGATGATTGATGTGACCTAGATTTATTGTACAAGTCTACTATCTCAGCATTTTCAGTATCAATAGATTCTTGGAATACCTTTAATGTTTCCATATCTTCCTCAGATAATTGTAAATTAGCATCTGCATTTACACCTATCTCTGGTACATAGAATACATTACCACCTTTTTTCTGACGTTTAGTATCAAGAGAGAAAGTACAATTAAACATAAGTTTCTTTCTTTTCTTAAGTTGATCTAAAGCAGAAGTAACAGGTGTAAAGGCTGTTCCAGTTACTCTATACAGAACAGGTAAATTATCCATACTATGTGGCTCACCTTGTGCAGTTTTACCATCCTTAATAGATAATAAACCATACACTAACTTGTAGCATCGTATAGTTCTTTGCTGTTCTAATTGTTCTGGAGTAAGGTTTGCCCTATCTTTGTAAGCAATCTTACCACATTTTGTCCCACCTAATATATCTATAGCCTCTTCTTTCCAACTCTTAAATATAATAGATCTGTTTATATACTCACTTTTATCTGCATCATAATGCATATACTGCATTGCACTAATGAATGGTCTAAACGTAATAGGTTTACCATAAACATTTTGACCTACACTAGAATCATAGGCTTGAAAATGACCAACAGGTAATTGATTACCATCATCATCTTCTGGTGTACGATTGATCGTTAGTCTAGGTATATTACTACCTGCAGTAGATCCATCGTCCTGTCCTATGGCTTGCATTATCTGCTCATCGGACATTGTATTTATATTTGTTAGTTTGTTGTCAGACATTTGTCCTCCTTATTTTTATATATCCTATACATTATTTTTACAAAAAAGTCAAGTAAAAAGAACAAGTAAAATTATATACCACATGAATAAAATCACACTTAATGAACATCCTGCGGCAATATACACCATGATTCTAGCTAACATATTTTAGTTTCTCCATTAATTATTCTTAAATCTAAACCATCAACTTGTGCGAAGTAACTCCACTCAGATAGAAACTCATGAGATCTATCTATGTATAAAGTTGTTGGCTCTATTATGCACTGATCTTTTAATGCTGTGTATTCTAAAAATGCTGAATACTGATCATCAGAATACTCATCTAAAGTATCTAGTGCTTCTACTTCTTTAGTCATTATATTTACCTTCTCTTAGTTCTCTTTTAATTAAATCTACTTCATCTAATTTATGTTTATTGATAAACTCTCCTTGGTTTTCCCAAAAAGTATCAAGACCTAGTTTATCTAATGCTCTACTATAAGACATTCCAAGAGTAAGTCCATGTGGTGTATCATATTTTTTTAAAAATATATCAGATACATCTTTTTCATTATCTTTATAAGCAGCATAACCAGCAGATAAAACAACCACCAGTGCTTTTTTTTCGTGTTTAGTTAATTTAGTCATTCGACCTCCTTCATATTTAACCAATCATAACCGATCTTAATCTCCGTGTCAAGGGGTACATTAAAATCAATATCGTAATACTGTTTTAGTGCAGGTATTACATCTGCTGTGCCCTGTTTAAATATTTTACTCATCACATCTTCTTCACCAGGATAAACATCAGCCACAATAGAATCATGAACTGTATTTACAAGTAAACTTTTTACCTTCTGTTCTCGCATAAGTTTATATATATTAATACATGCAAGTGGTACAATATCTGCAGTTGCAAAACCTTGTACAGGATAATTTTTTATTTGTGTGCCATATGTAGAGCCACCCCATGGTGTTCTTTCTGCATATGGAAAAGCATACTCTCTACCAGTTGGTAATTTAATTTGTTTAAATCTTATTGCCTCACTCTGTAGTTTGTCATGCCATACTTTTATATCTTTATACTTTTCTAAAAATTTAGTGTAGTATCTTTTTTCATCTTCTGTACCAGTTACACCACCATACAAAGGTTTAAATGTGTGTGCCTTTGCATCTTGTCTAGACACACCTATGATGTCAGCAGTGTACTGATGAACATCTATATTATTTTTTATATCTTCCATACCTTGTTTATCTTGTGATAAATATACTGCAGTTCTAAATTCTAATTGTGCAAAATCTATCTCAAGTATACTGCCTTTGTCAAATCTAGATGTCACAACTTTTCTAATAGGAAATGTTTTACCTCTAGGTTGGTTTTGAAAGTTTGGATCTCTACTAGATAGTCTACCAGTTGCAGTAACTGCTTGCATAAACTTAGGATGTAAAAAACCTTTCTCATTAGTAAAATTTTTTAAACCTTCTACAAAGGTAGAGAGATAAGTATCTACTGCATTGTGCCTTACAACTGCATCAATAAATTCTTTAAACTCACCTTCTGCTTCAGCTGCAATTTTATTTAGTGTAATCTTATCTGTTCTAAATCCAGACTCTGCAATATCATAAACACTTCTAGGTCTTTGCCTAAACCCTGCAACTTTTGCCATGGGTGTATAGATATAACCATCACCATTACAATCAGAACATTTACTATAATTTTTAAATGGGCTACCATCTTTTTTTATTTTTTTGATAACACCTTTACCATGACAGCCTATACATTGTTCAGCTACAGTTCTGTATATCATATCAGTGTTATCTGATACTAGAGTTCTAAACTGTGTTCTAGAATAATTTGGTCTTCTTTTGCTTTTACCTGTGCTCTTGTCTATACCCACATTAAATATCTTAGCCCACTGTTTTTTATCTTTAGGTTTCATAGAATATATCAGCCAAGATAATTGCTCTGGACTTGATAAATTAATTTTAGTATCACCCATTTGTTTGTATACTATCTTATCTATCTTTTGTTTTAGATAAGCAAACTCTGCTCTAAACTCTCGTTCAACATTATTTAAATCTTCTATATTAATGTTAATACCATTACGTTCCATATCAGATAGCACAACTAAAAACTCATTCATCATTTTAATTGTCTTAAGTAGTCCCTTGTTCTTTGGTAATCTAAAGTCTTGCATTTGAGAATCAAATAATTTTCTAGTTATCTGTACATCAATCTTACCATACTCTTCTACAATATCTGCAGGTATGTTTTCAAATGATACACCTCTATCCATAAACTCTTTTATTCTACTATCTTTAGATCCTATTCGTCTTCTTCTACAAGACATCTCTAGTGTTAGACTTTTTCTTATGCCTCTATTAAGTATATACTCCCCCAGCATGGTATCATAAACTCTACCATCATATTTAAATCCAGACTCTAATAACCACATTAAATCAAATTTAATATTGTGACCAACAAGTAGAGTTGTCCTGTCTAATATATCTTGTATGTTTTTAAAGCAACCTTTGTCTACTCTTTCAGTATGGTTGGTAAAATAATATTCATCGTTAATACCAACACTAACTAATATGTTGTCTTCGTGAAAAGGTGATGGGTCATAACCACCTGTCTCTGTTTTTTGATATGATGTTTCTACGTCTACTGTTGTTATCATACTTCGTACCTACTTATTTCCCTTCTAATGGTGCACACGGGTTCTCCATGATATCCATTTATTTTATTTTTACTTACGCATAATGTTCTTATTTTGTTTTCTAAGTCACTGTTTGCATTTCTACCTATACCAATAATTAAATCAGCTTCGGCTGCTTTACCAGT
>Ga0209348_1001512_pt1 | contig 11276 bp, 12 predicted proteins | sample ETNvirenome_2_30_FD_184065 | JGI IMG/M metagenome (GOLD analysis project Ga0209348, IMG submission 184065) | Marine viral communities from the Pacific Ocean - ETNP_2_30 (SPAdes) (version 2) | ecosystem: Environmental > Aquatic > Marine > Oceanic | place: Pacific Ocean | collected 2013-06-22 | reverse complement strand
TTACCCTCCTTTGCCAAAACCAACAGCACTGTAGGTAAAGTTCCTATCAATACTAGCATTACTTGAGTTTTTAAAGTGAACTGTAAAGCCAGTTCCAGATATACTACTAAGTTCAAAGAAGTCTCCTGTAGCCATGTTTTGTGGAGAGATATTAACAGAAGGTAAAAAGTTATTGAGATTACCTAATCCAGAAGTTCCAACAAAGAAAGGTGCTGTAAATGTAACTGCTTTTGCTCCTGCTCCAGATGCTATAACAGCAGATTGTTCAGTTCTAGAAGGCAAAGTTGCTGTGTAACCTAATTGCTGTAGGTTCATATTTTGAGCAACGTCAGCAGTTTCCAGAGTAGCTCTAAATTGAAATCCTCTACCTTTAAATATTCCGTTTGCCATAGTATTAAACGAACCATAAGTAGGTGAACTGCTTGGATTGTCGGTAGTGGTTCGCACGGCTAAGACAGCGTTTGCGTCATTAGCAATAGTTCCATCAAAGTCTGTCCAAGTATCTATATTGTCTGTTCTATTATCAAATTGATCTCCAACATAAAAACCAGCACCTTGAAAATGTCGTTTTAAGGTAAGAGAAAATGTTGCACCTAAATCAAGAGTATCAACAAAATCATAAGTACCTGTAGCGTTTGAGCTAGGATCTGTAAGTTTCAATCCTCCTAGAGTTGAGTCAAATACAACATTGCTTTTCGTTCCATTGAAAGGTGTGCTGTCTGTATCTTCTCGATCTGTTTTGACAGTTATAGAATCTAATATTTCTGGCAGTGTTATAGAAACTTTAGCTTCTGTAGTACTGAAACGTAAGCCATCATCTTGAAATTTAACTAGATAAGTTCCTGGAAGTGCAGGACAGATTGCCTCTGTAGCATTACCTGGTACAGCCTCGATAATGTCTTGAGCAGCCTGAAAAGTTGCACTATTTCCTGTCTGGTTTGTATGCCTTATATAAACTCGACCTCCATGAAGGACATCTACAGCAGTAGCTTGCGTAAACCTTAGTCTCACAAATTGATCGTTTATTGATTCGATAGTAAGATTCTGTACATTTTCTGGCACAGCAGTTTTACCTTGAGCAACAAAAACTGTTTCAGTAGAGTTGGGAGATACATTTAGAGCAGCATTATAAGAATAAACTTCAATCGTATAGCTTCCTCTTTTGCTATCTAAAATTTCAAAATCACTACTAAATACAACTTGTGAAATGAAGTTTGTATCTTCAAATTTATAATTTACTAGATACTGTGTAACACCAGTTACAGGCTGCCAATCTACAATTAGTTTACTTCTAGCCATATTATTAAGAGTTACTATCTTTTCACTAACAGTCAGGTTGCTTGGAGGAGATGCTGGTGCATTTAATATAGATATTGTTCTTGTAGGTAATGGATCTCCATTTTCAATAAACGCATACTTGCCTTCTACATAAGACAAAGCTGTGATTACATAATTAATGTCATCTTGTTCTTCAACCTGTATGACTCTAAATAATTGAGTTTGTAAGCCTGTGCTGGATAATAAATAAGGTGAATTTACATTTGGTGCAGAACTAAAAGTAGATTGTTTTGTTCCGTCAGCTTTAGTAACCTCATCAACTGTAAATACAGCACCAACAATATTAGAAATAGAACCTGTTTCAACTGTACCATCAGGTAAAATTACAGAAATAGTAAAATTAGTATTTAAACCAGACAACGTAGTATCGTTTAAAGCATCAATAGTTATAGTCGTTGTAGTAGCAGCAACAACTCGGCCACCTCTTCTAGCTCCTGCTCTTACTGGATCGTTTATTTCAATAACAGAACCAGGTCGTACAACAATTCCTGCATCTATAGAAGTTGAAAATGTGACTGTTTCAGATTCATTTTGTTCAGCAAAAAGTATTGCACGACCCAATCTGGCAGCTTGGCCACGAGAAGTACAGGCAAATGCTTTTACCTGTTTTGTAATTATTCCTAATTTATCTTGAGTTGCTTGATCTGACTCTACTAATTCAAAATCAACTTCTTTTGAATCCATGTTGAAATAGCTAACAGAGACAACAGAATGACGTTGTTTTAAACTACTTCCTTGATATGTAAAACCTGCTTCTCCAACATTGGCTAAGTTAAATAAATAACTTGCTGATGTCTTTTTATCTTGAGATATGGTTATAGAACCAGCAGACCATATTGGCATACATCGCATAGCACCAGCTAAATCATTTATTGCTGCAAACGCTTCTTTAGGGCTTTGAATATTTACATTGCAACTAAATCTAGCTTCTAAACCATTTTCTCCATCATCAACTAATTCGTTTGCGTGTTTACTAGCAGCTACAAAACTAAATAAATCAAGATTACTGTCCTTTACATGATCCCCTAACCCATATCTAGAGTTTGTGAGTAAGTCAAGAAGCACCATCGAAGGACAACTACACCAAACAGCAGCACCCATTACTCCGTTAAAAATATAACCAGACGGATAATTTATTCTGCCTGTTCCTATATCAACATTTGGTGTGGCTGCGTATGTACAATTTGATGTTGATACTGTTTGTGATGCACTAACAGTAAATGTAAATTGAGTATTGCTTTTTGAATGGATTACATAAGTGCCATCTGCACCAGCACCCGATGTGGCATCAAACACAATATGATCTCCAACTGATAATCCGTGCCCTGAATTTGTAACAGTTATATTTGTGCCTGACTGTGTATATGTTGCTGTAACAACTGAAGCAGAAGCACCTGGTATTCTTACTTTTACTCCTCTAATACGATATTTTCTGGTAGGTATTCGGTTGAATTGTTTACTATCTAAACGAAGGGCAACATAAGCACTATTAGAATAAGTAGAACTATTATCAATAACTTCTTGAAAACTTGTAAATTCAAAAGCATTTACTCTTGAAGAAGTTGTGCTATCTGCTGTTACACGAACCACTCGTACATCTACTGTAGTGAATCCAGATGTTAATTCTATTCTATGATCTCTGGCGTAGGCATCGGCAGTTCTGCCACTAACAGAAGAAGTTACTTTATCAACAAATCCACCAGAATCATGTTGAATTTGTATTTTATACGCAACAGTATCTCCTCTTAAATCTCCGTCATCTTCAGCCACCTGTATCTGAGGCCAAGTTAAAGTAACAATAACAGCATCAACATCTGTATTTGTAATCTGTCTGGTAACAGGAGCAGAGGTAGTTACAGTAACTCCAACACCTGTAGGTGATCTACTTTCAGCAGGGATACCACTCATTGCAGTTTGGTTTGACGTTCCAAACTTAGATTTAAAGTTTACATCTTGAAAATTAAAATCAGTGTCGGCTGGATTACCACTATTAGCAGTAGCATTTAATATTGGAGTGTCATCAAGAAATACATCTTTTAAACTAGCGTTATTATACGCAGTTGTTCCTTTTGTAAGACCTTCTTTAGAAGCTGTAGAAAAACCTTCAATTTCTCCCTCAGATATTAGATCTTGAATAGTGGCAAAACTTCTACTGTGTAAAGTATCAGGAGCACGATATGGAGTAGGAGGAGGAGGTGGAGGTCCACCAGCACCTTTAATAATTTTAGTTTCGTCTGTCATGCTTCTACCTGATTAGTGTCGATTGCTGCACTTATTACAACACTTCCTGTAATTATTTCACCATACACTATTGGAACAGGAGTACCTGCTCTTGATGTATTTTGCACCCCACTAAAATTAAAAGATAATTGTGGATCTTCTTCCGAACTAAACTTTTGTGGCTCTGGTAATGGAAACAATAAATCAGAAACTCCTTGTAATACTAAAGAAGCACCAACATACAACATTCCTTTAGTTAACATTCCAACTTTTGCTAAAGAACCAGCTTTTATTCCTTGCATTAAAGTTAAACCACTACCTGCTGGCATAAAAAATGCACCTGCAATTAAGGCAGCACCTAATAATACTTTTCCTAAACCTCTACCTGCACCACTAATCGCTGGAATAAAATGTATATCTTCCTGTCCTACAGGATATCCTAACTCACTCTCATCAATATCATAATTACCAACTTTTACCTGATAATATTTTGGACCCATGAAACGTTCTACTTCTGGAAAATTATGTATTAAAAAACTTACAGCCTGAGAAACACTATTTATTTTTATCTCGAACTCTTTATGTCCAATAAATTCTGCTAATTGTCCATATAGCTTTAACTTACGAAGCATAGCGATACCTTTTTCCTGTACATTTTAACAGCCATTCAGAGTAAGGCTCTCTACAAGATAGTCTATCGGTTAAATGATGAATAACATCTCCTTCAAAAAATAATGCTACATGATTTAAAGTTGGATGCAAAATACTCATAAGCAATACATCTCCATCTTCTAATTTTTCATTTGGTTTTAGTTCTCTAAATCCTGTTGACTTTGCACAACTTTCAAACAATGGATTATGTAAAAATTCTTCTGGTGTTGTAGGTCTATCCCAATCTTTTAATTGAATATTTTTCTTCTCCTTATACCAATCTCTTACTAAACTCCAACAATCAGTTATACCCCAAACCCATTGACGGCCAAGTAAAGGTGGTTTATATCCACATGGTTCTAAATATGCCCACTGTTCTGTTTTTGGATTAACAATATACCACGGAAGTTTGCTATCTTCACAGCCAATTCTATCTGCTTGACTAGGAGTAGGAGGGGTTATAGGGTGGCTATGAACTACTCCTACAATATTACCTGTATTATCAGCTTTAACATAATCTTCTGGGTCAATAATAAAACATTGATGTTCTGTTATTGAAAGGTTACGACAAGGAAAATATCTTTCTTTACCTTTTACATTTAAAAGCAAACCACAAGATTCTTTAGGATCTTCTCGTTGAGCATGAAGTAGTGCCTTATATTTCCAACTCATTGAACAAACGTACCTATTGAAGGAAAAACTGAGCGAGTGCATTGACGTTTTGGAATCCGAACTCCAGCAAGATCTGTGGGAGCAGCAAGTTCAAACTCAACAACTTCTCTAGTTTCTGTTGATTTACGATCTATTGAGTACACTTCTTGTGGAAATTCAGCAGTTGGATCAGCAGTTGCATTTGTATTATCAGCAAAATTAACTGCATCAATAAATTTTGCTAATGTTCTTATTCGTGTAACTGTAGCTCCTGTCAGATCATTACCAGTAGTGGTTTCATTTACAGATAAAAGTATAGATGACATTAATCCTGTTGCATTACTAATGCTAATTTTTGGTCTAGGTAATTGTCCACGCTGAAAAGCAAAACCTGATGCCCGTATAGGAAATCTTAAATAAGAATTACCATCCCAAACAATTTGTCCATTTGCATTTAGATTACTTCCAGCATGAAATCTGTAAATCGTATTTGCACCATGTAATGCTGTTGATAATTGAAGAGTAAATAATTCAATAATCGCTGACGGATTTATTGATTGTAAATTACTGAATACTGCTGAATTTACTGACATTATGTTGGTTCAAATACTTCTCTAAATGTAGCTTGAATTGTAGCTCTGTTGTTATAGGGTATTGATTTACTCCAGTTTTCACAAACAAATTCAGAAGATGAACTTTCTCCTGGAGGAGTAAAAGTAAAACTATCACTATCATTTGCTCTGGCATCTAAAAAAGTTTCTATAGTATCTGCATCTGTTTCTGAAACATTAAAAGTAAAATTAAATATCTTTGGATTTTGATGTTGTGCTAATCCAAATAAAATTCTATGTTCATAACCATCAGCAAAACGTACTGTTCTAGTAAATGGTGCAGACCTTTTTTGTTGGCCGTATGTAGGTTTTATTGAAGGAAATGTAGCCATTATACAAGTAAACCTCCTGGTCTTTGTTGCTGTATTATTTCAGATTGTACAGCAGCAGAAATTAGTAGACCAAGTTCTCTACCTTTTTCTTCATCTCCTTCTACGTTAGAACCAGAAGCATCTACATTTACTACGATATTCATACCACCTCCACCAATACCAGCCAAATCATGGTTAGGTATTATATTTCCTGATTGATTAGGTACAAATAATTCTGGTCCTCGTTCTCCAACAATATATGGATTTTTATATCCAACAGGACCACCATTTGCAGCCAAATCAAAACCTCCACCACCTACTGGAAAATCTCCAATAGGACCACTACTAGATATTTCTGGAATGCTATTAGCAGGATTAAAGAAATTAGAAAATGCTCCTAAAAACATTCTTCCTAAAGCATTAGCTGCCATTTGAGCAGCCATGTCAGCAAAATGATCTGCTATTCGCATTGTAAGATTTCTAAATGCCTCTGAAACTGACATTGTTCCCATAATTATTCCTTTAAATGAATCTTTAAATCCGTCTGATATTGCTTTAGATAACTCAACTAATTGAAATGCAGTATCGTTTAACTGAATAAATTCTTTGTCTAATCTAGTTAATTCATCTCTATATAATTGTGCACCTAATATCAATTCACTTTGTGCTTCTATAAGTCTTAAATATGCTTCTTGTTCTTCAACAGTGGGTGGTTTTTGATAAGCGTCAGTATATTGTTTAACAAAATCTGCTAATTTCTGATTATTTTTTATACGTTCTCTTTCCCTAAATCCAATAACATCTGAAATTTCTGATTGTCTTTTTAAAGATTTTGTAAGTTCTTGAAATAAATAATTTCTTGTTTCTATCTCAATATTTTGTTCTTTTATTTCCTCACCTCTTTCTTTAAGAATTTTAAGTTCCATAGAAATATTTCTAAGATTACCTTCCTTATCAAAATATTCCATTCCTAACGCTACTCCACCTTGTAATTTTCTTAATTCTTTTATTTGTTCTGCTATTTTTGCTGCTTCTGCATCATTAGTTTGTTGTGCAATTTTTTTTAAATCCTCTGTTAAGATTTTTGTATTTGTTCCACTAAAACCATCTAAAATACCTGCAAAATTAACTATTTTTGCTAAACCAGCTTGTAATTTCAAAAAGAACTGTGCAAAAGCTTTATTTACATCCCTTAAATCATCAGAAAATTCTCTTAATGCAGCTACACCATCACTTCCTACAACTTTTGATAATTCATTTTGAGTAAATAAAAATGCTTCATAACTACCTTTTGACTTTGCCAATATATCTATTAATTTTCCTGTGCTTGTACCAGTTTCACCTAGTGATGTTTTAAGAGTATTGAAATCTTTGGTAAATTCACCTAAAGCATCACCTGTAGCTTTCGTTGCTTGTACCAAAACATCAACTTGTTTGCCTAATTGAGTACCAACAATAGAAAGACCAAATCCTAATCCACCACCTAAAAATCCACCTGCAACACCACCAAGACCACCACCAACAGATGCACCTATACCCTGACCAAATAACAGAGGGAAACCTCCACCAATTAAACCACTACTAAGTGCATTACGTTGTCTTTGTTGAATACCCCCTCGTTCAAAAAACATTCCTCCTTCTCTAAACAATGGATTTCTTGTTAAAACTCTGTTAATACCTCTTTGTGGACCATATTCAGCAGCACTAAATCCTGTAGATCGGCCTCTTAATAATTTTTCTCTATCTTTTTTTGCTTGTTTATCTTCTTGTGTTGGTAAACCAAGTTTTTGTGATTCACGCATTAATTTATTCATTTCCTCAATTCTTCTATTTACATCTCGATATTCTTGTTCAGACAAATCCAGTTGATTTCTTACAGAAAACAATTTTGCAATATAATTATCAATCGCATTAATAGTATTAGCTGGTTCAAATTCAATTAATGTACCCAAATCTGCACCTTGAAAGGCAGCTACACCAGGTTGATTACCTCTTGCCATCGCTGTAAATGTATTTGCAGTAATCTGAGCTTGATCGTTATATCTTTTTAATGCTGATATTTGTTCAGTAAATCCTATTTTTGTTATAGCTTGTGTAAAAATTACAAAATCACTAGTTGTACGACTTGTTTCTCTCCTTACTTCTTGTAATTTTGCAGCAAAAGCACCAAGTTGCGTAATGCTTCTTGTATTTTTACCATCAAAATTAACTAATCCTTGAGTATATGCTTTAAAAGCTTCTTTTGCTTCTAAAACTGCTTTTTTAACTTGTTTTTGTTTATCGGCAAAATCTTTAGAAAAAGGACCGCCAGGAGTTCCTCTACCTCTTTGTTTTCCTATCTCACTTAATTCACTTTTTAATTTTTCAGCAGTTGATTGTGTTTGTTTTAATATCTTATTTAATGCTGCTAACTTTTCGGTTCTAGTCCTGACATTAATATTTATCCCATACTCTGCTGCCATTTACTCGACCCAATAAATTACTTCTATATTACCGCCTTCTGGGTTTCATGGCTTGTTTTTTTTGTACTTGTTCTTTATATTTCTGTTCTTCTTCATTTTTTAAATCAAAAAATGCTACCCAAGATACCAACTCCTCTCTAGTTAAATTTTCTGTAAGTTGTCTTAATGTCATCCCTAACTCTTTTGCTAAAGAGAACAATATATACCATTCAGCATTAGCTTTTTAAAGATGCTTTCGCTTCCTCCACTTTTAATTCATCTCCTGATGTCATCATTGCCATTTGAATATCTTGTAAAATACCTGCATTAACTTCTCTTCGCAAAGAAGCCTTATGACCATCTTGAAATAACCTTTTACCATCCTTATCTAATGCTTTTTCAATCATAAGGTTTAAAGCAAATTCATTGCCATCATCTCCTTTTGATTTTGCAACTATAGATTCTCTTTCTGCAATGGTTAAAGGATGCCAATATATTTCTAATATAGTTTCTTGTCCATCTTTAATTTCATATTTATATTTTTGGCTAACACCAAATTTGTTTCTGAGCAGTTCAATCGCTTCCATAGTATTCTAATATAATATTTATATTATACTTATATTAAGCGTTTGCTGTAAATTGACAAGAAATAATTCCTATAAAATGACTTCTATCTTCTATTTGTAACATATTTGGACCATTTACATCAGCAACTCTTGGAGTACAATTAAATGTATCTGTGTAACTAGAAGCATTAACAGAAGTTAAACCATCTATAACATCTTCACAAATAGCAGAGACAACAGATGTTCCTTTATTTTTAGGAACATAGATATTACATTGAATGACACCAGAATAATAATCAGAAGAAGCACCCTGATTTTGAATAGTTGATTGAGTAAAGTTCATAGTCATAACTATATACTTTACAGTTTTTCCAGGAACTTTAAATGGCACATTATCATAAACCATTTTTATAGTTGGATCATTATCATTTACTTGATCAGTAACCGCTTTTTCAAAAGCTGCTCTTACATTTACTAAAGTCATAATTAATCAGGTTCGATGTAACGTAAACCAGATCCAGGTTTTGATTTACCAAAACCACCAGAAGGTTTAGCTCCTATAAATATCTTACCTTTCTCTCTCATATTATCTTTAATAATCCTGCCAGCTTCTCCTTGAACAAACTCTGATATTACAGAATTTTCTGAAGCATAACCTGCATATTCAGCAGCATTACCAATATAAATATCTTTATCTCTAAATTTATAATCAGTACCAACAGGAAAACGAGGATCGATTACTGGATTTTCGGGTTTTGAATCTTTTGGTTTCCAACCTTCACCACCAACTGGTAAATCATGTGATTTTTTAATTGAAGCCCATGGTTCAAAATCTTCTCTTTTATCTGTCTGATTTATTGGATTTCTTCTAACCTTCCAACTAGAAGCTAAAAAACCAGTATAAACAGGACTACCAGAGGCAGAACTTAATCCGTCATGTAAATCTCTAATAGTTTGTGCAAAATCGGCATCCAACTGTGCCATCGTATTGTTCATTACATTATCAGCACTAAACTCTTGTTCTCTTGCCATTAGAACCTCACAAACAATGTAAACAAATAAGTTTGTCCACCTCTTTTTGTGTCGATGTCTGTAATTATTCCTATTACTGTTTCTCCAGAATAACTGAATGAAACTTCATCTTCAAAATTTGGTTGATTATCACCAATCAAATCAGGTGTAATATAAATTTTTGCCTGTCTTATTTCTCTATTATCATCTTCAGTTGATCTTATAAATTCAATTGGAACTTTCAAATCAGAATAACTTGTATCAACACTAATCTGTTCTCCAGTCTCTACGTTATAACTAGAAACTCCTTTTTTTATATATGTAATGGTTGTATCTAAAGAACTACCTAAATCAGCAACAATCTGTTTAGCAACACTTTTAAATAATGAATCAAGTTGACCTGCCATTATCCTCTAACTACCCTCATCTGAAAACTTCCTGCTCCACCAAGCATATATGCTCCAAGATAACTTTGTAACCAGGGATAAACATCTAAAATATTATTAACAGAACCAGTTCCCTGACTTTCAGTATTATATTTAACTTGAAGATCACCTAATCTTACTTCAGAAAAATTACCATCTTTACCAGTAGTACCTGTAATCGCACCAGTATCATTTGCCAAAGCTCTAGCTAATTCATATTGTGCATATTTAATATTTAATGGAATTGTAGAACAACTTAACTCAACTCTATCTACTTGATAATTAGTTCTAGGAAACTTTAGGGCTTGATTCTCGTCACATCTATCTCCTTGAAATACAAAAGTATCAATCCATCTTGTAGCAGCTATTAATGATCTATTTTTCTGATCATCTGTTTTATTAGTCCAAGTTGAAGAATCTGGAACTGTTTCAAAATAACTATTAGCTTCTGTCAATGTGACATAACTATTAGCAGTTTCACTTTTTATAGTTGCATTTATAGTAGCTGCCACGATTAATAAAGTAATTTAGTTTTATTGTAGCGTAAAGAAAAAACCCCACCAATATTTGGCGAGGTTTAATGACCACATTTTAATCTTAATAAAAATTAAGACTTAAGACCATTAGACAATGGTGTGTTTACAAAGATTTCAACCATAGGAATTTGGTCGATGTCATAAGTTACACCCCAGTTAGATCCAGTTCTTAGTGCTGAGTTAGCAGGGTTATCAGCAGCATTAGTCCACTTAGTACCCATAACGTGATAAGCACTATGGTAGTCAACAGACATAACATCTTGCTTAGATAAGATGTTCCTTTCTGCTTCAATACCTAGCTCATCTTGCTGACCTTCAAGAATTACTCCTGACTTCATTAAGTAGCAACGGAACTCTTGACGATTACCAGTAGATGTTGGGTCGTTTATATTTACCTGAGAGTCGATTACAACTGTGCAACCAGCAAACTGACCGATTGATCTATCAGTTACGCCAACTCCACCGCCACCCCAAGTAATGCCAGTACCAGTTGATAAGGCAGAAGTTGAGAATGT
>Ga0209348_1001511_pt1 | contig 11277 bp, 3 predicted proteins | sample ETNvirenome_2_30_FD_184065 | JGI IMG/M metagenome (GOLD analysis project Ga0209348, IMG submission 184065) | Marine viral communities from the Pacific Ocean - ETNP_2_30 (SPAdes) (version 2) | ecosystem: Environmental > Aquatic > Marine > Oceanic | place: Pacific Ocean | collected 2013-06-22 | reverse complement strand
AAACTGGAGTTGAGGTATTTGGATCAAAGAGAGTTGTGACTGTTGGAACTAATGGTACAACTCAAGTTAACTTTAATAATTCAACTGCTTCTGAACCTTCTATAACAGCTGGAACAAGTGCAGGTATCAGTGGAACTTCATTCTATGTTGGTGCAAAAGTAATTACTGGAAATGATTTAGATCAGAATATTGAAATTACTTATGTTAATCCTACAACTAGACAATTATTTTTGAATAGTCCTCTTGCTGCGGTTCCAAGTGGAAATGTCACAATCATAGCAAACCGCCCAACTCCTTTAGTTGGATTGAAGTGTAGAGATTTCATTACAAGTAGTTTAGGTCAAGATGTAAGAAACAGAACTCAGGTTTATCCAACTCGACTCTCAACTGGATCAACTGCAATGATAAAGATTGATCTACTTAAGTCACCTATATTTCAAACAACTTCCACTATCAGTGGTACTCTAAGTTTGAATGAGACTGTAGAAAAAGACATCGGAAAGAGGGGGAAATCATTCTTAATTAATGTTTCAAATACAGGATATTTAACAAGTGAAGATACTGGAGTTTACGGATACTTTAGGGGCAAATTTAAAAATGATCCAGCTAATAAAGTAATTACAGTGTTTGGGTACCTTGAGAGAAGATCAGCAACCACTGGAACAGCAGGTTATTATTTCAGAGCAGAAAATTCAACAAGTGACGATATCTTATTAGCAAGTACTTCTATTTTCTTATACGAGCAACAATCTAATCCAAAAGGAGAAGGAACTACATCAGTAGTAAATGAATTTACTTTAGATTCTTTATCATCAATCAAAATAAGTCCTCAAGTAAGAGCACCAATTCCAAAAACAGGAACAATTGTTGCGAGTTTATTCATACCCGCATCTGGTGAAGACTTTGACTTATCATCTTACTTTGACTATAATAAAGAATATCTATCATTCCCACTTACAAACGTAGAGGAAAGTTTATTTGTTGTGGGATCATCGGAAGGAGTATATGATGCTTCAGTAGGTATAGGAACGGTCAACGCAAGTATCACTTGGGAGGAGCAGTGATCCATGAATGGAGGAAAGGATGTTAAAATTGGGCACGATAAACGCCCAGTATCCGTAGTACCATCAGATCAGCAACCTCTTTATAACATTGCGAATGGTGAGATACTAACTGATGAATTTGGCAACCCTCTAACAACTGAAGTTGATCAGTTTTTTCTTGCAGATGCTTCAGCAGAAAGGTCTACGTCAGTTGTATTTCCATCACAAGCTAAGGAGTCTCAAACTAGAAGATTAATTAGAAAAATTGGAATTGCGACTGGAACTTATGGAGTTAATTTCAATGTTAGTGTTATAGTTACTAATGTTGGATATGGCACTGCTCACGCATTAATTGTTGATCAGGTTAATGGAGGACTTGTTGGAGTTGGAACAACAACACCAGGTCAAGTTAGTATTGCAACTACTTCAGGATCAACAGTTACCCTACCATTTTTTCCAAACTCAGTCGAAGTAAGAACTGTCGCAGATCAGGGTGGAGATAAAAAATATATATATTTTCCAGAAGATAAAATATCAGATATTCAAAATGTACGTGCAGGAGATAAAGTACTTGGTCATGAGATTCCTGCAGATACTGTTGTCACTCAAAAATTTGCTGACGCTGTAACTTTATCAAATAATGTGGGTGTTTCTGCGATAACAACTGAAAGAATAGAATTTTTTAATGTTCAAGAATCAGTTATCGCAAATGTAGATAATGTTTTAAAAGTTGCAGAGGAATTTAGGGAAACCAGTGAAGTTAGCACAACATTACTTGGTGTAAACCGTGCAGAAACTCAATTAAGTTTATTTTCAAATGTATCATCATACGGATTAAACTCTGATGAATGGGAAGCTTCTACTTTTGCTGATGGTGTAAGTCTTGCAAGTTGGGATAGTAGAATTAATGAATTATATGGTAATCGATATTTAAGTAAAATTAACGAAAGAACTGTAGAATCAGCAATTACATTAGAGGCCTTTCCACCTTCACACTCATATCCTTTTGGGCCAAAATTTCAAAAAATTAGACTTTATGACTCAGATTTATATTCTAGTTATTTAAATTTTCTTAGATATGGAAATGAATTATATAGACTTTTTTCTCCTCCATACAATTCAGGTTACTCTGCAGATTGGTTGGATAATTTTTTAAATCCTGCAGATGTAACACCAGAGAGTGCTGGAGATGCAGTCGAAGTTTTTTATAAAAAAATAAGCACAAATCCCAGTACAGATGCTTCACCACAACCTGGTGGTGATTATGACTATGCTTTTTCAAAAATTGATAAATGGACTGATACTTATCGAGATATTGCAAGAGGATCAAATATACAAGATCCACTCACTGGACAAGATTTAAGTTTTGCAAGTTTAAAAAGTAGATTAGGAGATGCGGGATTAGCAAATATATATGATTCTGGTAATACAAGACCAGGATATTATACTAACTATCGTAGATATACTGTACTACAATCAAGAAGAGTTTTTAGATATCAACCAGGTAGAATAAGCGGATTTACTTTTGGATCGAGAGCATCCACTGAACCAGTTTCTGGTATGACCAATGAATGGGGAGTTGCAAATAAAACAGATCAATATATGTTTAAGATATATGCTGGTCAGTTATCAATCGTTCGCAGAAGTACAATTTTATTATCTGATAGTGTTTTAAGAAGAAATGGATTAGATCCAACCAAAACTTTATCTGTTAATATTGATGGAACAAGTTATGATACAGTTCAACCAAGAATTCGAAGTGGTGATCCATATGATGAACAATTATATTGGACTATAGAAATACCAAGAGATCAGTTCAATGGTGATCCATTGAACGGAAACGGGCCATCTGGTTATACGATCAGACCAGAAAAAGTTACCATGTGGAAGATTGAATTTGGTTGGTATGGTGCAATTGGTGCAAGATTTTATGCTTATATTCCAACTGGTGCAGGTGAAGCAAGATGGGTAACTGTTCATACATTGGTAATTGAGAACCAATTAGGACAACCTTGTTTACAAGATTCATATTTTAGATTTAAGTATGCAGTTAATGTTTCAGATACAGCAAGCATAAGAACTCCACAATACATTTACAAATATGGTGCATCGTATTACATTGACGGTGGTGATGACGGAACCTCTGAGCAGTTTTCAACAAGCACTGGACTGCAACCAAGACAAATTAATAGAACAGCAGAGGCAGCATTAATTGGTATTAGACCAAAAGACGTAATACTTAATAGCACAGGTGTTGAAATACCAAATCGAAAATTAATAATACCAACAAAGGTTAGTATGTCATCTGACTCCTTGGCAGAAATAAAAGTTAAGACATGTAAAGCTTGTCCTGGTTTTGGTCACGTATTTACTCCAGGCGTTGGAACAACAATAAGTGGTAGAAACATGAACATATCATTTGCTAGTGGTAATATCATATCTGGAATCGGAACTATGGTTGACATTTCTGGAATTACAACTAATGCGTATTTTACTGAAAGTGATATTGGATCAAAAATAATTGCACCATCTCTTTTTAATGCGTACATTAACTCTATTGATACTCCAGCAACATTAGGATATAATTATAGTGGCCCAACAAGATATGAAAATGCAACAATATATGGGTGGGGTACAGGATTAGATGCTTATCCAAGTTATTCTACAGAGAGAGAAATTGGTGGAAATAATTCTGTAATAGATTATGCTGTAACTAATACTCTTACAGGTATTGGTGGAAGTGAAGTCACTGCAGTTGGAACTGGAACTTACCCACATCAAATTCGTTTGAGTAATTACGACGTGCATTTTGCATCAGAATATCCAATAAATGGATCCACAATTGAAATTCAATTTATAAATCCAAATCAAAAAGACGGTATTTCATCTATCAAATCAGATACTCATTGGGCAGATTTTATGATAGGATTGACTAATAAGAAACCATCTGTTAGTACGAATATTTTAAATGGTTGGAATGATTCAAGTGACCCAGATACAGCTTTATCTTGGATTGATTATCAAGGTGTGGGCCCACAAGGTGGAAGTCCTGTTGTCGGAACAGGACTTACAAGTGTTTTACCTAACAGTGAAATTTTATTTGGAGAGCATAATCACTCATGGGCTGGAATGAATGAAGATGGATTTGAGTATGGTGAGTCATGGGCTCCAACTGATGTAAGAGTTAGAATGGGGATTGATATTCGAATACCTAATCCATCTGGTAATGCTAGTGGAAGATGTTCAAGATTAACATATAAGGTGGCAACTCCTACACCAATTAATCCAAAAGCTGCTGTATTTCTTGAAACATCTAATCCAGAAGATTTAACAATTACAGCAGATGGATCTGGAAATTATTATTTGAGAGTCGAAGGAAGTTTTGATTCTAACATCACTGACTGGGTTGGTGGAGAGGTTGTGTATCGTGATCCAACTGATTCAACTAATTATATTGTTCAAATGCAGGGTTCTGATCCCGTTGTATATGAATTAACCACACGACCAGCTGGAAGTCCACATGCAAAACCCACAGATAATCCTCGAACTCCTTTAGATTTTACTCTTTCAGGACAACAATATTCATATATTAAGATAAGTGGTGCAATGAGCACTGGACAAAATGACAACATAACGCTTATGGGAAGACCTGTTACATTAACAGGAAGAAGATTAAACCAAACTAAGTCTAAGTTATTTAAATTTGATCCATTCCCTCTCTACCTTGTAGGAAAACTTATGGATAATTCAAAAATAAATAATATATCAGTTAGAGAAATCATTGGAGAGGATGAAATAACGACTTCTCCTATTTTAGCAGTTCCAGCATCATCTTCAATAACAATAGATAATGCTGGTGGTGATGCTGATATTACTGGAAAACCACCTACTAATTTCAAATCAGTAAAAAGATTATCTTCATCTGCAGTTGATACTCAGAATGAACAAAAGTTGAGACCATCTGTAACAAAAGATATTTTTTATCTTGGTGCAAATACAACAGAGGAGGTTGATATGACTAAAATATTTGGAGTTGATCGAAATGTTATTACTCCAGATAATCTAAATTTAGAAGCTACATTTTTGACTGCTAAAAAAATCGATGGTGATAATACAAATAATACTGGTAATATTCAATTAACTCTTAATTATAAGGAGCAATAATGGCACTCACGAATCCTAAACTGTTTGGTCTGAATATCAAAACTGAGTTAGCTGATGTTAGAGATAAGAACGCAGCACTTTTAAATCTTGGACTCAATCCTTTGGATTTGGAAATAATCAAGGGATCTTCTAATGCTGGAATGACTCGTTATGATTGGTTTAGTTTTTCTCGTCTAAAGCAACCAATATACAAAATACTATCAAGATTGGAAGGTGAATCAAGAATTTTTGATTCAGTATTAATTGACCGTGCAGGAACAGATCAAACTTTATTTGGTAATTTAGACCTTAATGGATCATTAAGTGGTAGTTCAATTCGCTACCGTTTTTTAGATGGAACGAATCCTGGTAGATTAGCAGATATATCAACATCAAGAGTAAGTGCATGGAGTTCTTCAGATCCAAGAGCAAATAATAATGATTTGAGTATACAAAAATTAGCAAAAATTTCCTACGGTGCAAGAGTTAGTATCATATCTGGTGGACAATTACAATTCGAACCACAATCAGGTAATGTTTCTGGTGCAAGATTACAAACATCTTCAACTCCAGAAGTAAAAGAATTTGATTCGGAAGTTCCTACCTCAAAAATTAGATGCAACATTAATGGGAAAGAAGTGTTTCTTTATGCTATGAAGGGAATACCTTTGACCTTCAAAGGATTTTTTAGAAACTTAAATGCCAAAGTTAATATAAACTATACTTCAGGTGGTTCAATTCCAGCTAGTTGGAAAATAGTTGAGACTGATAATGCAAATAGATTTGTGAATTTTAAAAATATAGGAACAGGCGAATCAAGTATTGCTTTTAGATCACCAATTTCAAGGGAGAGATTTATAAAATTTTATTATAATCCAAAACATATCACACAAGTTCAAATACAGTCAGCAAACATTAGAGAACTTCCACCAACAAGATTAGAAAATTGCACCGAATTAGATTTTGCATATAATCAACTTAAAATATTTCCTAATATTGTTTTCATTGCACCAAAGTTAGATACACTTTCATTGATGAGAAATCCTTTTTACTTAAGTGATAATGAATTTGAAAGAAAATTTAATAACCTTGTTGTAGATAAATTAAAAACTACTTCAGGTACAGGTGGTCATAGTAGTGTAAGAACATTAAGTATGGAGGGAACATTTTTTGGATCAATTGAAAGACATTTAATATCCTCAAAATTACCTAATTTAATTTCATTAAATTTTGGAAGAGGAGGGGGAGCGTATTTTCATCCTGATGATAAACCTGATAGTAGTTTAACAAATAATTTAGGTGAAGAAGCATTTTGTCCAGATGTACCTAATGGAGTTTCTAACTATACTATTCAATACAATGATTTTAGAAGTGTAGATTTAATCTCTATAGATCCAACAGATCCATCACCCACAGTTGCAATAACAGATCCATCTGATGGATCAATATCAACAGGAACCACATCACTTCCAAATGGATCTTACTCATTTAGAAGAGCACCTAATTTAACTAATTTAGATGTGTATGGTAATTACTACTTAGATGAAGCTCATACTGGTGGAAATTATGATTTAACAAGTAAAGATAAATTAGTAAGAATCAATTATGGTGGCACGGAATTAGCGATACCAAATATGCAAGGTGCAACTGCTTTAGAAACATTTATTCAAAATTATGCAAGAGGTGGAAAAACAAACAAACTTGTAAACACTGGTGGTGTTTATCTATTTGAAAATTGTAATGCGTTAAAAGAATTAAATTTTTATGCAACTGATTTGGGGCAAATAAATTTTCCAGTAAATGGATTTACAAATACTAGTTTAACATATCTTGAATTGAGATACACTAATATCAAAGGTGGTATTGAAGGAGATGAAAGTGAAGTTATCAAACAAAACACATTTTCTAGTTGCCCAAACATAGAAACCATTTACATTGACTCTGGTAATTTATTGGCACAGGAAATAAACTTTAACGCATTCAAATTAAGTTCAAATTTAAAGGCCCTTCACCTTCGTTCCTATGATAGGGTGAATGGAATTTTACCTGATTTTAGTGGTAATCCCTCTTTGTCATATTTATTCCTATCTAGGAATAATTTCACTGGTTCTTTACCTAATTTTGGAAGCAATCAAAACATAAATTATGTGAATGTCACATATAATGCTTTTACAGGACAAATTCCAGTTTTCCTTAGTTTATCCAATCTTCGCACTTTAGAATTAAATAATAATGCTTTTACATCAATTGGAGAACCAAACAATCTTCCTAATTTATGGTATTATTATGCACATAATAATCAATTAGCAGGAGAAATACCAGATTTTACCACTTGCACTAATTTAAGATATTTAACTTTATATAATAATCAACTTTCAGCATATAAAATAGGTTCATTTAAATCTCTATATAGAATTAGATATTTCGATCTTTCAAATAATAATTTAAATCAGACTGCTCAAGATAATATAATATCTGATCTTTTTGATAATTGGAATGCGATAAAACGTGGTGGAGTAACTATAAATCTAAGAGGAAATAAAAATAATATTGGTGTCAATGAAACTCCCTCTGATGAAGCTAAAGAGAAAGCTCTTATCTTAGTTGCAAATGGTTGGAATGTTTCTGTTAATGGAGGACTCACATAATGGCAATTCAAAACCAAGGATTTAGAAGAGATTTAAATTTACTAGAAACAGAAGATGATCGGAACGCTATAGACAACCTTGCAGGTGCAGGAACAAATAAAGATCTTGCATTCCTACAAAATAATTTAAGAAATACATCTAGTATTCCTTTTTATACAGTTGACTCTGATGGTTTTTTCTCAACTGCTAATGATAGAGTTATTGGGATAAGTGGAATTACAGCAACTGGAAATACTGATGATAGTGGAAATAAAAGCACAAACGTAGCAGTTACATTAGTAAATCCTTTTCTCATTAAGTTCGGTGATTTAGTTAAAGTTAGTGGTGTCACTGGTTCTGGATCTGAAATTTTAAATGGTAGTTTTACAGTTAGAGGAACATCAACTGATTTAAAAACTTACACTTTTCCGATAGATGGTATTGATTATAGCGAAACAATAACTTCTGTTACAGGAATAGGTTTTTCAATATCCTCTGCAGATGTTTTTACTTTTACTAAAGATGACGTAATAAATGTAGATAAGGAGGTTAAATTAGTAAGCACGGCAGCCACAGTTTTTTCATCAAATACTGATTATTATGTAAGTGAAACAGATGGAACATCTAAATTTAAGTTATCAACTACTTCTTCAACTGTTGGTTTTAATACAGTAGTCATAACTGGTGGAGCATCTTTGACTCCAGATAATTTTATTTTTTCTCGAAAAGACGCTGTTCACCAACAACAAATTATAAATTATATTCAACCTCAAATTCAAGATGCTGATTTTACTTATCTTGAAGGTGGTGCGAGTGTAAATGATTCGATAGATCTCACTCAATCTGTAATTGAATCTGCAGAGTTTTTCATGGGTAAAAAATATCGAGGAGATAATGATACAAATGTTGATGATGAAATTAAATTTGAAGGATCTGTAGTTATTAATGACCCAAATAATTATAACAGTACTTCTGATAAAGTTCTTGGTAATACTCCAGTAAGAAGATCACCAGGTGTTTACATTGGAGACACTCGTGCATTCTCAAGTGATAATAATCCTTGGGATAAAGTTGGAACTGCGTTAACCACATCCTCAGAGGAAGTTTCAATTGGTGAACTAGCTTTTCTAGATGGCACTAATTCAATGATAATTACTGGAATTGATAATGATGTATCAACTGTATCTGAAGTTGCAACATCATTTACACATAAAATTCCAGTTAAAATTCAGGATGCAAATGGAAATCGGGAATCATATTTTTTACTTTTAACTGAAACCTAAAATCAACTTTTAGTTCCAAAAAAGTCGGAAAAAAAATTTCGGCAAAAATTTGACTGAAAACTTTTTTCATGGAGATGGATCAAATGCTAATATTTTAAAAGTTCCTGAAGGTGTTTTAATATTAATCTTACGATTTACTGCATCTGAAGGATTTGCATCTGATGCATTTGAATTAGTATCTTGTATAATTAATGAATCAAATATTAAATTTCCACCAACTAATTTAAAGTCTGGATACGTAGAAGTTGTATTTAAACCTTCTTCAGCCGCATCAAATGGTGGTGAAGTATCTGTTGGTGGGCAGCATAATTGATAATCTCCATTCTGAAGGGAGGGAGTTTCATTTGACACTGCGGTAAACTGTGCACCAGTAGGTAGAGGTCTTGTAATTCCACTGTTTAATGTAATGACATTATTAGTTGAATCAACTGAATTAACTAATATTCCAGCTGTTTCAGTCGTATCTGTGGATGTAGTAAAATATGCCCCTTGAAGTTCCCAACCTGCTGCGACACCATTAAGATCATTTACTTTCACGGTGGTAATTCCAGCTGGTTGAGTTGATGAAACATTTGAAACCAAACATTTTATTCGTTTACCTCCCCCTGTTGTTCGAAATCTATCACAGAAATTTTGTATACTATTATCTTTTAACCCTCTTGATTGATAGATGTAAACATCTGCAATTCCAGTGCTAGAAACATTTTTGTTTATTACCATGTTATCGGTGCCAACACTTGTAATTTGAGAATAAGAATTTAATTTTTCACCAATCGCAACCATTCCTACTTGAACATCAGTATCAATAGTTGCAGAATTTTGAGTTGCTGCTTTAAGTGTAGGTGTAATTGAACTTATTTGTCCTTCGCTGCCACTATCAGAGTGAGAACCACTAACTTTTTTAACAAATCCACGATGATCAATAAATTTTAAGTTTTCATCTCCTGTTCCTGTAGCTGCTTTACTTAAGATTATGTAAAAATTGGTTTGAATATCATCTACTATTGTTCCTTCTGGAATATTATTTCCAAAAACATAGTTTCCAATTTCAATGCTTCCTGTTGGATTCATACCCACAATTTTTGAACCATTTGTAAGAGATCCTGATCTTGAATCTACTTTTGTTATTTTTGCTAAACTTTCCTTAACTTGATATTTAAGATCTACTTTGTTAGTTGTTTTTAATCTGATATATTCATTATCATTAGTTCTACTTCCAATTCCCTCCCCCAAAACAGTCCCACCAAATAGAACAGATTGATCAAGGTATCGATTAAAATTCCCTTTTGCTCCTTCACTAAAATCATAACCTAAAGAATATAAGTAACGAAAATCTAAATCATTAATTATATTTGAAAATGGCGGTCTATGATGTATCGTTATTTGTTTATCAAGATTTCTGATTTGATCATCCAATACTGTATCATCATCCTCTATTTGTGGATGAAAATAACGAACTCTTATACGATATTTTTCATAAGCTGTAAGGACATGGGAAGTAAATATTGATGTTGCTACTGTTCCAAAATGTCTGTTAAATGTGACATCGTTGCTTACATTTCCCGTGATTGAATTTCCATTAGAACCAGAAGTTGGTGTCAAGGTAATCACACCAGTGGTATGATCAATATCTCCCACAGTTGGTGCTCCACCTATAGTATTAATATTTGATCCACTTACTGACATTCCAATCCCAACATTCGGTATTCTATTAGCAGCGATTGTAATTGCATTTGAACTTACGCCAATATTTCCTGTTGCTGCAATTGTTGTGGTGAGACCAACTCTTGCATAATTTTTGTAAACTTGATTGGTTCCAATGCCAGCAGCTAATTGTACGGCTTGAGATGCTGGTGTTTGTTTTTTATCATTATCCTCAAAGTAATCAATTCTAGAAAAATCAAAAGTATAGAAACCAGTGGAAGCGACTAAAAATTGAGCTGTTCCAGTTTTTCTTGGGATATAATACCCCTCCCACTTTACTCCTGTGTTAGCTTTTACTGATTGTGGATGAACCTTACCAGTATATCTAAATTCTCCATGTTCCCAAAATTTATCATCAGGAATTTCACCTTCGGATGTGGTTGGTAAGAAAATATCTGATTCAGAAAGATTTGGATCAAGAGGATTTCCTGTGCTAAAATTATTGTAAGGAAAACTTGTTAGAGTATTAAAATTTAC
>Ga0209348_1001509_pt1 | contig 11289 bp, 11 predicted proteins | sample ETNvirenome_2_30_FD_184065 | JGI IMG/M metagenome (GOLD analysis project Ga0209348, IMG submission 184065) | Marine viral communities from the Pacific Ocean - ETNP_2_30 (SPAdes) (version 2) | ecosystem: Environmental > Aquatic > Marine > Oceanic | place: Pacific Ocean | collected 2013-06-22 | reverse complement strand
TGCGCTAAACCAAACCATGTTAGTACGCTTTTGAGTTTCTTTTCTTTTCTGCTAACATTCTTTTCTGACCGCCAACCGGCATTTCAGGTTTTCCTGTAGCAATATAGTTAAAAGCTTGGTCAGCAGTTGTTTTTGATCTAGGGTCTACCTCAACCTGCTGTTCTGCAACTTTAACTTCTTGTATTTTATCTAGTTTTTGCATTTTTTGCTCCTTTTTATTAATTATCGTCTATCATAACTTGCGCTTGTTGTACACCTTGCTTTGCAAGGCTAACTCCCGCACGTAATTTAGCTAAATCTTCGTTTTGTTCAAGCTTATCTTCTGCAATATCGCCTTGTTGCATTAATCTTGACTTAGCAATGTCTATTTGTGCCTTATCGTATTCTTTTTTACGCTCATTTTCCATTGCACGAAGGTCAACTTCTCTAGATTTTAGTTTTAAAAGAGGATCAGAGTCAAATTGTGATGTAATTTTCTTCTCTTCGTTCATAAATTCCTCTGTCATTTCTGCAATCAACACTGCTTTTCTTGATTCAATAGCATTTGTTGCTTGTTGTAGCTGTTGTGCAGCTGCAGGATCTGTTGCTGCTAGTTGTTGTAGCTGCATCATCTGTTGCATTTGTTCTCTAAACTCTAATTGTACTTGTTCTTGCGCCATAATTGATATGTGTTCAAGAATATTTTTTTGTATTGAAGCCATAACCATAGGATTATTTCTAACCATGTTAGTTGACATGAAATTTAAGTGAGCAGTAATGTGTGCTCTGTGATCTTGACCAGGGAAAGCTTGAAAAGGTTTACCAGCTAGTGCATTTATGTGCTCCATGCTTGGGTCCATCGGTGCATTTGGTGCTGGTGGTGGTAAAACTGCGTCTACATTTTTTACACCGATTGCTTCATACATGTTTCTGTACACTTGATACAGGTTGTGTATTTGTGGTTGTGATGTTGCAAGTTGTAATTGTGTTTGTGCAAGTGTAATTCTTTGCGACATAGAAAATATATTTGGATCTGCAACAGGTATTACATCTACTCTTTGATCAAAGTCTGTTTGTTTAATATTTCTTTGTCCACCTACAACGTCATACGGATATTCTGGTGGTAAGTATTGTGATACAACTTTAGATAAAATTCTAAACTCATCTTTCATGGCTGCATAACATCTTTTGTGTATTGCAGACATAACTCTTGAACCTCTTTCAAGAAGAGCAATTGTAGTTCCTACCGCTGCATTTTGTTTTGTGTCACCAACTTGCATGTCGGCTATTGCTGCAAATCTTTGACCTGCTTGTACAACAACTCCTAATAATTGTAATAGTGTTGGTGATGGTTCTTTGTAGGGTAATGGAAAGAAAGCATCTCTTAAATTACCACCGGGTGCATCTACATCTTTAAACTCACCTGGTTGTATTGGTGATGCTTCATCTCTAACTCTAACGCCTCTTTGCTTAAAACCTGCAGGTAGGTTTGCTAATGTTCCTGCATCTAGTAATTGACGGAGAGCCGTAGTTGCCGTACGACTCAATCCGCCAATCATGTGAATGAGTCCAAAGCCATAAAATCCTAGTCCTGGCAGAAATTTGAAGTGGACAAAATATTGGATCTTATTTTTCTTTAGATCATCGGGCGCATAATTCCTTCTAATAGAAAGAATTAATCGGCTACCTTCGTCAACAGTTACGATGTAAGGTAATTTTATTCCAGTAGGTCCTTCAGAGTTTGTATCTTCAAAACCTTCTAAATCTAAGTTAACGTGACACTCCAACAAAGTATACATAGACTCTTGTCTACCTGTTTTCTTAGTGCCATCTAGTTCTCTTTCTTTTTTTTCTAAATCATTTTTTTCAACATTATCAGGTGGGCCTAAATCTATATCTCTGTAGAAACCAGATACTTGTTGTTTTCTTAATTCGTTTTCTGACATCTTAACTGTATGTATTATAGATTCAGCATCATCTAAACTTGTTGCAGTATATGGAACTACTAATTCATCTGCAGGTACAAATTTTGATACAGCTCTACCTAGTGGTACATCATAGTAAACTTTTTTAAATGTAGATCCTGCAAGTGGTAAATGAAATAACATTGAGTCAAACTCTTCTTCGTATTCTTTCATCTGATCCATAACAAGATAGTTCATAAAATCTTTAACACGTTGTGCTTGTTGTTCTGTTTGTGGATTCTTAGCGCCTATAACTTGTGTTCTGACTGGTCCATCACTTGGTAACAATTCTTTGTAAGCTTGTGCTTGAAACTGTGTTACTGCTTCTGCAAGAACTGGGTGCGTTGCACCACTTGCTCCTTGAAAAGGTTCTGTTCTGTTTTCATATTTAAATCCTAGAAGATCAAGACCTGCTTTGTAAGATTGCTCCCAATCTTTTCTTGATGCTTTGTAGTCAGAATAATTTTGCACCATTTCATTTCCAATAGGATCTAAAATATCGTCTGGTAAAATATCTGCTAAATTATCAAAGTGAGATTCTGTGCCCGGTATGTTTATAGCTCCCGGTTCAAAGTCTATCGTTGCGCCGCCGTCTTCTTCTGGTATGACCTCTACAGGTCCTTTTTCTTCTTCTGGTTCCTGAACCGAAACTTCTTCTGCTATCTCTTCTTCTGAAGGGATATCAATTTTAGTTCTAGTGTTCGGGAGTCCTTTATCAATATCTGCCATTTATACTCCTATATGTTAATACCACGTTTTAATAATGATGACAACCCTCCTGAGTTGGGTCCTCTTTGTGGTGGTGGACCTGATGAATCGCCTGCTAATTTAGCAATACCACCGCCTGCAGCTTGAAAAGGATTTATACCTGGCATTGGTAAATTAGATTTTCTTTCAAACTCAGCCGCTCTTTGATCTCTTAATGTTTGAAGATAAGCATCAGCCTCAGTATCTATTCTTTGTAATTCTTCAGACAATGCAGGTAAAGCAGTTGGCATATCCATGTAATCTGTAATACCGGTGGGGGTCTTTGCAGCAATGTATCTATTAAGAGTTTCTGTTCCGTATTTATCTTCTATAAATTTTCTTTTGTCCCTCTCTCTAAAAATACCACCAGCCATAACAACATCAGCAAAAGCCTCAGGAACAGATGATCCTGATTTTAAATCACTTAAAATAAAACCACCCTCTATAGGAAGGGTTAAAGGCGCTAACGCTTTTAATGCAAGTCTACCTGTAGCTTTAGCTCCTTGTATAATTGGTTTTCTAAACTTGTAAGCACCAGCTGCTGCTGTGCCACTTGCAATTTTTTCTCCGGTTGTAAGTTCTGTTGCTTCTGTGCCATCGGCTGCTTGCGCTGGAGCAGAAAGCTCTTTTATACCTAAATATCCCGCTGCAAAAGGTAGTCCAAATTTTCCAGATTTTTGTATAAATTTATTTACAGCCGCATCATACTTTGCAACATCTACTTTTGGTAGTTTAGCTAAATTTTTTAATTCTTTTAAATTAATTCCTAGTCTTTGAATTCTTGGATCATTAGAAATATTTTTTACAAATTCTCTAAAAGCATTTTGTCTTTCAGCTCCTTTTCTAACCTCTGGCAGTAAAGCCTCATCTCCTATTCTTGCTGCTTGTGCAGATATAATATTACCTGCTTTTGATATCTTACCTATACTTATTCCTAAATCATTAGCTATGGATTGAGCATCCGCGTATAAACTTAAAGCTTTTTTATCACCTGGTTGTTTTTTTAAGGTGTTAGATATTTCAATTAGTTTATTATCTAGATTTGATTTAAAATTATTTACCCTCTCTGGTATAGGTGTTACTTTAATTAATTCGTTGGGGTCCGCCCCTTCTTTTGCTTTGTTTATAAAATCATAAGATAGAGGGTGATCTAATTGTAAATTAACACCTATTTTTTTAAGTTCGGAATTTAATTTTTTAAATTTACTAATTTTTTTTAAAGCTGTATTTAATTTTTTAGGTTGATTTTTATACGCCTCTGAAACTAAATCTTCTATTTGTCTTGTATATAAATCTTTATAACCAGGGACTGCTCTAACTTTTTCTTTTAAAACATTTAACTCTTTAATTGAAAAATCTTTGTAAACAGAACTTGGTTGATCAATACCCGCAGACCTGTTTCTCATCGCCTCCAATATTCTTAAATACATATTACTTAATAATGTTTCTGCATTTTTTACACGTTGTGCACCACCCACTAATTTTTGAAGTTCTTTTATAGATGGTTTTTCAGTTTTGTTTAAATAGTCAATGGCTATTTGATGTGCGTCAAAAACAGTATCTTGCATGCCTTTCAACTTACCAGTTTTTTTATATTTTTTTAAATAGGTAGGATCTACTTTTGCACCAACTTTTACTTCTCCAACAGTTGGATTTCTATTATTTTCTTTTATAAAATTATCTATGAAATTTTGTGCTCTTATAATTGTTTTTTCAGCTTGATTGTATGGTTTTAATTTTAAAGGTGCTAAACTTTTATCTTTTTGAATTACTTTATAAATTGTAGAAGTTGCAATAGTCCCGTCTCTTTTATCTATAAAACTTTTTGAAGAATCTGGAAATTTTTTTATTATATCTCTTGCAAGAGCCTCAGCGTCAAATCTACCTCCTTTGGGAAGTTTCCCTAAGACTTCTCTTATGTAAGAGCTTGGTCCTGTTTTTGCTATTGGCCTGCCTCCTTTGCTAACTGATCCTGCTTCTTCAAAAGGTATTCGTCCACCATCAGCCATGCTAGGTGGGTTGTCTCTCATAAATCTATTAATTGCTTCTCTGTCTACAACTTCTTTTTTTGGTTCTGGTTGAGGTATTTTATCTGCTGTGGTTACTACGTTGTCGTCAAATAAGTCTGTAAGTTCTATAATCTTATCTACTAGGTCCATGCTACTCTCCTAGCATTCTTGCAATACCACCACTTGCTTTTTTAATTGATGGTGCTTCTTTAGAAAGTTGTTCTATTATTTCTTGTTCTAATTCTTCTTTTGATATACTGCCATCCATGACTGTCTCTTCAGACACACCAGACTCAACATCTTTCAATTTACCATCTTCATCTGGACGAGCTGTGTATTCATCGTATTCATCTACAACTTTTTTACCACCTGTTGTTTCATCTGCTTGACCTGGTTTAAAAGACATGTATTCTTCAGAAACTAATCCTTCTTGATCATCAAATACACCATACTGTTTTTTTTCAATTTCTATTTGTCCTGTATCATTATCAACCTGCATTTCGTAATCTTTATATTTATAGGTTTCTGTTCTTTCTTTTGGACCATCAAATTTTTTTCCTAATGCTCTAATTCTATTTACAAGGTTAAAGAAATACGGTGGAGCACCGCTTGCAACTTCTGCAGCTTTCTCTACTACAGGTGCTGCAACTTCTGCACCTTTAAAAAATTTACCAAAAACAGGTATCGTTGTAAGACCTCCCATAATTTTCATAAACGTTCTTCTGTCCATACCTTTTTTTAAACCAATACGACCACCGTCAGCGTTCAAATCTCTTTTCTTCTTACCACCAGTTTCCATATTTTTTAATATGTTTTCTAATTCTAAAATTCCTTCGTCTGTTAGTTTTGGTGTATCTGTAAATTTACCAGCCATATTCCTTGCTAGTTTTGACATAGTTGTAGCCATTTCTTCAGCCATTTCTCTATCTACACCTTTTTTAATCATGTCTTCTATCATTTCATTTTTAAATTTAATTTGACTAGCATCCGCTTTTTTTATATTTTTGGCTGCACTTAACATGTCTTTTACTAGTTGAACTCTGTCTTCACCCATCTTACTTTGAAAATTTTTAATCATATCACTTGCTAAAATACCTTCTTTATTAACTTTTCCTTGAAGTCTAGGATCTTCCAACGATACATTTAATGATTTTGGGTTTACCATTTTTAAAACTTCAGAGGGGTTTTTAACTTTATCACTTTGCTTGCTCATAAAATTTAACATCTCTCTTAATGCTGCAAGACCTTTTGGGAGTTTGCTGCCCATAAAAAAACCAACTCTTCCACCTATTGCAAAATCTTCGTCCATCATGTCGTCTATTTTATTTCTAAAATCTTCTTCTGTACCTTTAAACTTACCTTTTTTAACTGCATCATTATAAGCTTTGGTAACTTCATCTGCAGCACCTTCATCAAAATTTATATCTGTTTCTCTAGGTTTTATATTTCTTTCAAAGATATGATCTTCTGTGTCTTGTAATATTTTTTTAGCATCTTTTTGTGATAAATTTTTATATGGACCTTCACGTTTAATAACTCTATTTGCTTCTTTCATAGCATCGATGGGTTCCATTGCTAACATTTTTTCTACAGTAGTTGCTACACCTGAGTCTATTCTTTGTTGTACTTCTTGTACTTCTTTGGCTATTCCTTTTCTAATGTCATCTTTACCTTCTGCATCTCTTTCAAAAAATTTTCTGTTTATTTTTTTACCTTGTTGTGTGCCACCTACGATAGGTATATTAGGATCTAATTTTTCTCCTTGTAAATTAAACACTTCACCTTTTTTACCAAATAAGGCTTCGGTGATACCTTTGCCTTCTGGTGAATCTGCAGCAACAGCTCTAGGTTTGTTTAATTGATTAATTATGTTATCGACTTGATCTACGTTTTTAATTGCATTTGGATCAACACCGTTTCGCATTAATCTCTCTGCAGTAATACCTGTGTTTAAATCTACAAAATCTTTTTTAGGTAAAGTTGTTAAAACACCTTTTGGTTGTTGTTTAAGAGCAGTTTTTATTACCCATTCTTTAATAAAATCTATTCCTGTTTTTACAGTTTTAATCTTTGACATTAATAATATACTCTTCTAGGTTTCTCTGCCTTTTCGTCTACGTAATCTTCAGGGTGACCGATTAGACCGCCCTGTCTGAATCGCATAATTGCTTGTGTCGTAGAGTCCACAAGGTCGTCATGATCGCCATAGGGGAAAGCCGCACATTCCTCAATGACCTCCTCGGCAAATTTTTGCTCAGGAGCCCATATCATACCAGATTCGAACAAAGGTGCAACCGCATTTACACGGGCGTGCTTGTCGTTGCCTTTTGACGGAGTAAAATTAACAACCGGTATATCCATGTTCCGTAGTTCGTATGTTAGTGGCAAACCACTAGCTTTTGCCTCAACTATAACCGATTCAGGCATCCAATACTTATACTGCTCTAATGCAAGACGTCTTAGTTCAGGAAACTCGTATCTACCTTTTATGGCATCGAGTAATATTAAATTAGCACCTGAGTCTTCGTTAGGATAGAATATACCCCATGTAGTAATAGCAGAGTAATCTGCAGTTTCTTTTTTTAAAAATGCTGTATCGTAAGATTGTATGACATGATGTAGTTCTGGTATATCTTCATGAGTATACTTTCTCCACCACTCACGTTTTAATATTGCACCTTCCTCACTAGTTGGTGACTGCATCCATTGTGCATTCCATTTAGCAACAGGTAGTGTTGCTTGTACTTTCTCTAACTCATCGAGTTTCCAATACTCTGGCCATACAGGCTTGGGCTTTGTTCCATGGTCCATGATTGCCGGAAATTCGACCACGTGCCATTGATCAGCTTTAGCCTCACTTTGATTTTTAATTAACATACCTGTTAAATCTTTTTGCGACCAACGCGTCATAACCAAAACTATTTTACCACCAGGTTGTAAACGCTGACGGGGACCTGATGTGTACCACTCGTAAGCTGACTCTAATGCAGTCTTGGACATTGCATCTTGCTCCGAGTGTGGGTCGTCAATTATTAATAGGTCAGCACCCCGACCGGTGATGGCACCGCCTACTCCAGCTGCAAAGTATTCTCCGCCTTGTGCTGTTTCCCACCTACCAGCGGCTTTGCTATCCTCTTGTAAAGTTGTTTTAAAAATTTTTGCATAGTCTTCACTATCAATTAAATTTTTTGCTTTACGACCAAATCTTATTGCGAGTTCTCCTGTGTGCGTTGCTTGAATGATCTTGAGCTTTGGCTCACGGCCCACCATCCAAGCCGGAAGTAAGTATGAGGCAAACTCCGACTTAGTATGTCTTGGGGGCATATTAACTATCAAACGATTTATTTCGCCCGAGGCTAATTTATTAAATTTATCTGCAATGTGTCTGTGGTGGGACCCCTCTACAAAATCGGGCCACACACATTTGACAAAACTTAGAAAGTCATTCTTAGCTTTGTTCTGTATCTTTTTTTCAGCGTGTAATACTTGAAGTTGTTTAAAAGTTTTTCTAACGTCTGCAGGTAGTTTACTTATGTCTATATTATTTAAATTCATAAAAATTTTTTAAAAAATTTTTTTCGCACTCTAAAGTGTTAAATATGTTTTTACCAGGGATAACTGTCTAAATCAAGCAATACAACCTAGAGTAGTGGGACCCCTTTGTACAAAAAGGGTGTATAGGGGGAAAAGAAAAATGGTTTATCGGAAATGGTTTGGGACCCCTGGCCCGTTAGGGCCAGGGTAGAAAGGTTACGCTGCCCAACGTTTAAGCGCGTTAGCCTTGATCAAGATTGCAGGGCCAACAACAAAGTCATCATACCCAAAAGCATATTTATCTTTTGTAAAAGTAGAACGCCAAAGAGTTGTAGCCTCTGGGTTAAGGGGCAAACCTTTTAGCTTGCCCTCTTCGTTTATTATTAAATAGTCGCCGTTAGGAAATGTAATTCCCTCAACGTAACCACCAACAAATTCTTGAGCCGACTCAAGAGTTGGCTCATCTTTAGAGTCGCTAACGATCTTAAACTCGTTAGCGTCTGTATTTACTTTTTCTTTTATTTTCATATTTTTCCTTTCTAGGATTATCCTACAGCACTTTGGTCTTGATTGTCAACCTCTTTTATAACTTTTTGTTTATAAGGATTGCCACGCCAATCGGTCCTAGTTTCAATCTCAACTTCAATAGGTGTTTCAAGGCACTCGGTCCTCGGCGCAATGGCTATTATTTGTTCAATGTATTGTGTAGCAAATTCGTTATAACAATGATTACTACAGAAAAATCTAAAGAAATGATTTTTATTCCATTGATTTATTTTAATCTTACGAGTTCTTAAAACCTTTGAGCCCTTGACACCTCGCACTCTGTCAACAGTATGTTGTTTGTGGCACTCAGGTCCATGACACCAATTAAAGTCGCTCATACTACCCCCAACATTACGATTATTCCAAAAAAGAAAAGACAGCTGTAAAATTCAAATCTTGTCATTAATGCCTCACTTTCCATGCAGTAGTTGCAGTTCTATATCCGTGAGCATCTAAGTCATAATAGACATAGTAAGGAACACCTTTTTTAGATGTACCATAACGAGATTTTTCGTCATGCTTTCCTTGTCTTGTAATGTGCTTTTTATCCTTGTTAGAATAATAAGTTATGTAGAATGTTTTTATCATTTTATACCTTTCTGTTATACTAGGGACTTTATAGGAAAGTCCCTAGATGTCAACCCATAAAATAAATTAATTTACAGATTGTTGTTGTGCTTTGAAATAAGCGATTTTTTCTTCTCTAGTCATTTCAACCTTATCTTCCAAAAGACTAGCCAAGTTTTCTGGACTATAAACAGATAGAGCCATTGAAGAACTTGCGTCTAAAATACTTTCATTTAAAGCAATTCCAAGTTTATCTGCAAGGGCTTTTGCTTGATCGAAGTATCTGTAAGATTTAAGACCTAATCTTAATTTCTTCATCTTCTCATCTGTATAGTTAAAAATCTTCTCATGTGTTCTTACTAAATCTTCTTGACTTTTTCTGAACATTTTAAAGATTTCAAAAGTTGTACTATCAGTTGTGAATTGTCTAGTATGACAATATTTTGAACCAACAACCCAGATTTTATAATCATCATCATTATCCCATGCTTGAACAGGTTTAGTGATTGATTTATCTTCGTTAGAAGAATTAGAAAACCCTAACCATTTATCACAAGCCGCCTCATGGTCGTAGTATCTTGGATTTCTTTTTTCTTCTTTCCATTGTAAATCATAATCTGGATTAAGACCTTTTTCTTTCATCTCAACTCGATAATAAGCACGACCAAAAGCACTTGATCTATGATAACCAGATAGACTTGGTTCTAATGTAAAGTCTATTTTAATATCATCAGTATCTTCTTGACCCTCATCATTTACAGTTGGTGTTTGAAAATGAAAACAATTATCGTGGTAAAGTTGTCCCCCACTATCCCCATATTTATTATTCATGGTTCTAATTGTATCAACATCTTCTTGTGGTTGATGTGATCTTATGACATTATTTGCCAACTCTAAAACTTTTGGTTTCATAGTGTCGTAAGTATTTTTTGCGTCTTGCCACTCTCTAATGACAGGACTATCTTCTCTTTCCCAATGAGATTGAAAAACATTTTCTATCGTTTTTCTTTTTTCTGCATTGAGTGTTAGTCTTTTATTTTGCATATTTTCCTTTCGTTAATATTTTTTTATTTACACTATTGACAAATTAAAGTCAAGGGATTATATAGGATTTATTAAATTAATTTACTTGTTTAGATAATTAATTTAGTGGACAACTTGCAGTTGTAAAACAAGGTGCTGTTCACACCTACCTTTCGCAGCTGCAACTGATCCCTGGTCGCTGCTTAAATGCACTCGGCTGGCCTAAACCATCGGTCCTTTACCGGAACGAAGAGGGGCAGTGACCTGGGATCAGTTTAGAATGATTTTAATTAGCAAATGCAACCTGAGGTTGTATCTAGGGTGCGACATTATGTTCCTTGACTATTATGGGATTATCCTATATAGTGTAGGTCTATGTCTAATAAGAAATATAACCCGGAAGACTTTAAGGACGCTGAATTTATCACAGTTGGTGATGGACCGGTGAGAGTCCAAATAGTCAAAGCTAAAAATTTGAACATGGGAGATATAGTTTATATCTCTAAAAAATTGTTCGAAATTGAATGCGAGATGGGTTTAGTTAAAACCATGGCTGAGGAGTCAGCTGATAAGGGTGAAAAAGCCCAGACGATTTAAAACTAGATCCAGGCCCGCAAGGGCCTGGATCCTAAAAAAATTTTAAATAAAATAAGAGCTTCAAGCCACAAGCTTCAAGCTTGACAATGCTTCCTGGATAGTGTAGGATGCATTTAGAAAGAAATAGGAGGAAAACATGGATACAACACAATTAAAAAGAATAGCTGATACGCTGGAAGAGATCCTGCGACTGGTTAAGAAGGACCAGGAAGAGAGCAAGAAGAGATGGGCAGAGAGTGAAAAGGATTAAACACAATGACCTTGTGCCATGGTTCACAATGGACCATGGCACCTTACCAGCCGGCTACCTGGCCAGCTGTAAG
>Ga0209348_1001508_pt1 | contig 11292 bp, 6 predicted proteins | sample ETNvirenome_2_30_FD_184065 | JGI IMG/M metagenome (GOLD analysis project Ga0209348, IMG submission 184065) | Marine viral communities from the Pacific Ocean - ETNP_2_30 (SPAdes) (version 2) | ecosystem: Environmental > Aquatic > Marine > Oceanic | place: Pacific Ocean | collected 2013-06-22 | reverse complement strand
CATCAAGATCTGCTTCTGTAAGAACAGAGCCATCTGCAAAATCTACCTTTTTAGCACTAATATTTGTATCTCTTTGAAATTTTATAGCAACACCATTAGCAGGTTCATTACCAGAAGTAAATGTGATCTGGGTTGCACTTGTAAATGTGTAGTGCGTAGTAATAGTTTTTAAAACACCACCTACAGTTACATCAACTTCTGCTTCTGAAAGATACGAAAAGGATATATTAAAAGGACCAGCAGTACCATTGCCAGTATGGTTTGTAAAAGATGCTGCGGTGTTAGTTGCCATGATTAATTAAGTTGATTGAAACCTTCTAAGATGTCATTGTTAGCTTCTTGCCTTATGGCAGATTGCAACTGTTTATATTGTAGTTCACGTTCTGGATTTTTACTTAACCAAACTTTTTTACCAGCCCTTTTGTATTTATTTACAATATCTCTTAATATATCTTCTGCTAAATCTCTATTAGCTTCCTGTGCTTTAACTTCTATATCCATATTACTTTGTTCTATTAATTCACCTCTTACACTTTTCATTAATGCTTGAAAATCTTTTTCTTTAATCCTGTTATGCAAAGCTTTTACCATAGTTATACCATTAATTTTTACAAAAGCAGTTTCTTCAATTAAATCAAGATGTTCGTCATAAGTTAGTTCTATCCCACTTCCTATAGGTTCGCCACTAGGTAACCTTCCAAGATTTAATTCATCTGAAGGTTGTGTAATCCTTGCACCTATATCATCAAGGGTTGTAAGAACAGTATTGTTTACACTATTCGTTTCTTTTATAGGATTAAGAATACTCATAGTATCAGGACCATAGCCTACAGGATATTCAATAACAGAACCAGTTATAAAGTTTCTCATTGGTCTTAAACCACCACCATAAGCAGGTATTGTTGCTGCTAATTCATTATGAAACTTTCTAAGAACCACCATTCCATCATCACCTGCCCTTACTTTTTTGTCTAAAATTCTTTGATCTGCTGGTATTTGACCATAGCTAGTTGTCAAACCACTTCTTTTTACTGACCTTCCAAAAGCACTAAGAGGATTAACAGTAGCTGCTGCCCTTCTAGCAAGCCAACTTTCTAACTTATAAGGCTTACCTAATAAATCAGCAAGTTCAGTAATACCTTGTAAATAAGTTTTGTTTGTAATATTACGACCTAATGCAACAGCAGCAGCAACACCAAAATCATCACGATCTTGCCTACTAAGACTACCTGTAATAGCTGCTGCATCAGCAGCCATCATAAGAAAAGAAGACCAAGGATCTAATCTTCTAAAACTTACATATTTATATCTAGGCTTACCATCTTTACCCATGCGTACATTACCATTTTCATCTCTTAAAAGAAATCTAAAACTGTAAGGCTGCCAACCTGTAGCACGTTTTTGATTAAGCATATTGTAATCAGAAGGTCCACCACCAGTTATTGCCAATTCAGACATGGGATTATTAATTGATAAAGCTGTAAGACCTGCTATAGACCACATAGAACCACCAAGTATCATTTCACCTTTTGCTTTTGCTGCTACAGATGGATCTGTACTTTTAAGTGCTTGTCTATATTCTTGTAGCAACATATTTACAGCAGGGGTTCTTCTTACCTGTGCTTTAAATATGTTGATTGGTGTTCTTACAAATGGAAAAACAATTCTACCTGCTGGGTGTCTTGCTACTCCTTGTATTGCACCACCTAAACTACCTTCTGGTAAATCAGCAGTGAATGTAGTTTCAGCAGCATATTGTTGTGCTTTTTCATATAAATCTAAAACAGATTTGTCTTTAACATTTGCCATGCTGTTTTTGTTTACAATTTCAATAGTGCCATCAAACTGTTTTTGTATATGATCTTGTAAATCAGCACCTTGTAAACCTTTTCTCATGCCATCTTCCCAAGCACTAGCTTTTACATAAGCTCTAAAATTTAATTGTTTAAAAAATTCATCTTCTGCAAGTAAGAAGCGACTAGGTAATCGAACAACAGTTCCATAAGTATTAATAATATTTGCTAAAAGGCCATCACCTTCCATTCTTATTTGAAAACGATCAGCTTCTTGAATCATTGCACTAGGGTTTACAATATTATCTTCAATTTGAAAAGATAGCTTTGCAGCTTTTAAAGAGTCAGTAATAGATGACATTAAATAATAAAGTTCTTTACCACCTCTAATAGCACCTGTCATATCACCTTGAGCAAACGAACCAAGTGTTTGTTCTAATGGTCTAGCTAAAGTATTTAAAGAAGTAGATAGAATGTTTACAGCGTGTGTTTCTGGTCCAGATAATATTGAGTTTATAAATATTTCATTTTGTACTTTTAATCCTCTCATTATTTTGCTTTCACTAGCCATTTTTTGTAAGGCTTGAGGATTACCTTGTGCAGCTTGTAGTTTCTTGGTAATTAGTCTTAATTTTTTTAATGATGCTTTATCACCTTGTTCAGCAGCATTTAGTATTTCTTCTAATGAAAATTCAGCTAATGGATCTGTAGGTTCTTTAACTGTTCCTCTAATATCAGTAGCTTGATCTATTGCTTTTTCTGTTGGTGTTCTACCTTTTAGATCTTCTACTGTAGCTGCTACTTGACCTACTCCACCACCTGCCCTGTTAGCAGCTAATGTTTGTGCAGGTACTGTTTTAAGTGGTTTGTTAAGAGTAATAAGACCATCTAATACTTTTGCTTCAGTAACAAATTGTCCTTTTAATTCTTGAAACCCTGCTTTGTTTCCAGCAGCCAAACTTTCGTCCATTGATTTTGCTAATGAAGCTAGATTAATAGCGTTTTTATTCATTAGTTGATTCATTGCAATCAATGTTGCAGGTAAATCTTCTTCTCCACCCCTGCCATATCTAGCATTAAATAATCTTGCAGATTCAATAACTTCTGCTGGTAATAGATCGTTTGCATTTTTAACCATATCAGCAAAGGTTTTCTTGTAAGGCCAAGCATTATTAGCATCTAATTTTTTTAATTCGTCTGCTCTTTTTAAAACAAGTTCCTGTACGTCAGGATCACCACCACCTGTAAATTTAGGATTAAATGTAGTTTGTACTTTTGGATCTGCTAAAGCGTCAAGATCTACTTTATTAATATCAATTTGATTTGCAGGGTCAAAATATATTTTTACTTGATGCAACCTTTTGCCTTTACCTGCTTTCTTTCCTCCTTGATGAGTAAAACCACCAAACCCTTTTTCTTTAAAATACTCTTGAAAATTACCAAATATATCGTCAATTACTGTATTAGAACTTACACCTCGTGCATTTGAATAGGCTCTTATTTCATCAAATAATTCACTTAATGTATAGTTATCACCTAAATCATTAGCAGCTAATGAAACTATATCGTCAAAAGGACTATCATCAAAGTTATTTACAAAAGTTTTTAAATCTGCATCAACAGATTGATCTAAGTCATAAAAATTTATAGGTTGTTTTTCTGTTACTTCATAGGTTATTGGTTTAAAGTCTGGTGTTCTAGGAGGGTTGTCTGCTAACTCATCTAAACGATCTGCTATTTTATTAAAGTTTTCGGCAATAGTTCTACCTCCATCAGAAAACGGATTATCTATTGGAAATTGCCTTGCTTGATTAGCTAAATCTCTTAAACGATCAGACGAAGGAACTTTAATACCTGATGTTGTTAGTTGATTTAATTCTTCATCTGTAATATTTAATTTTTTTAAATCCTTTTGTATTCCAAAAGGTAAGTCTCTTTCTTGTTTTATTCCTTTAGCAATAGGTATTTCAGGTTTTAAAATTTGTTTTTTACCTTTCTTTTGGTATTTAGTACCAGTAATTAAATCATCTGTTGTATAAAATCCATTACCATAAATATTTTGTGATGATGCTGCTTCTCCACCTTCAAAAAGTGTTATTTCCTGTGAACTACCATGATAAAATTTCCCTTGACCTCTAGTATCGGGTAAATCAAATTTTACTGGTGTTGTATTTTTAGGTGTTACCTTAGTAGGTTGTTTATCAATACTAAGATCAATTATTTCATCACCAAGATTATCAACAACATTATCTGTCATTAATATTTCATCTCTTCTTGATAATCTATTGATTACTCTTTCATATAACTCAGGTGTTTTTTTAATTGCTTTTACACCTAGACCTAAAGCAGTAAAAGTTTCACCTGCTAATAAGCCACCTGTTGCCTGTCTAAAACGTGCTTCAGCTACACCTATTTCTTCTGCTGTTTTTGCTTTCAAGAGTTCACTTATTGGAGTTGCAAGTCTTGGGTGCTTGTCAATCATATTAAACAAGTTTTCTTCATAAGGGTCTTGCACAACAGCATCAGTAACAAAACCTGCAACAGCATTTCTAGCCCAAGCATTACCCATTCCTACTAGCTTTGTACCTTTCAATCCTTTACTAATAACACCAGCAGGTAGCAAGAACTGTGTTATAGCTTGTGGTACTGTATAAGCCCAATCTTCCTTATCACCTTTAATTTCAAGACCTAATCCTTGTAAATCTATAAGTTCATTATTGTCGTATGGATTACCAACAGCATAATCATAAATATCATCTACAAATTCAACAGTTTCATTTACAGCTTTTAAAGGACCAGATAATGCACCTCTGATAACTTTAGAGCTAGTAGTTTGTTTTATTATCTCTTCATTTTTTTTTAGTTTTTCCCGAAACTTTTTACCAGCTTCTTGTCTGTTTTTACGAAAACGAGTTATTGGGTTTGAATCTGTCATAACTAATTAGAATTTTGTTTGAACTTTCCTTGTTCTGATAGGAAATCAAGGGCATTGTTATAATGAGAACCTCCTTGATTTAAGTTTGGTAATGCACTTTCTACTGAAGTTCCAAAAGAGTCTTTTCTTTTTAAACCATCAGTTTGAAGAGTAGAGACATTACCTGTCAATATAGCTGCATATATTTCTTTTACACCATGTCCTTTCTTGACTCCTCTATCTTTTAGATACCGAACAACTGGACCAAGTATTTGTTCTTCAAAAGTCATGTTATCTCTATATCCATAAGTTTCACGTTCTGGAATACCAAATTGAATTAGTCCTTTGTAGTTATTACCCTCTCCACCTATTATTTGAGGATCAAATGTACCCATTGTTTCTTGTGAAATTACAGCAGCTAAATCTTCTGGTCTTACTCCTAGTTCGTTTGCTGCTGAAACAATAGCTTGTTGTTTACTACCACTACTAATTACAGGTGTTGTTTCTCCTATAGTTGGTACAATTAATTCATCTCCTTCTTTTATTAAATCTGGATTAGTTATATTATTTGCTTCTATGAGAGATTGTAATGGTACACCAAACTGTTCTGCTATTTGAGTTAAAGTGTCTCCTAATTCAATAGTTACTGTAGTTGGAGTTTCATCATCACTAAAAAATCCAGCTTCAACGTCACCTTCAATATCACTTAAATCATTTCCTCTTTCTCCTTCTATATTATCATCTTTACCTGATTCAAAAGTTACACCTGTTAGCTTCCTTGCTTGTTCAATATATCTACTCTTAACTTCTTCGATCTTATTGATAATATCTAAAGTTGTTGCATTACGACCTTCTTCACTTAGGCGATATTGATATAGTTCTAATTTTGCTTTGTTATAGAAATCAGTAACTTTACGAGAACCATTATCATTTAACTGTCCTGTATTAGAAATAATAAATTCACTACCACTAAATTCACCTTTTAGTTGACCTAATAGTTCTGTAAGACCTTTATTGATTTCTGTATAATCACCCCTTTCTACAGATTCAGCAGTATCTAATAACTGAGTTAACCTGTTTCTGTTTTGTAGTGTTTTTGGTGTTGATGGATCTTGATACCATTGCAAGGCTGCTAAACTAGCATCTTTTGAAGATTCATACTTACCAGCGATCATATTTGTTTCAAGTTGTGCAGACTTTTCTAATGTTGTGCCATCTAAAGCAACACCAGCTATAGATATTTTATTTGCATCTAATGGATATTTTTTCATTAAATTAGTTAAAATTCTAGCGTTACCAGTATCTGCAAACCTTTTTAATTCTTGTATAGTTTCCTCTTTTTGTTTTCTTTTTTGTTGCACATCTCTTCTTTTTTCATATTCGTAAGTGTAATTATTGATTGATTTTTTTAAATCATTTACTTTATTTTGATAATCAGGGTGTGCAGTTAAATTTAATTTACCATCAACACCATAAGGAAATTGTAAAGCTATGTCTAAAATATCTTCTGCTGCATCTATATCACCACCACCAGAAAGGCCAACTGCTTCTGCTTGGTCAATAAGAATGTTAACAATAGTTTTATTAAGGTCACTTCTATCTTTTGTAACAAGACCTAGATTATTCATGCTTTCTTCAAAATTAGAAATTAATTCTAAATCTGTTTCATCATCACTTACTATCAAACCTTTTACTAAAGGTACAGCTAAATTTTTAAGTTTTTCTAAATTATATTCTTGATGTTGTTTTATATGGCTAGAAGTAACAGTAGCTGTAGCATCAGCTAATTTTGGTAAAAAATATTTATTTACATAAGTAGGATTTATGTCACTTAATTGATCTACAACTTTTGATCTTTCACCTGACAACCATGTCTGAAATTGCTCTGAGTTAAGAGCAAAACTGTTAAGAGACTTACCATCTATTTGTGTTGTTGCATAACTATTAGATAAAGTGCTTGCCAAATTACTACCTAAAATTTCTGCTTTAGTTTTTTGATAAGCACGATCAGCGAAAATACTACCACCTATAAGTTGTCGTGCAACGTCTTCACCATCAGTTTTTTTGACACTTTTACTAATATCTTTAAAATTAGTAGCAGCTTGCTCTATAGCTAGTTCTGCACCTTCAGCTTCTTCTTTTTCTACTTCTTTTTTAAACCTTGTTTCAAGAAAACTTTGTATAGCAGGGTTTATTGATTGTAGTATTTCTGCTAACTCTTCTACGCTACTTTTAGGTTGAACACTAGGAGGTGCTACAAAAGTATCTACAGGTCTTGCAGAAGATTGAAAAGCGGTACTTTGAAAACTAGAACTCATAATTTAAGCTGTAAGACTTGCGTAAGAATTTAGACCTGATGTTGCTACATTAAGCAATACAGAACCTAATGAAGGTATCTGATTATATGCTTGATTTATATTACTTTGTAGTTGATTGCGTCTATTATCTCTTTGTGCAACAAGGCCTTGTACATTTCTACTATATTGTCTAGTTGCTGATTCAAGTGCTTGATTTATAGATTCTCTAGCATTTGCTGATTGTCTTTCTACATCACGCAATAAGTAGCCAATAGTAAGACCTGCTTGTTCTGATGCTATGGTACGACCTCTAGCTTGTAACCCTTCTATAGTTTTTGCTAAATTTTCTTGTGCTGAAGATGCTCTTGTTTCTTTTAGGTTATCTGCTAAAGCTTCTTGTTGTGCAGTAAAAGCTTGTTCTGCTGATCTGTTTGCTATTAAAGATGATTGATATGTTTGATCTGCTGCTGCCCTAGCTGCACTTCTCTGTGCTAAACCACCAGCCAAACCAAGACCTAAAGACCCAAGAAACAGTCCTCCTTGCGTAGCAGTAAGTCCTAGTATAGGAACACACATTTAGGCAATCCTCAGAAATTCATAAAATGGTTTACTTTGTTTTCCATATTCTGCGTGATAATTAATAAAAGTAAACCCAAGACTTTTCAGCCATTTGATAGCTGTTGTATTCTCAGCATATACCATATTGTATAGCAAATTATAATTTTTCAATAGATCATCTACCCATTTCTTACCTTCTCTTACTAATTGTATTTTATATTTTTTATTACTAAACAATTCATCTGTTGTTATACACCATATACACCCATCACTTACGACACCACATAACCCCATTGGTTGATCTTCGTCACCAGCTATAGTCAATACCTGCTGTCCATACAGATATGTTAGTCGTAGTGCATCTTCTGGCTCTTTGCCTGTCTGATAATAAGCTTCTATTTTATCTATATCTCTCATGTTTTTACATACATGGTTGAGGTCATGTATGTTTGCTTTTCTCAAATACCCCATCTAGACTCTACGACTTCTCATATAGAACATAGCTTCATATTCTGCACTTGATAACTGTGTTGGTAGGAAAGTGTCATTTTTCACATCTATATCAACCCTATCTGCCCTACTCATTATTGGTACTCTAAACGTACCTGTCTCTAGATTTATTTGACCAATAGCAGCAGACGCAGCACCAAGCAAACGACCAGTAAATTTATGTGTACTTGTATCTCTGTTCTCAGGTGTTACTTCTACTCTAAAAAATCCTGTATCTTCAAACTTTATATAGAAGTGATGTAGCTGCAATCTGCCACTAATAAATTCACTTCTTTGACCAGCACCTTCTGTAAGTCTTTGTTGACTAAATCTATAGTGCATCAAGAAAGGTTCACCGATAATAAATTTACTATTTCTAAAATCACCATTGGCTGTGATGGTAGAGGTAGAACCATTCGTAGCGTTTGTTGTTTGTATCTGCTGACCAGATTTTAAAGCTACTGTATTGCCTTGAGGGTTTACAAAAGTACTTGTTTCACCGCTTGCTAAATATCTACCAACAATATTCATATTGGCCCTTAACCTATAAGGTACTGTAAAGGTACTTACGTCTGTACTTGCGTTGTAAGCAACAGAAACACCTGTCGTTGCTTCAGTAACTTTATGATCTAGATGAAATTCAAACTCTGAGTTAGCTTCTCTAAACTCTGCTTCAAAAGGTATCTTTTCTAAAGTTGTACCATTTGCTTCTTCTACTACACAAAATAGATCAGTACCAATAAAGTCTATATTTCTAATAGACCTAGCAGAGTTGAATGTATAAGTTGACCAGCTATTTAATATCTTTTGAAAGTTCTCTCCATATAACCATCTGTTTATGTACAACTTGTTTGGATTATCTGTACCGAGCAAAACCAAAACATCTTCGTTTGTACTGACAGCTAACTTAAAAACATTACTTGGTATAAGTCTTGGTACATGAATAGTGATATTACTTGCTTCTTTGATAGCTACATTCTCTTGTGTTATATATTCTCTTACACCAGCAAAACTACCTTTCTGCGTTAGATAGTAGATAGAAGAACCAGAACCTACAGGCTGTGCAGAATCACTAGATTCAAATTCTGTTGCTACTACTACGTTTGCAGTCTTTGGTGTCAGCGTATCAGAAGAAGACGTAAGAACAAATTGCGTTTGATCTGAAAACAAGATTAACTGTTCTCCCATAGTTACTGCGTGTTTAAGAATAGCAACTTTAGTATGAGAAGCACCAACGTCTATAGGGTCAGAATCTATAACAGATATAACTGTCTCAGGAAAAAAGTTAAAGAACTCTGCAACTCTTGATAAGACAACATTATCATCAGCTAGAAACCCTAGTCTGTTTCTAAAGAAAAATACGTTGTTTATAGTAGCTCCAACAAAAGAAGGGTTGGGTGCAGAATCTTGATCTCCAACAGTACGTTCACCCCATTTAGGTAAAGTAAATGTTTGACCGCTTGCTGTATAACTATCACCATCTACTCTTGCAAATCTAAAATTACCATCTGCCTGACGTATAAGAACGTGTGGCATTGTTGCATAGTCAAATTTAAAAGGTATGCCAGCTTCTACAGTCTCTTCCCATTGCCCTTCTTCGAAAGCACCACCATTATTAGTGACAAACTTAACGTAGTAATTATCAAAGTTTGTCGCTTCATCTCCTTTTATTTCTACGACATAACCATTTGGAGAGACAGTAGGCAAGTCAGTAAATCTTTGTACTGAATCTTTTACTACTGTTAACTGTGTATTACCTTGAGTGTCATTACCATCTATAGAAAAATTACTGCCATCATTCTTTTTTATATGTATCACAGGACCATTTCTAGCAATCGTAAAACCTGTAAGACCAGAATTAAGACCTGCTACCAGATCAGATGCTACTTGTGTAGTGCTAAGTGCAGAATCAGTTGTAGTGTCATCAGTCACAGTCACCCCATCTACTGTTATTGAATATGTAGTCTTATCTGAGACTTGATTTATAAATACAACAGCTTGAGTTATGTTGCCAGCACTAACCGCACTATCCATAGCAGTTGTGATACCTGTATTTACAACAAAAGTGAAGTCAGCAATAGTGATAGTTTTTATTACACTTCTTGGGTTTGATGTGTTTAGGTAAGCAGTGCCATCAGGTTTATGCACAGTTAGTTCAGTACCATCAAGCTCATAAACTTTGACATTACCATTGCTAAATATTGCTACATATCTTTCGTTTATATCTCTGTTGATAGTTTGTATATGAACATTACCGATAGCAGAACTACTTAGTGTAGTAATAAACTGTGTGCCAGATCGTTTTGTTAGACCTTGTACTGGATTACTGTTTGCGTTGTCTTGTATGTCTGCATGGTCAGCTTGCTTTGTAGAGTCAGCAGCTTGTGATACACCTCTCAATAGTGTAGGTATTGCTCTTGAAACTACAGCCATAGTTATCTAATAAGTCCGTTTGCTGGTGAATAAGTATCAAAGACACTTGTTAATGAAGGGTCACCTCTAAGGATATTGTGATCTCCATTTGCTAAATCTGTTTCCATTAGTATAGCTCTTGCCCTTGTTTCGTCTTGTCCTGTATAAGTTCTTAGACCATCATCAGTAACCAATCTATCAACAAAAACTCTTGCAGCTTTGATTGTGATATAACGTCTAGCTGGTTCTGGTATCTCTTCAAAAGTTCTTAGATAAATAACAGTACAAATCAAATCTTCATCAAATTCAAACTTGTTATTTAATCTGTCATACAGCTTCAACCCACGTTGTATAGGGTCAATAGTTGGGTGTTGATGTATGTTTGCATCAATCCGTAATATGTCTTGTGATAAAGCTATCTGTTTAGAAGCATCTCTTGTAAGAGTTACATCTATTTCAGTATTAAAAGACCAACCTTCTGATTGAATCTCTTTGTTAAATTCTGTAAGAGTTGATTGAGCTAGTTTTACATCTACAGGAAGTGTACCGATAAGACTGTTTACAGGTGCTTCTCCTATAGCAGCCAACATAATGTTGATTGCTTCAAGCTCAGTGGTTGCAGCTACAGTCATTTTTTAGTACTTTTTTATTTTAAGTGAGTCTCTCCCACCTTTCTTTTTTTTCTTTTTAGATGAATGATACATAATAAAAAAAGGGTATCTAATAATAAGATACCCTATAAATTGAAATTAAGAAGCAGATAGCTTAATAGTAGCTGCACATTCTGGTCTTAGGATTCCATGACCAAGAGCATACTTAGCAACCATTA
>Ga0209348_1001507_pt1 | contig 11298 bp, 22 predicted proteins | sample ETNvirenome_2_30_FD_184065 | JGI IMG/M metagenome (GOLD analysis project Ga0209348, IMG submission 184065) | Marine viral communities from the Pacific Ocean - ETNP_2_30 (SPAdes) (version 2) | ecosystem: Environmental > Aquatic > Marine > Oceanic | place: Pacific Ocean | collected 2013-06-22 | reverse complement strand
TGCCAGGATTAGTTAACTGGGTTTTAGCTATGGATACAAAAGATATGCGTGAATATTTATTAGATACTTATGAAAAAGTACATCATCTTAAAGGAGTAAGAAATAGTATTTTACTAACAAGTAATAATTTAGTTGAATGGCTACAATCGGAAGTTGTTTATGATGAAAAAGCTGTTGCAGCTGTAGGTAAAAAAATACCAGCTGCTAAAGAGTCTAAAGAAAGATATTGTAATTCAAACTTTCATTTATATGCCAGTTACTGTTCCTATTGTGAAGATACTGGATCAAAACCTGTAGGTCAAAAAAGATTTATATCTCTTTTACTTGATTGTTGTAAAAATCAATTAGGAATGAAGGAAATTAAAAACTTTAGTAAGAAGGGAAGACCCTTTGTTAAGGGGCTAGTAATTCGAAACTCTGACGAAAAATATAAAAATTCAGAAACTATATTACCAGAAAAGAAGTCAGCATAAGGGTTATTAGAAAATCTTATCTCTTTGATAATTAAATATTAAGTAATGTAAACTTGTGTTACAAAATGTAACAAGTGTAAAATATAAAGAAGATATAAATACCTAATGACAACAGTTACAGAATCAGGCGGTAGACAGAATATTTATTCTATCGAGCCTCGTCCACAAATTGATCCTAATTATGCAGGATACCCAGAAGAAGCTGAAAAAGCTAATGGACGCTGGGCAATGCTTGGCTTTGTAGCCTTAATAGGTGCATATGTCACAACTGGTCAGATTATTCCTGGCATTTTTTAAATTACCCCCTAATTATCATGACTCCTGAAGCAGAAAGATTTAACGGCTGGGCAGCAATGCTTGGATTCGTAGCAGCAGTTGGTGCATATGTAACAACTGGTCAAATCATTCCTGGAATTTTCTAATGAAAAAATTAGAAAAACAAAAGGTTATTGCAGAAAACTGGAACGGAAGACTAGCAATGCTTGGTCTAGTTGCAGCTGCAACATCTGATTTACTCACAGGACATATGTTCTTTGGCATGTTTTAATGCCTGAGTTATCAGCAACAAACGAAATATCACCCTTTTTTGCAATCCTATGGTGTTTATATCCCATAGGTTTTGCAGTTTTATTAGAACTAGTCTTACGTGCTAGTAATAATGATGACGATGATGATCAGGGTGGTGGTGTAATGACTCCCATCTATCAAGGAACTTAATGAATCATCTTATCTTCACAACTCTTATAGCAGCCTATCTTTTTACTAATATTGGCTCACTAGTTCTTGCATGAAAAAAATACTTTATAATCCCTATTATCCATTAATTGAATTTGGATTTTTTATTATTATAGGAACAGTAGCAGGCTTAGCTGTATAAATTACAAATAAAATTAGAATATATAAATTATTTATCTAATGAAAATTTGTACATGTAAATGTAATTGCCCTCATTGTAAAAGAAAAGAACAACAAATTATAAATGCTGGTAATTTATTTAGAAAATTAAAAGAAAATTGAAAAAATTTCTAAAAAAGTTACTACACCAGAAAACATAATAATAAATTTTAAAATCTTTTTAATCGTCGTGGTCATCCCAAGGATCAGTTAAGTTTTGATTAGGTGGTCCGAATGCTACATATAGTCCGTAGCCAGTGACTAGGAACAATAATATAAGGATGATAGCAATTATCTGACCCTCTGGTGGAAGTCCTGCATAATTTCCATGTTTAATTAAAGGTTGTTTCTCCCATGTTCCTGGCAGAGTGTACACAGAAGGTCTAGACAGAAATAAATTTACTATCTGCATTTAAATTTTATAGTTATTCTTACTCTATCTACTCTAAAAAATTATTCAACTAGGCTTTGGATTGTCAGTTTTTACTTTTTCACAAGCTGCATAATATGCAGTCAACAAGCTTGAATCTCCTTTACTATTCCAATACATAGCATCTGCAAAGTCTTTTATATCTGGATACAGATTTTCTCTGACATCAGCATAGTCTTCTTTTGCATGTTCAGTATCTATCGCAGACTTATCTATTGTGACTTCTATACCCTCTTTATCATAAGCCTTATATGTATCCCCATCTCGTGAAAATGATTCGACAGAAGGATATAATTTTTTTACTGTTGTAATTAAAAATCTCATTGTTCAATCTCCAATACTATTATAACGGTTGGACTACCATTATCACCAACTAAAAATGAATTATTTCCACCACTTATATCTCTGGTTTGAAGAGTGAAAGTCATGGGACTATTTGGCCGAACAAAATTATGCCAAAAAGTTATACTTGGAGTTTTATAAGTAGATCCTCCATTAGCGAGTCTATACTGTATTGAAGCAGAAGTGCCATCACTAAATCTAATTTCACCATCAAGACCACTACCTGTAACTATTCTTGCTGGCATATAATGTATCAAAAATTTTGAAGTGGCACTAGCTGGTGTAAATGTTATAGTATGAGCATTTTGAAAGCTGCCAGAATTACTTGTAAATTCTGCAGTAGTAGTAGTAAAGTATTGTGCTATTACTTTACCTCCTCCTGCAGTAGCTCCGTCAGCTACATTTATCATTGTGCGTAAAGCAGCTGGAGTTATCTCTTCAATTACCCCTGCACCACTAGAATCTCTACCTAATATTCTGTCTGTTGCTGATACATTTTGAATTTTTGCAAAAGTCACAGCATCATCAATTATTTTATTCGTCGATATAGAATTATCTGCAGTTCCCTCAGTATCTACCTGCTGTCCTAAAACTAATCCAAAGAATGATAAGCCACTAGCTGGAGCAGTTGTAAAAGTAAGAGTACTCGCAGCAACTGTATAATCAGTTCCTGGATTTTGTACAACACCACCAAGAGAAACAATTATTGCATTCGCACTTCCTGGAGAGACATTCTGACTAGCTACCTGAAGAGTAAATGCAGTTGTGCTTCCATTAAAACTACCAGATATATCATCTACTTCCCTATTCTGCCCAGGATTAGGTTCTGGTCCTATGTATGCCATCTATTTCAAAATACTTTGTTATAAGTATTTTAAATTGCCTAATCTCTTAGTCTTTTGCTTCTGCAGTATTTCCCTAGTCTAATCACTATCAGAATAATAATTAATATTTAATACAACTCTTCTTGATTTATTAGTGACAGATGTCCCAGTATGCTGAATATTACTATCAAAGATTACAATTCGATTCTCAACACTTTCAACCTTGTCTCCATTATCAAATAGAGTATAACCATCACAAGTATTTAAATAAAATACGGCAGTTTTTGCATTTGGAAAAGGGTGATCTACATGAAAACCATGTTCAATTAAAGTAGGAGTTTTTGTTGTTAAATTTACTTTACTTTTTATAAGTGCTGAGATTTTCAAGAGTTTTAATAATGGTTTTAGCTCATCCTCTTGTGGTATAGGTTTTTTTCTAAGTATCCAAACTTCTTCAAATATTTCTTTTATATCTCGATCTTCTTGAATTACCACAAATGGAAGATATATTTCATGGACAAATTGAAAGTTATAAGAAGAATTATTTACCTTTTCATCGTCTATGACAGCTGACCATTCCCATTTACATCTTTCAGATAAAAATGCATCTTGAATTCTTAAAAAATCATCTTTATCTAAAAAATTATCAATAATCTTCATTTAAAAGAAGATCAGTTAATTTGTTTAGTCTCAGCTGTATTACCCTCTGATACCCATTCTTTGTATTCTTGATAATGCCTGTTATCTTCATCAAATGGAATAGCCAAATTGGGTGTTGATTCTTGATCAAGGATATCTGTTTTTACTCCTTCGTTAGTATCAATTTTTCTAATTATATATTTATCCATAATTAAAGCTCCGCATCAAAATCTATTGTATTACCTATTCTAGCTGTTCCTGTTCTAGCGTCACTACAATAACCATTAGCTCCTGAAAGTCCAACATTTCCTACAAAACATTGATTAAAATCATCAGTCGCATAAGTGTCTATTACTGGTGTGGTTGAAGAACTTCCTTGCCCACTAGATGAAAATAGTTCATAACTACCACTCATACTAATGGTAGGTGTATTTCTCATAGGTACTGGACAGGATGGGGAAATAAAAAGTCCATCATTGTTAGATGTTCTTCCTGCAAAATATTGTCTATTTCCACCAAGTCTTTGGAAATATCTAGCACACCTTAAATAATCATCAGTAAATGATTTATGCTCAAAATCTGTAGCGGTAGATCCTATTTCTAACTGAACTCCTGTAATTGCAAATGTTGCATTATCTGTTGTGTACCATGTTGAAGTATTGGCTGGTGTTTGAGCAGACCCACTATACGCAGCCCATTGATTTAATGTCACACTACCTGTATAACTTGCTCCAAAAAAAGGAAGAATATTTAATCTTACCCCTGCCTCCTTATTATTATCAAAAGTTAGATTAGAATTTCCAGGTATTGTTTTTGTAATCTTTGTCCAAGTGTCAGCAGTTAAAGAACCTGTTTCAAACGCATAATTTTGTGGTGTACCATCATATGATACTAAGTTTCCATAAAAAGTCTGTGCAACACTAGACTTAACCCAAAAAGATAATGTGATATTACTAGAAGATGATAAATAATTCCAACCACTATTAGCAATATCTTGTGCTTCTAGAATTGTTCTTATAATGATGTAATCAGCACCACCTGCACCACCTGATTGGTTTCCATTTTGTACCCGATAGGCTTTTCTAAAACCTAGAGTGTAAGGTGTAGTGCCACTTGCAACATCAACTTGTGCTTGTGTAGGGTTCTCATCTGTTCCATTATAAAGGATTCGAAATCTATCAACGGTTCCATATCCATTTGTTGTATTTGACGTACCACGTTGGACTACTTGAAAAGCTCCGTTGATTACTAAATTTTTACTACCTGAAGTCTGACCACTATTAACACTTGTGGTGTTTATATTATCTACAGTTAAATCTTGAGCAGTAGTTCCGCTTACTAATTGTGCCTTGGTTTGTGACATCTACATCCAACTATTATATAATCTAATTTTAAGCTTTGTTTATCTACGAATTCTTACTGTTTCTATTGCTGGTTTTCCTAGCTCTTGTTCAAAGTCTTGTTCAACTGAAAGAGCAGGAATATTTGAACCCGATTGACTATACAAATTCTTACGTTTTATATAACCATCTACAAAACTTTTTCCACCATTTGCCATTACTGCTGGGAAATCATTATCACCCATTTTATTTGTCCTTCTTATAGCGTTCTGCTAAACCACCTGCAGCTCCAGTAGCAGCACCTACAGCTATATCCCCTAATAATCCCTGTCTTCCTTGTACTCCTTCTATAACAGAGATATCAGTGTCAATCTCAGGAGAAACTAAGTTTCTATCTTTCATAAATTTTTTTAAATTCTTACTTGCTTCCGCTTGTTTACCGAATGGATCTTCCCCAAAGTATTTATTGTAGCTCATTTTAACCACCCATCTTTTTTAGAAAATTATCTACTCTATCTCCCACAGGAGTCTCTTGAGATGCAGCATTCATGGGATTAGTTTTTTCAGCAGCTTTCATATTAGCTTCGGCATAAGGTGCAGAAACCGCTTGACCTTGAGTTGCATAACCACCTGGAAGACCTTCTTGTCTTCTAGGATCACCTAAATCATCACTCATTTGTAATCCAGACTGGTCAAAACCTGCATATCCTGGCATTTTATTTAAATTCGAACTTTTCTTTATATTACCACTTACAAAACTACATAACCATTAGGGTTAGGAAGTGATTGTATATTATTTTTTTTCAAAATGTACAACCAATTACCCACCCCTACCTCGACATTTTTAAAAATTAAAGACCTTATATATAAAATAGTAGGTATGGTTAGTACACTTTTTCACTATACTACTTTTCAAATCTGTTCTCTTGCAATAGATTTACTATGAACACCCAAGTTCACAAAAAAAATAGGGGTTTTACTCGGCTACGTGTATGTTGAGGATAGGAAGAGAATGTATATAAAATATTTAACAGTCACATACCTAACCTCACCTTCCCTAGAAGTAAATAAAATAGGCAAAAAAAATTGGTATTTGGGTGTTCAATGATTGCCATTGCTATAAAAGGGTTCTATACTAAAAATCACCACACCCCCTACTTGCATGCAAATTGAAAATCCTTTTCTATACAATCTTTTGACACCTTATGATCAAATAAAATTTGTAAATGCATTTAAAACAGCTCTAAAAATATTAGGAAAAGAAAAATGTTGGTGTATGAAGAAGATAAAACATTCTGCTTTTGAAGGTTTTAATACCAGTAAAAAAAATAAACTTCAATATCAAGGAAGAGATGCAAGAGAATTACTTTTATATTTAACTGGTAGAGAACCAACACCTGAAAAATCAATAATTGTTAGGAAAGGTTATTGTCAATCTCCATATTGTCTTAACCCTGCTCATTATTATTGGGGAACTAGAAAAGATGTTGCTTATGAAAATGCTTCAATTAAGGAAAATAGTATAGATACTTTCTTAATAAGTAAGTTAAGAAAGGAAAGTCAGCGAGGTATAAGTAGTAGAAAACTTTCAAAAACTTATAGACTTCCTTATCATTCGGTAAGAAGAATATGTTCATATGAGACTTACGAAGATGCTGAAGATAGAAAAAATGATTACAATGAAAAAGAAATCTGGAATAATCTCTCAGAGATATGTGAAAAAATATCTCTAGCTTTTCCCGAAGAATCGAAAAAATACAAATTAAATTTTCTTGTGAATCAACAACTAGAGTGTCCGTGGCATATTAAAGATTCTAAAACTCACATTGGAAACTTTGGTATTATGGGGGAATGTTTAGATTGCATGAAAGAAATAAAAAATGGCAGGTGTCTTGTTGATGTTAGGGAATTTGATTTTAGATGGTATTGGCAAGTAAAAAGATTTTGGGAACAGGTAGATGTAAAGGATGAAGATTCTTGTTGGACATGGAAAGGAGCTACAAGAAAAAATAATACTGAATCTACAGCTTATTTTCCATCTCCATTTCATTCTGGTAAAACACAATCAGCTCCAAGAGTGGCTTTTTGGTTAAGTAGAGGATATACAGGTAAGTATCGAATATTTAGTAAACCAACCTGTGAATCATTTTGTTGTAATCCAAAACACCTTACAATTAAAGAATTAAAGGACTATGAAGATCCGAAAAAAATTACCTCGATTAAACTAACACATGACAACATATTCGAGTATTACAAGAATAGACAAAAACCTTCCTGCCAAAAATGTCCAGATTCCTGACCACAATACCAAGTAATACAGGCTTTGTTAATTTAGGACTTGTAGAAACTTATCCAACAGGTGGTGGTGGTCCTACAGCATATGGTCCTACTTCCTATTTTGGATCTGATCCATTACCAGCAGAACAAGGCGATAATTTAAATCATCCAATTGATTTAGGAGATTTTTCATCTATATTTAAATCATTTAATATAAAAAACACACATGGTGGCTTAACTAGAAAGCAAACAACTTTTTATAAAATTAAACTATTAAAAAGTAGATCTGTTCAATTCACGCAAGAGTTTTCACAATTTTCATATGAAGAAAATACTAATAGAAATACTCTTTTAGCTTTTTATCAAATCCATGATGATGGTAGAAGAGAAGAATTACCTATAAATAATGACGGATATGTTTATAAAGAAAGTTCTATTGATTATTTAAATGATGATACTGGAGCATTGATAACTGATTATCCAAAAACAGCTTTAGATGTAGGTAACTATTTGTTTTTAATTACAAATGATATTAGATATTTAGAAACAAATTATTCTATAAATTTAAATGTATCAGTATTGGACTGGAGATTTGTTACAGAACAAATAGATGAATCTATAAATTTTGGTTTAGTAACAGCGAGAATTGAATCTACTCTTGATTTTGGATCTATATCTTAAACGATATCCATAGCTCCAGTATCAGGATTATATCTTCTAGGTAATAAATCCATAGGATCTTGTGTAGCAAATGATGGATTTTTAGTAATAGTTGCTTTAGGTCTAGGTTTTGTTTTTGCTAATTGAACAGCATCTAGGTATTCTTGTTTTGCATTATCTAAATTTTGTTTAGCAGCATCTTTTACATAATCAAGTTGTGACTTTGGTTTCGTACCACTAGCTGTACTTATCCCAGTTTTAGATCCTGCTTGACCAACTGTTTGATTAAAGGTACCTGGTGTTGAAGTTATATCAAAAGGTCTAGGAGTACTTTGAAAACTTGTGTCAGGCATTGCTGATGGTAGAGATGCTAAATATGCAGCAGCAGCTTTAAAATTTGTTCCTTTTGTTCTTGCTCCCATCTCAGCTGGAGTTCCAACTTCATCATATCTTTGTTCTTGTAATTTCCCAGTCTCTGTCTCTATTCTATTCATCTGCTCAGCTAAATCTTTAAAACTCTTTTCAGGTATTACGGATTGAAACTGTTGAGGCTTAGTCTCAGCAGGCATTATTACAGTTGGTGCTGATGGCTTGCTTCCACCCATTTTATTTTTTTAAATTACATTCTATAGTAATTCTATCTGTAACAAACTCGTATAGATGAGTACTCCCAATATATCCGAGGGGAACGAGAATCAAAAGCAAAAGCAACTCAGCATAAGTGATCGGACGACGCATGGTAAAAAATATCCCTTCTTCAATGATATTAGCCAACTATTACATGATATGTCCATGTCTGAATTACAAAATCTATGTACATTACAAGAAATGTTACTAGCTAAATCTCTTTGGGAAGCTACAAATTACAGTGGATCTCTAGAAAAATGTAAAAAAAGATTAACAGAAATATATGGAGAGGATTGGCATGAACATGTTAAATTAAAAGATCATTTTAGAAGTCTAAGAAACTACTATATTTGGGTTTTACTTATTAGTCATAGACAACAATGGGACTATTTGCAAAAGTAAGCTAACATTTTAAAAGATACGAATGATATGATCCTCAGATGCCAGTAGAAATAACAGAGGATTGGCTAGATATTTTAGATACGACTAACTATGCTCCTCTTAAAGACCCTGATAATACATATCAAAGTTATAGATTTAAGCATTTAGATATAGATTCAGTAACTACCAAAAATTTTAAAAAGAAACTTTGTAATTCATTAATTGAACAAGTAGAAATATTTATACCTCCATCTGGTAGTTTTTCAAACGCAGATTTAAGAAGATATTTAGAACTAATTTCAGGCTATGAAACAAGTACTACTGATTTAGTTTTAGGTTTGTCACTTGCAGATCAGATTCGAATAACTTTCAGTGATATGAAAACAAGCACAATCTGTGATAGATACCCTGATATAAATCTTGCAGAAAAGCGTAGATATAGATGTGTTGCTGAATATTTAATTAGACAAGGAGAACTAACAAAGTTAAGAGATGAAAATGGTAAATTAATTAAAAAAATTGGAAATATGCAAAAGGCTGTTGTTTTGTATAGACCATTGCCGAAGCTATTAGAAACACTTAGAAAATCAGGTTTAGGAAAATTTGTTAAAATTGACAAAAAGCAAAAAGACGATAAGAATGTAGAAGCAGCAAAAACTAAATGACTAGTAGAAGAAATCAACTCTTGAAAAAATTAATTGGTAAAGCTACAGGAGAAGATGAAGCTAAACTTTATAAACTGACAATAGAAAGGATATGTGCAGATATGTGTGAATACTATTACAAGTTTTATCATAACGATGGTCCTGGAGCTATGGTTTATGTTCCTGAACATGAGGATGAAAAAAAATCTATGTTTTATTTGACTGTAGATAACCTAATAAGTGCTGTAGATGACCTTAATAAGCATGATATGGAAGGTGCTGCTGACGTTATGAAACAAGCTATAGTACGAGCTGAAAAGCTAGACCCTGACAAAGAAGCTTTATTTATTATTCAAGATTCAAAAGAGATGTCCCTAGTTCATTATAAAATTGATAGCGAGGGTGCAAGCTTTAAACAAATGTGAAAAGAAAGCCATATTTATCTAATCAAATAAATCACTTAAGTGAAGACTGGCTAACTCCTTGTGAATATTTACCTTACATTGATGCTCTATTAGGTGATATAGATTTAGATCCTTGTTCAACACATGATGCAAATATAGAATTCATTAAGGCAAAAAAAATATATACCTTGAAAGAAGATGGTCTAAATGCAGAAGATCCTTGGACTGGGACAGTTTATTTATTCCCTCCCACATATGGTAGATGCTCCTTCAGTCAAGAAAGAGGAACTTGGAGATGGAGTGTTACAGCAGGTATGGGAGCGAAAGCTCCTAGTGTTATTTGGTTTAGAAGATTACTCAAAGAATGGAAACTACGGAATATATGTGAGGCATTATTCTTTACTACTTACGCTGAGATGATGAGAATCTGCCCAGAAATATGGAATTATCCTATGTGTTTCCCAACTGATAGAGCCAAACTTATTCATGGCAAAAACCTATATCAGATAAACCCACCAGTTCATTGGGGTTACTTTATTTACTTACCAAAATTAGATTATGGATTTCAACAGGTAGATAAATTTGTAGATATTTTCTCCCATTTAGGCAAAGTAGTTGTCTGATTTGTCTAATAAATTTGATGCATTATATAGTTCTTTATTATCAACCCTTGGAGGAAACTCATTATCTCTTGAACTTCCTGGTCTAAAATTCAGTCCTTTACTAAATCTTTTTAGAAAGGCAATACCTGTGTTGTTATCAATTTGCTTTGGTCTTTCACCAGGATTTGTTCGGGTTTTGTTATTAGTCCCTCTGTAACGCTCGTCAACTTTGTAATCTTGGCTAAACTTAGACTGTGTATATCTCATAGTTGTATTCTATTATGACTTTAACTGAATCAGAAATGAAAATTAGCGGTATATGTGATGATATTAAAGAACTTCTTATCTACAAAAACAGAAAATATGGTAACTCTGCCTTAAAACCATGTAGAGTTTTTAGTAAAGCTTCACCTGTAGAACAACTTTTAGTAAGAATTGATGACAAATTAAATCGAATAATGCAAGGTGCAGGCTTACTTGCAGAAGATGAGGATGTTGTAAATGATCTAATTGGATATTTGGTTCTGCTTAAAATAGGTATGAATGATGAGAAAAATAAACAACTTCATCAAGTGGGAAGAGAGATTTTTGAAGAAGGTTTCAAATCAGTAACTATTCCCCTTCATCAAAAAAACATACCACAGGAGGATGACAATGGAGTATAAAGATTTAATTGAAAATTATACCCCTGAATTACAACTTATTGATGCTCTGGAGTATCTAAAAGATCAGCCTTGGCTCGCTTCGGAGATCCTAGACCA
>Ga0209348_1001506_pt1 | contig 11306 bp, 20 predicted proteins | sample ETNvirenome_2_30_FD_184065 | JGI IMG/M metagenome (GOLD analysis project Ga0209348, IMG submission 184065) | Marine viral communities from the Pacific Ocean - ETNP_2_30 (SPAdes) (version 2) | ecosystem: Environmental > Aquatic > Marine > Oceanic | place: Pacific Ocean | collected 2013-06-22 | reverse complement strand
TGTCTCAAGTACCTAATACCAGCCCTAGTAATGCAGATTATGATGTAGAAAATTCTACAGGAGCCAATGTCCGTGGAGATTTAAATAATATATTAGATGCGATATTAACAATGAATAGTGGTGCTGCCGAGCCAGCATATAGAAAAGCATATACATTTTGGGCAGATACAGGAAATAATTTATTAAAAATGCGTAATTCAGCTAATGATGGCTGGATTGATTTAAGATCATTAACTGGTGGTGTAACTTCGGCTGCTGATGCAACAATAAATTCCTTAACTGTAGGTAAAGGTGCAAACTCTGTTGCTGGTAACACTGTTCTTGGAGAGAGTGCTTTAGATGCTTCTGTTTCTGGTGGAAATAATACAGCGATTGGTAAAGAAGCTTTAACAGCAAATACTTCTGGTAATCAAAACACAGCCGTTGGTTCTGCTGCTTTAGATGCAAATACCACAGCAGCTAGTAACACAGCTATTGGATATAATGCTTTATCAGCAAATACTGTATCTCCTGCTAATCAAAACACTGCGGTAGGTAATAGATGTTTAGAATCTAATACAACCGCAGCTTTTAACACAGCATTAGGTTCTAACGCACTACAAGTGAACACAACTGGAGCTTCTAATACAGCAGTGGGTACAGAAGCTTTAGATGCTAACACAACGGCTGATAACAACACTGCGGTTGGAAAAAGTGCTTTAGGAGCAAACACAACTGGAGCAGGTAATGTCGCAGTTGGTACTAATGCTTTAGATGCAAATACCACTGCAAGTAATAATGTGGCCGTTGGATATGAGGCTTTAGGAGCAAACACCACAGGAAGTAGTAATAATGCTTTAGGTGTTACTGCTCTGCAAGTAAACACAACAGGAAGTGATAACACTGCTTTAGGACATGGTTCATTACAACAAAACACAACTGCTTCTAACAATACTGCTGTCGGAAAACTAGCTCTAGCAGCAAACACAACTGGAACTTCTAACGTAGCGGTGGGTTCTCTTGCTTTAGATGCTAATACTACTGCTAGTAGCAATACAGCAATAGGTACTGTTGCCTTAACAATAAACACAACTGGTGCAAATAACACTGCATTAGGTGCTGGTTCTTTGTCTGCAAATACAACTGCAAGTAATAACACTGCTTTAGGTTATGAAACGATGGATCAAAACACAACTGGAACAAATAATACAGCCGTTGGTACTAATGCTTTAGATGCAAACACAACTGGATCACAAAATGTAGCTGTTGGATTTGATGCATTAGGATTAACGACAACAGGAGATCAAAATACGGCTGTTGGTGGATACGCTTTAGATACAAATACTACAGGTGAATATAATGTAGCTATTGGATATGCATCTCTAGATGCAAATACTACAGCAAGTAACAATACTGGTGTTGGATATCATGCTTTAAAAGCAAACACAACTGGGACACGAAACGTAGCAGTAGGAGCAAGTGCCTTAGATGCAAACACAGACCAGAGTGACAATACGGCTATCGGGTATAATTCTTTAACAACGGCAACTGGATCAGAAAAATGTACTGCTCTTGGATCAAGTGCATTAGCTTTAACAACTACAGGCGATAATAACACAGGCATAGGTTTTGCTGCATTAAATTCAAACACAACTGGAACACAGAATACAGCCGTAGGTTCTGTAGCTTTAAATGCTAATACTACTGGCGACACAAATGTTGCTATTGGTATGGAAGCATTAAAAGCAAATACAACGGCTGACTCAAATGTAGCTGTTGGAACTTATGCACTTATAGCTAACACCACAGGAGCAAATAACAATGCAATTGGTCGCTTTGCTTTAGGTTCAAACACAACAGCAGCCGACAATAGTGCTTTTGGTCACAATGCTTTAGGAGCAAACACAACTGGAACTAGAAACACTGCTGTTGGTGCTCAAGCGTTAGATGCTAACACTACTGCGAATCAAAATACTGCTATAGGTTATCAATCATTAAGTTCTAATACGACAGGTGCAGGCAACACTGCATTAGGAGATGAATCTTTATTCAGTAATACTACGGCTGGTAATAATGTTGGAGTAGGTAATGATGCACTTTATTTCAATACAACTGGTACAGAAAACACTGCGGTAGGTACTCAAGCTTTAGAGAAAAATACAACGGCTGCAAATAATACAGCCGTTGGTTATTTAGCTTTAAAAGAAAACACAACTGGAACTCCAAATATCGCTATTGGTACTCAAACCTTACAAGCAAACACAACTGGTGGTAGTAACATTGCTATGGGTTATCAAGCAGGTGAAAGTAATACGACAGGAAATAATAATACTTTTATTGGTCACAAAGCTGGTGATGCGGCTGTAACTGTTTCACATAATACTTTTGTTGGTAAGAGTTCTGGAGGTGCTGTAACTGGTGGACAAAATACAATGGTAGGTGCTGATTCAGGTAACCAAATCACATCAGGAACTAATAATGTTCATGTAGGATATAACACTGGAAACAATGGAAATGAAAGTAACGCTATTGTTATTGGTAGAGATTTAACAAGTCTTGGAGGTGAATATTTTACTTTTGGAAATAACAGTAGTGGAAGAGTTTACAACCAATTCAGCAGCAACGCATCGTGGGCTAGAAGTTCAGATGAAAGAAAGAAAAAAGATATTAGTACAAATACTGATTGCGGATTAAATTTTATTAATGAATTAAGAACAGTAACATATAAATGGAAAGCACCTTCTGAACTACCAGAGACATTTGTAGGTTATGACGCTGATATTACTGAAGCTGCATATACAAATAAAATGTATGGTTTTATAGCACAAGAAGTAAAAGCTGCTTTGGATAAATTAAATATTACAGACTTTAATGGTTGGAGTGAAGATAAAAATGGAGAGCAAGCTATTTCGTATGAAATGTTTATCATGCCTTTAGTAAAAGCAGTACAAGAGTTATCCGTAAAAGTCACAGCCCTCGAAGCAGGGTAAACTAAAAGTAACCTAATTTTTTATTATGGAAGAAAGAACCGCAGATGAAATTGCAGCAATTTTTTCTGCTGCTGGTGATAGCGTAACTGTTATCGGTACTGCTCAAGGATCAGATGAAACTGATGCTGATTTTAAAGACAAAATCAAGCGTAATGTAGAGCATCTTGAGATCATCAAGGACTACAAGAAAACTGATGGTACAACATCTATCTGGACATCTGAATCTTTTACAGATATAGATGCTGCTATTACTGCTGGTAAAAAACTCTACTAAATTATGAATCTACAAGAAAGACTACAGCAACTAGCTGTTGAAAGGCAAAATCTTACTATTGCCTTGCACGAAGTTAACGGTGCGATGAAGATTTTGGAACAGCAGATTCTTGAGATTCAAGAGACATCCGTAGCAAACCAGCCATCAGATACAGAGGCATCAACCCCACAAGAAGCAACAGCACCATCAGAGTAAGTGGTGCTACCATTTTATTAAGAACTTCTTTGACCATGTTTCAAAAAATCGCAAACATTTTGAGTATTGTCTCATTTGTAATGGTAGCTTCCATGAGTGGTGGAGCGTACTTTGGTTACAAGTATGTAACTTCAGAACAGTTTCAGACAAAAATGATGAACAAAGTTTTGGATAAAGTACAAGGACTTATGCCAAAAATGTTAGATAACACTCTACCAAGTACAACAGGACAATCTATTCCTTTTCTTAAAAAATGAATTGTTGGCACTGTAAAACTGAATTGATCTGGGGTGGAGATCACAGTATGGATGAAGAAGATTATCCCTGTTCATCTGCTGAATACAGTATGGTAACTAATCTTTCCTGTCCTAAATGCTATTCCCATGTAGAGGTTTATCTTCCTAGAAATGCCTACGATTGAAATACCTGAGATCGTAATTCCAGAGATTCCAACAATTAATAGCTATATCTCTACTCCTTTACCTGTTCTAAACGTACCATTACCTAATATTGATCTCCCAGGTTGTGTAAAAACTCATAGAGATGCTTCAGTAAAAAATACACAGATAATAGAAGATGATATTAATGGAGCGTTTTATAGCTGCCCCGAAGGAAAAATACCTTCTTTCGTTCCAATAAATTATGATAGGAAAAAAATTGAAATTGTAGAGCAAAAGAAAGAAAAGCCTGTCAATAATGCTGATATTCCAAAATCTACGACACCTGAAATTCCTGATATTCCAAAAGAAAAAGAGCAGATAAAAATAGAACCCTGCCCAGGTAGTAAAGATCAGAGAGTAGGCGACTTTCGTAACGAAAAACGATTGGAGCGTGTCATCGGACATGAAAGAGGTGATGATGGGATTGAGTGCATAACTCTATATGAAGACGTTCCTTTTGTGGATCAATACATCCCAGAACCGAGCACTATTGTTTCTACTGCTGTTATTGGCCTTGTGGCTGCGAGTAGCCCTCTTATTCTCAATATAATCAAACCAGCTATAAAAAATATCTTAAAGAAACTTACAAAGAAGAAAGATAAGGTAGAATAAAAAAACCCTATTCGACAAGGCAATGGATAGGGCGTCTAGGTAGACAAGTTTCAACCCGTGCTTGTCTACTGCTTTAATTTATGAGTATGTGGGATAACTTGATTTGCTTTTGGTACTAAATAAACATCTTTGCAGATATTAAAAAATGGACTATCAGTAGTCAGCATTATGCCCTCTTGTTTTAACTTTCCACATTCACGGATTCTTGCAATCTGCCAATCAAGCCTTTTGTTCTCTAATACTTGTTTTTGTATATTTATCTGTGTATCAGCAGCAGATTTACATTGATTCTGTAATCCACGATCTAATGGGATACTAAAAGATGCTGAGACTCCAAAATTCAAAGCATAACTATCTTTGTTTGTTCCAGAATAATTTTGCTGATAATAAAGAATATTCCCTGGATTATCAGGTACTCCATCTTCATCTGCATCAGTAGGATCATAAACAGGAGTCGAATAAAAATCTCGATAAGGTTTTTGGTAATTCGCTCCAAAAGTTGAAAAGGGGCTAATTGTAAGAGTTGGCCCTTGACATACAATATTCCCACCATATTGATTAGTTGTCATGTTGCCTGTCAGAGATTGTATAGCCATATTCGTTACCGAGCCATTATTAGATTGACTTACAGCGTTGGCCAACACTTGTGCTGGTGATAGTAGAACTATTGAGAGAACACTGAGGTACTTGTGACTACGCTTGTTGATTCTATATTTCTTTGGATCGTTGTCACGTTTGATACCCCACCTGGGCCACGATAAGTTTCTGTGAATTGAAATGCGTTTCCAGAATTTGGATTCGTTAGATTGAATACTGGTTTGTTTTCTGTTGTTAGATCTAATCCTGTCCATGTATAGCTTTGCCCACCTACTGTCCCATTAACATCCGTTGTATTTGGAGCGACTGATCCATCGGTTGTGACACCCAATCCAGTAACAGTATATTCATAAGAATTACCATGATAATCTGTAGAAGTGATAGTCTCATTTATAGATGTAGTTGTATTCGTGGTACTGGACATCGTACCAGTTGTAAAATTTGGTACAACGGGTTGAGATTTAATTGGTATGGCATATAACAAAAAAAACAATAAAAGTTTTTTCATAAATCATCTTATGGTTAACTCCGTTACAAACTGTCCTGTAACAGTAGATCCTGCATCTCCTTCATGTAATCCTGTGATCCCGTGACCTGATGTGATAGATCCAGCAAACCCATCTCCACTTCCAGCTACAGTTGAAATTACGCTACCAAAGTTAGGAACTGTTCCAGCAGTAATTGTTGTATTTTCTGTTCCGTTATTTGATGGAATCGTATCTGCTGCTGTGAATGATTCTGTTAATGACCATGTACTTGCACAGTTAGCTGGTGTTGCTCCGCAACCATTAATAGAATAATTTCCAGCATTAAGAGTTACTTCACTATTGCTTACAGTTAGTCCTCCAATTTGATCGTCTGTATTACTTGTTCCGATATTACTTCCAGACGCACTATATGAGGCACCAATTCGTGTTGCCTGTGTCATAGCAGCATCAACTTTTACACTTACGCTCGATGTAAATTTTGAAGTTATATCAGCATAAGCTGGGGCTGACATTAAGAATAAAAAGGCAAGAAGTTTTTTCATTTTTTGTCCTCTTTTTTGTCTACGACTTCCGCACCAAGAATCTTGATGGGTGTTTCTATTCTAATTGTTTGATAACCTCCTGATTGTGACGCTAGTAACGCTTCTACTTCTTTCTTATTCAATGGTTTATCTTCTGGCTTAAATGTCCCATCACCTCTTTTTTTAGCACCTTCAAGGCCGAAACTGGCTAACGCACCAGTTAACAGAGAAGCGGGGAATGTAATATCTTTTGGTTCGTTGCTATATCCTGGGATTGAAATGTAGTTCAGAGAAACTATAAACCCACTCCAAGCAACAACAACAAGCCTTACTACAACTGAGATAAAAGCTAATTGTTCTTCTTTGTCCTCAATTGTTTCTTTGAGTTTTTTGAGTGGATTTTTTTTGACTTCTTCTGCCATAACTAGGATTTATTAGTCATACTAGGCATAATTATACTTTAAGGCAATGTCTGAGATCTATCCTGTATTAATTGGAGTAGCAGCAACGGCTTTTGTTATGGTTTTATCTAATATTAGTAGCCGAAGAGATAGGGATATTATCGAATTGTTCCGAAGAGTAAATCAACTTGAAAAGGAGGTAAGTAGGTTAGAAGGTCAAAATCGTTAATCTTTGGTATGTTTGGGAAAGAACATAAAACACTATGTCAAAATTTTTAATCAATCTATTTATCAAATTCGGTAAATCTGAATCTTTGCGTAGAGCAGCTTTAAGTCTATTAAAGGACCTTGCAGCCAAATCAGACAATGATGTTGATGATGCAATCGTCAAAATGATTGAAGAAAAATTATTTCCAGTAAAATGAAAATTACTAAGTTTCTCAACATTGATATAGAACCAGCACCTCCAGAGTTGGAGCTAGAGATCGAAATGCAATGTAGAGAAATAATGAAAAGTAATGATTTGGATAATGTAAAAAGATATTGCACACATATGGTTAGGAAAAAGTTTGATCAAGATATTTTTATGGCTTCATTACTTAATAGGCTTATAGAACTAGAAGCTAATCGTGTTGTTAAAGAAATGAGACAACAAAAAAGAAAACCAACAAATCCTATTGCAAAGTTTTTTCGTACTCGTTAAGTTCTTCATTAGTAAAGTCTCTAATAAATAATTTATCTATCTTGTCAATTTCATAATTAAATTTAAGTATTGCAGTTCTTATATGTTCGCTAATCCAATTCCCTTCATTTGATACTATTTGAGCTTTACCTCTTTCATTTATAAATACATAATGATCTTGCCCTTTGAGTTGAACATCTAATAAGTTTTTTTGTAAATTTTTACGTCTTATTTCCTTAAGTTTGCGTAACTTAACAACAGACTTTCTTACTGATTTCATTTTTTAAATATAAGGCATAGTAAAAAACATATGCCTTTTGTAAATAATTTTAAAATAGACCTTGAGTATTAGGAGCACCTTCTATCTTTTGGGGATTAATAGTGCCATAAACCCCGTAGTCTCCTTCCAACGCTTTAGCGTTGATATATATACATTTTGTTTGAACGTTTTCTTTTTTTGAGAAATCGTAGACTTTTCCATCTGATTGTTTTGTATTTACTAGGTTTTGTATATGTTCCATGAAATGTGTAACAGATTCAACTGGAATACATAAAGTAAGTTGATTTCCAAATTTACCATCATTTATGTTGAATTTGATAGGTAGTGGAAGTGCTGGATTAAATTGAGAATTAGTCATTGAAATAATTTTGTAAAACAGTTTTGATAAATTGATTTGGAGGAACATCATTGTCTTTACAATAAGTCCTTATTTGTTTTGCAAGAAGATCATCAGTTCTAATTGAAAAGATGTTTCTGTTGTAATCTTTATGGCGATCTAGCTTGCGTTCTTGAAGTTGATTTAGAACTTGTTTCCCTGCAAATTCTGCTTCTTCTTGAGTCATAAGGATGAGTCAATTTCATTAATTAAAAGTGTAAGGAACTTACCTTGTTCAGCAGTTCTTATGTCAGCAGCACCAATTCTTTCTGCTGTGATGTTAAATTGTTTTTTGTATTTATTTAAAACTTCATCTTTTTTATCAGGATACTTTTGAGATAAGCTCATGATCTTTGATACGACAGCATCTAAAGCAGGTTTTGCTATAGGGTTACCATAGTTCTTATCTTTAATAGATTCAACGGGATCAGGCTGTTGTTTAGGTTTTGTAGGAGTTCTCGTAATACCTTTCTTAGGTTCGGGTGTAACCTGTTTTGCCTCATCAATTTCAATCTGTGCCCAAAGTTCATAAGCTAAACCAAAGGTAAAACAAGCACAGGCACAAAGACATCTACGATGTGAGTTTTGAAAGTTAACAGAAGAAATCTTTTGTAGAGGTCTATTTGCGTTATCTGTTATTGCAAAAGGGAAAAGAGTGGTTTTAACACCTGTATCTATATTTTCAAAATAGCCCATAAGAAAACCAGTTTCATCAGGAGCTTTAAAAATATAAGATGATATACCTTCTTCAGAAGTGGATTTATCTAGACAGAACTGCCAACCTGGAGCGTGTTCTCTTAGTATTTGTGCAGTTTTAGCCCAAGCGACATAATCAAACTTCATCTTTTTATAGATATCAGTAGTTTTGATTACCCCAGCTAGATTAGGTAGAGTTGTGGTGGTCATGTTTAATTAAGTATTAGTATACTATTAGTATACTAATCACAAATAGAGGATATTGCAATATATGCTCCTGGTAATTCATCTTTATTTATATATCTCTTCTTTGTATTAAGTTCAACGACAAGAGAATCATCTTCTAATACACTTCCTCCTGCACTAACAGACAATCCATCTAAAGTTGATCTTGCAAGCTTATCAATATCTCCATTACCTCTGCTTGTGCAGTATTTAGGTGCTGAAGGTTTTAATACTTCTGCATTTTTACCTGATCCAAAATGTGATTTAGGTCTAGGAAAAACAAACTCTATATCTGCCTTTACAGGTAAGTTTAATGCTCCTGATGAATAACATTCTAAAGCAGCTTCTTTTACATCAGTTCTCCAAGGTTTTACCTTTTTAGATGCCTCAATCATCGCACCCCAACGTGTAAGAGTTTTAGATCCTTGAGGAGCAGGAATTCCTACGACCCTTATCGTTATCTCATTCATTATTTACAAGATCATTAGGTTCTACTTCTTTTTGCAAAAGATCAACAAGATAAGCTGTTTGTTCATGCAACTCATCTATCTTTTCATCAATATCTGATACAGAATATAGTCCTGCATCAAACTGTTTCATTTGATGTAAATAAGCACTTCCATATTTATTTATCTGATGATAAAGAACACCATGCAAGTTTTGTAAACTTTTTTCTGCTTCATATAAAACATCATGTAATTTCTTACATTCAGAGTAAGGATCTACTTCTTGTGTGTTTCGTTCCTGTTCCCATACTGGAGTAGTAGTTTTGGGTTGTTCGTAACTCGTATTTGTGGATGTTTGGTATGAAGGTTCTGTATAAGAAATTTTTTCAACATTATTATCTGATTTTAATTCTGGTTGTTTTTGTGATGAATTTATTTTGGCTCTATATGAATAAAAAGCATTATTTACTTGATGATAAGTAGGTACTTTATTGCTTCCAGCCTCAGAACAAGCAGTTTTCCAAATTTCAACAGCTTCGCTAGGATTTTTTAAATAACTTATAAATGGTTTTACCTGAGATTTATTAGTTGGTAAAATTTGACAATTATCAGATTGCTGTAATATTTCGCAACGAAACTCATAAAAACCTCGCAAATCTCTTGCTGAATCTTGAGTTATTGGGGATGAACTTCCAGTTAATTTACTTGATTCTTCTTTCAAGTAATCAGGCCAAGAACGACCACCTTTTATTCCTCGATAAAGTTTATGTCTTTTTATTTTTAAAAGAGCAGCACCAATGGCTAAATCTCTTTCCATTTTTCCTTGAAAAGAAGTTTTAATTACTGTTTCAGTTTCAATTAGTTCTTTTTGTTCTTGTTCTGTCATAGGAGACTCTTCAAGAATCTCCGTTTGACCAACAATCTCAGGGATTATTGCATTACTCATTGTTGTTACCTGCTTCAAGATTGAACGCTTCATTAAGTTTTAAAAACTTCTGTTTAGCTAAAGGTAATGATGGTAAATGTTCAAAATCACTATTTTTTGCGTGTTGTGCAAGTGTAATAATCTTTTCTAACCTAGATTCCATCTGGTTATACCATTTAGCTATTTCTTTATCAGTAGCAGCAGCACTTAATAAAGTCACAGTCATGTTTAAGCTATCAGGTCTTAAAACCAGGTTGTAAGCAGTATTTAGATATTTAGCTGCCTTTTTAAGGTTTGATAAAACTGAATTATCAGTAATTGTTTTCTTACCTAATGAAGTTAAATAGTTATTAACTGAATTAACAATATCAGCGATAGGAATTGGTTTGTTTTGGTTCAGACCATGTTCTTCAGCACCTCTTAAAGCCATCATTGGCGAAGTGAGCAAAGTGCCATTCCAAACAAAAGATTCCCAACTAGGATCTTGCAAAATACGATCAGAAAGTGCGTGTTTGTTTTGCTCCATTTCTAATTTAAGAGCTTTTGGTGTGATCTCATCTAAGAGATAATTTCCGATTTGCTGTGGTTTCTTTTCACGCATTGGATAAGTTGTAAGGGTCATTTAATGAATTAGAGACATATACTCTTTAGAGTGTATATACACTAAATAGGCTTGTCAACCTTCAAGCTCTCTAACACGTTTATTTATATTTTCAAACCTTACAACATATTCTTTATCTGTTATTTCCTGTGCAAACCATAAATCTGCAAGATGTCCCATCTCATTATTCAATTTTGTTATGAGATACTTTTTTCTTCGATCAAGTTCTCTGTAAAGACATTTCATGAAATAACACCCCACTTTCTTCTTAGTTTTGCTTTTAATTGTTTGTTTTTTTGTCTTTTCAAGCTTAAATAAGTGTCATTAAGTTCATCAATAAGATGTTCAAAATCTCCTTGAGATGACATTTCTAATGACCTTTCAAAGTTGACAATAGAAGCTTTAATTAGCTCTAAGTCTCTACCTGAGACATCAAGTATATATCTCATCTTTTAGTCCACTCCGAGATAAGTTTTCTTAGCTCCTCGATACGTTTTTGAGCAGCTTCTATTCTTTCTTTTTTTGTCATCAAAACAATTCCTGTTTAGCTTCAAACTTTTCCCATGCTTCCTGCCATG
>Ga0209348_1001505_pt1 | contig 11312 bp, 14 predicted proteins | sample ETNvirenome_2_30_FD_184065 | JGI IMG/M metagenome (GOLD analysis project Ga0209348, IMG submission 184065) | Marine viral communities from the Pacific Ocean - ETNP_2_30 (SPAdes) (version 2) | ecosystem: Environmental > Aquatic > Marine > Oceanic | place: Pacific Ocean | collected 2013-06-22 | reverse complement strand
TACTGATCCACCAATAGCTCCAGCAGTTGAAGTTACTGCTTGTGTAATACCTTTACCTTCATCTATTACATCACCAAAGTTAGTTTTTGATTTATCATCTAAAATAAATTTTTTACCATTTGCATCTTCAACTATAAAGTTTGTAGCATCAAATTCGTCTTGTGTTACTTTTGGAAAAAATTTTTGTAATGTTTTTACTTTTGATTCAAAGTTAGGAGCAGCAGATACAGCAAATCTTATTTTTGAGTCTACTTCTGGTAAATTATAATATCCTGTTTCTGGGTTTATATTTTCGGGGCCTACACCAGATGGGCCAGTTTTACTTTCGTATTCTTTTTTAAGGTCAATAATAAAATCAAATTCTTCTTCAGAAATATCATCACCTGCAACTTCAATATCAACACCTTCAATATTAACTTTTGCCATGACATTTTACTCCTTAGTTTTTTTCTTAGTCTTTTTCACTTTTTGTGGATAATACTTACCACGTTTTGGATCGTATACATATCTCACACCACCAATGAATGTAATTTTCTTACCATCCACTTCTAATATGTTTCTACCTTCAACTGGTTGGAAAGCACCCTCTGTTTTAGCTACACCTTGTATAAAAGTAGGTGAGTCGTAAATTGATATACCTTCTTCACTTAGATATTTGTTTAATGCTTTGTTACCAGAGAATGAATTAATTACTTCAAGTTTTTCTCTTTCTAATGCATTTCTTGCGTTTGCTAATGCTATTAGTAATGCTTTTTCATTTTTGGTAGTTTCACCACCTGCTAATTCATTTACAATTCTATTTAATTCTGACTCAGTAACAGCAGCACCAGATCTTTCTTTTAAAACTACGTTTTGGAAAGCTGCTAATTTAGATCTTAATAATCTACCTTTTGTACTTGTAAAAGGGTTACGACCACCAAAAAAACCAACTCCAGGTAAATCACCACCTTCACCTTGTCTAGCTAATGTTGCAATATAATTTTCTAAATCTCTCAAAGCAGAGTCAGTTCTAGAAATTTTTCTATCAGCAAAAGCTTTTCGTATTTTACCTGCCTCTTCGGATGCATCATAAATTTGTGTAGGAGCTTTTGCTAATTTTCCATCTTCGTATGTTGCATAAAATTCATCATCTGGATCACCAGCACCTAATTGTGCACCAGTTGCTAAAATAGTTTGTGAAACACTTGCAGGTGTTTTACCTTTAGCTTTTTCTTTTGCAGCCTGTACAGCAGCATCATACTTTGTTAATTCTAAAGCAGCATCTTGTTGTCCTTCTAAACCTCTACCTAAAGCGGCAGCAGCAGCCGAAGCATCTGATTGACCAGGTTGTCTAGTTGCTTGAAGCAAAGAGGCTGTTAAAGGTCTTAACATTAAATTCATTCTTTGTGACTCTGGAATGTATTGTGGAACAGCACCAGTAAAATCATCATTTAATAAGTCTGCTGACTCATCATCGTCATCGGATACATCACCACCATTACTAAACTTTTTTGTTTTTAGTGTTCCTACAATTCCACCTTCATTAAATTTTGCCATCTGTTGCGATACAGCAGGATTTGATAAACCTTGATATGCTTGTGCAACTCCTAAACCAGTACCAATAGATTGTGCTAACGGGCTTGATTGAGGTAATGTGGCTGCGGTAATACCAGATGTAGATTTAGGCCCAGCAGCATAAATATTTGATAAAAATTCTAATCTTTGTAGAGGTTCCGCAGATCTCTGCAACTGAGCTTGTCTTGTTGCATCTAACTGAGCTTGAGCAATTTGTCTTTGCAATCCACCAGCAGTAATTTGTCTTGATATATCTGTACCTGCCATAGATTGTTGAAGCTGTCCAAGAGTTCCTAATTGTGCAGCTCCAGCCCTTTGAGCTTGTTGCTGTTGTTGTGCAGCTTGTAATGCAGTGTTAAATCCAGCAGCTTGAGCTTGACCAACATTTGCTAATCTAGCTCTTTCTTGTTCCGCTCTTTGAACACCTTCTCTACCTCCACCAAATGCACCTGCTCTCACGGCTTGATCAGCAACTTGTTGTTGACCAACGGCAGCTTGTCTATTTATTTCATCAATTACAAAAGATTGAAATGGGTTTAAAAATTGTTGAATGTTTGGTGCAGCCATAGATGCTTGTGTACCAGTAATAGCTTGACCAACTGCTTGAGATCCAACTCCAGTTTGACCTGCTTGTGTTATAGCGGCTTTTTCTAATGCAGACAAAGGTTCAACACCAATATTAGGAATAGATAATGGAGTCTGTGCCGTTCTTCTGGCAATGTCCATTAATTCAATTTTTCTTTCCTCTATACCTGGTGCTTCTCTAATAAATTGTGTAGTGGTATCGGGGACGTTACCGCCTCCTCCGCCACCTCCGCCACCTCCGAAGATGCTACCCATTTTTTTTCTCCTCTGTTCTACTAATATCTTTAACGAATTCTATATTTTTAACTTTATACCCGTGTCTATCTCCAAGTTTTTTCCAACCAGGTCTAGCTAAGATTGCAACTCTATCACAGCCATTTGATTTAGCTAACTCTTCAATGATTAAAGTTACTTTGTCTTCCCATAATTCTCTTTGTTTACCTGCAAGTAAAACAACTTCACATTGTCTTTTGTTATCGTGATCCGTGATCCGTGTAACAAATACACCATATACTTTGCTTTCAACACCGTCTTCTGATCCAAACATAATAAACAATTGATGGTAACCTTCTTTGATTTCTCTTCTTAAAGTTTTTTCACTCATTAAATCACCACCATGTTTTAAACCTTGTATGATCATAAATTTTAATAAATCCCAATAGTGATCGACCTCTGCCTTTTTTATAGACAGGACATCTACACCTTTTTTAATTGACCGTTTTTTTGCTGTTGAATAAATCATATAATCTTTTCATTTTCTTTTGTTGATCGTAGAAAAATTCTGCACCTTTTTTTCTCATAGCTTTTGGATCTTTAGGATCTGCACCCATCAAGATACCAGCACCTAAAATACCATCTGTCCTTGTAACAAACTCTCCGTCTGCTAGTTGTGCTAATATAGTGTCTTCATCTTTATTAGCACCAGATGTTAGATCAGCAACATATCCATTTGCTCTTTCGTAATTACTCGGATCATTTTCATCGTGGGTTATTTTAGTTGGCATACCACCTTCGTTAAATTTAGCAATCTCTACTAAACCTCCAGTGTTCATTGTTTTTGTTTCCATAGCATAAGGCCCGAAAGAATCTCCACCTCTAAATCTTGGATTTTCTTCTGGAATATAATCTAATTGATCTTGTTCGATAGTTTGACCTGTCTTAGGATCTGTTACGAAAAATTTTCTGTTTCTATATAAATCTGGATATGCAATGTTATAAGTAAACATAGCTCTCTTATAAGGTTCTGGTTTGAAAGCTCCAGATGCATATGCACCTGCACCTGCAAGTGTTCCAAGAGTCATAGCTTTTTGACCAGTGGTCATATTTCCAAAAGCTGAAATACCTCTTTGTAATAAATTTTGTTTTGCACCTTCTCCCACACCTCTTGATACTATTTCTTGTCCAAATTTATCGACACCTAATACTTGACCTTTTGGTATATTTGTTGCGGAAGTAATAGCTTGACCACCTTTAAAAGGAGTCATCATTGCATTTGTAAATCCTTGAGTACCTGCAACGTTGGACATTCCTAATTGACTACCGATAGCTTGTCCTCCGTAAAAGCCACCAGCAGCTCCTAACGCTGCACCGATAACTGACTTTATTCCGCCACCTCTTTCTTTACCTGCTTTGTAGCCTTTGTATCCACCATATAATGCTAATGCTATTGCTAAAGGGTTTGCCATAATTAATTTTTTTTCCTAGTTTTTTTAATTTTATCTTATTTATCGTGTACTATCAACTCATCAGCAAATCTACCTGTATATTGGTGCTCACCAACATGAGTAATATAATCCATAATCCAAGCATGGCATTTACCCCCTATATCCTTCCATCTTTTACAAAAGGCAAAATCCTCACCTAAATAATGCTTTTTTTCTGGAATGTATAGAGTATCAAAAAAATTATACATATTCTTTAATCTTTCGTTTTTGCCATTTAATACTGAGTCTTGATCAATAGCCATAGAATCTCCGTAATGAGCTATCATCTTTTCAAAGACAGACCTTTTTATCATCATAAAACCTGTTGGAGAATGTGTTACTTCTATGACATTATCTTTCACTTTTATAGCGTTGTTGTCCTCAACTTTAAAAGGATATCTATAAAAGCCTTTGTTTCTTAAATCTTGTGCAGTTTTTATTTTACCTTCTTTGATAAGTGCAAGTGCTTTATCCCAGTTCATATCTTTTAATGGATATGGTATTGAGATTATATCTTTATCACAAGCAATTAATCTATATGGGGCTTCTCTGTTGAAAGCTATATCTGAGTCAATAAATAATAAATGGGAGCATTTAGAATTTAAAAACGCAGAAACACACATATTTCTTCCTTGGGTAACTAATGATGATTTCATTATATTAAACTCTAACCACACATGATTTTTAATACACCATTTTTGTAACTCTAATAATGATTGTGTGTAATGAATACTGACATCGCTATGTACAGGGGTAGCAACCATAATACTATATGGTTTTAATCCCTTTATGTCAGAAGGTTCCGTGGGGCGTGTTTCTTTACCAAACCAAATTGGCTCGTGATTTTCCATATTAAAAATAATTTATATTTATATTTACCCTAGCTCCTTCATCACTGCAACTAGAACCTGCATGATCTATTGATGAATTGAACAATATCATTCTGTTCTCAACGCTATCGATTTTTGTACCATCATTTAAAATAGTATATCCATTATTAGAATTCAAACATAAAATAGCTCCTTTGTGTGGAAAAGGAAAATCTTTATGAAACCTAAATTCCTGTATTTTTTCTGTTTTAAAATACAAATTAGCTTTTACTCTTATTAAAGAATTAGGTTTTAATTTTTCTAAAAGAGGATCAAAAAAATCTGGGTTAGAATGTAGATGTCCTGTTGGTCTATGAAAATTATAAAAATTATGAACCATTACTTTACCTTGAAAGTGTGGATCATTTTTTCTAATGACTCCTTCAAAACCTAAATACCAAGGAAAATTAGTATCAAAAATTGTATTTCTTAAAAAATTAAAATAACCTGTTTCTAAATAATTATCTAAAACTTTATAATCATCCATTAGCAGCACCCTCTAAAAATTGTGTCCATTCATGCTGCCTATTTTTCCAGTTGTAAAATTTTTTATAAAAATTAGCTTGAGATTTTTGTAGTTCATACATACCATCTGTATGTATTTGTTCGGCAATGCCAGTTATAGCATAAGCAAAAGCCTCTGCTAATTTTTTGTAATCTCTGTCATACTGAATATAAGTTGGCCATTCTGAACAAGTTTCAAATAAAGCTCCGTAATTAGTTACAATACCATGAAGCCCATAAGACAATGCCTCTATTGCAGATATACAAGATGTTTCTTCCCATATATTAGGATAAGTAAAAATTTGACACTCATTTAATTTATCTAATACTTTATCATTATCTGCAAAACCATGAAAATTAACATTTTGTAATTTTTCTGCTTGATCAAATAGGGGTTGATATCTTGAATTGTTTTGCTCTTCAAAACCAGATCCATATATTTTTGTTGATGAAAAAACTTCACAAGTTATTGCAGGATTGTTTATTTTTTGCATGGCTCCTAGTAAAACATTTAATCCCCTCCATGGAGTTGAAGAAAAAAACAATTTAATGGGATCACCTTTTTTGTGTTGTTTTATTTCATTAGGGAATTTTGCAATTGCATTTTTTATTACCGTGCATCTACCAGGAGGCACTTTAAACATCATTCTATATTTTTCTGCACACCAATGACTATTAAAAACGTACCAAGAATATTTTTCGTGATTTGATGGATCTTTAAACCAAGGTGCTAAGTTAGGTTGATCGTATGAATTTTGTATCCATAAAATATTTATTTTATCTTTTGCTAAGGGAATTTTTTCTGGGACAGAAGTAGTTATTTGAAAATTGTTTAATAAATTATTATCAACGTGTTGATACAGTAAGTTATACTGTAATTCGGTTCCTCCGATGGGCTGCATAAAATATTATTGAGTATCGCCTTTTGTATGAAGTGATGCAACTGTAACTTCTAAATCTTGTCTGAAGTCATCATTAGTTGTATCTGTATTTGGATCAGCCACGTCTGCATCAAATGCTGCTTTATCAGCATAGACTTTGCCTGTTCTTTTATGCTTTACTATTTCTTTTACTTTTGCTGGAATTATTGTTTCATCTGCCATAATAAAAATTATTATACATTTTATGTTAGGGTTGTAAAGTCAAAGTTAATTATTGTTCTAGTATTATTATTAATAGGTGAATTACCCGCATGAAATGTACGTCCAGGAAATAAAATTGCTGAACCTTTTTTTGGAGAAACTCTTTTAATTATAGTGCCTTTTTTCAAATATGTGTCTTTACTTCCAACTTCATGTTCTTCAGCAAAAAAGAATGTATCTCCATCTGTATCATGCACATAATATACTAAAGACATATAATTTTCTAACTCTGGTAGATCTACATGGGGAGGTGTATATTTATTTTCGTCATGGCCTTTTGCATAAAAAGTTTTTCTTACTCTTATTCTCTCTAGTTGATCTAATTTAATATCTGCTCTTTCTTCTAAATAATATAATATGGGTTTTACGGCATGAAAGTGCACAGAAGCGATATCACCATCCCAAAATAATATGTGACTAGCACCAGGAGCTTCTATAATATTTTTGTCAAATTTAAACTTATCTGGGTTTCTTGAAATTTTATTTAAAACAGACCATTTAATATCATCGTTCATTTCAAATAAACTTTCTAATTCGTTTTGAAAAGGTAGAGGTATAAGATTTTCAAAAACTTTAATTTTATCTTCTGTCATTTACCTCTGCCTTGGCGGTTGTATTTTTTATAAGATCTCGCAACATGCTTGTTTAATTTTTTAGAATGACGACCAGGCCTTTTACGAGGTTTTGGTCGAGGAACGTAATGTGTAAATTTTACTCTAGCCATTTTGGTCAGATCTACTAATTTCTAGAATATTAACTGATCCGCTAACTTTGTCTATCGCACTATTTGTTTGCAATTGTAATACATCACTAGCTTCTAAAATAATTATTCCGTCATTTAATTTAGCAGATAAAGATGCTGCAATTGATTTTGCTGCAAGAGGTATAACAGTTAAACTATCAGATGCATCTTTCATTCTTACAAAACAACTTACTGCGGAAGAGTCAACGTTAAAAGCTTGTATGTTTTGTATTATGGCCGTTGCGTTAGATGGGCATGTATAAACATCAAACGCTGCTGAAGTTGTCAAATCAAACGGAACATTTTTATATACATTAGCCATTTATAAAAAAATTAAACCTTTCTAATTCTTGTTTCAACTCTTCTTGAAATGCAAAATTTAATTGATTTTTCATTTGATTAATTGATTGAGTAACCTGTTGTTGATTACCTTTATCATATTCATTGGTTGGATCTGGTATGTTAACTGTTATTTTTGCCATTTTTATTAAACCAAGCCACTATAACATATCTATTTCCTTTTGTTAACTTAGAAACACAGTGCCTTATATTTGCAGGAAACTTAACAATTTTTCCAATAGTTGGCTCAATTGTAATATTACCTACCATAGTTCTGCCTCCTTCATAACCATCATTTAGATATGTTATTGTTGTATAATCATAATATTTTGTATCGTCATGCCAATCATGATATTCATTAACTGGCCAATATACTATTTCAATATTTTTTAAATACTTATCCGAATATAATTTTTCATAAAATTCTTGTAATGATTTTATTGTAGGGTCTTCTATTTGATGAAAAGGTAATACATATCTATCACCAAACATATGTGATTTGTTTAGGTTTGATTTAATTAAATCTATACAATAATTACAAATATTAGGATGTAAAAAATTTTTATCTTCTTCCATCTGGCTGTACATCTGCTCTAAATGTACCATATCTCCAGGTTTGTCCAGTAGAATTATTTGAAATTTTTAGACTTGCCGCTCTTCCTCTTGCTCTAGTATCTATTTTTTTTGTAGAGCTAGTTATAGTGAAAGGGCCTAATGGTGAGGAAGATGCGGTGTCCGAGGGAAAGTCTTTTAAATTTATTGTTACAATCGCATTGCCTGTAAGCCTTTTAAAATCTGGTATAAATCTTCTAACTTTAGTGAATACTTCTCCATCACCATCAACGTGCAACATAAAATCTCCACTTTCTACAAAAGCTTCAATTGCAGTGGTAGTTGTTCCTACAACTTGATCAGTGCCTACTTCGTGTGCATAGTAAGTTGATGCTCCGTTTAAATTAGTTACTCCTTGTATGGTTGGAAAAGTTGGAGTCCCAGTGCTGTTAAATTCTGTCTTATATGGTTTCTCAAAAAGATTAGCATCGTGAGCCGTGGTTCGTGAGAGTGAATTAGTGTACCAACAATTTTCTTGTCTATTCCAAGTTACTGATCTGGTATTATCATCCGCAGTTGCTTGTGGATAGTACCAAGTTACTTCATTAAATAGAGCATTAACTCCAGCATATACAACTTTACCAGCATCAAAATTAAATCCTAGATCTCCTGGATTGTTAGTTGTAAAAACAAAATCTTCAACACTGCAAGGTAATGTTTCTACCGTACCATTAAAAATGTTAAATCCTCCAGCATCATCCATCCAATAAACAATACCATCTGAGAAAGCCATTGCGTGTGGGCCGACACATCCGCAATTAGATCCAACCTTTCTAATACTAAAGGTAAATGGTGCACCAACAAATTGTATAGTGTAAGCTGCGGTATCAGTTGTAACTAAAATATAATCTTTACCTTTTACAGCAGCCCTTATCTCTGTACCGTCATCGAGTCTAAAAGTACCCGCAGTATTGGTGGACGTTGGTTCATAAACATTAAAATTTTCTTGGTCTGAAAATCTAATAAACATTTTATCTTGTGATGTAGTTTGACCAATGGTTGTTTCAGTTCCTAGGTGTATTAAATGTCTATCTTGGTCTGAAACGATTGTCATTGTGGATTTAGTCGGAGCTCCTGTCATTATTGTAGCTCGTACATCTAAGGCGTTTGAATTATTATTAATAGGCTGCCAAGTAAAAGTTCTACCGTTTGCAACAGTAGCTACTAAAACTTGTCCAAAATTATCTAATGACCAATTGGCAGGATCGAGTGCAAAAGCAGTAGATAGAGAAGCCTCACCCCAACCTGTAAATACTTCTACAAACGCTCCGCTATTGTGAGCTGCTGTGCTAGTTCCGTTCACAGCTCTTGTAATTCCTGTAATTGAGGTGCTTGTTAATCCAGTGTAGGAAATTAATTCATTGTCTACTTTTATAACTCCAGCAGAAGGAAAGCCAGTAGTCGAGTTAATGTTGATCGTAGTACCAGATCCTCCAGTTCCATTGGCATCATTTAGTAGAGCTCCGTTAAGAGTATCATTTACTCCAGTAGCTCCAGACCAAGCTCCAGTTCCCCAACCATATCCAAAAGTTTGACTTATGGCTCCAGTCGTCACATATCTGTTTATAGTGCATGAGCCACTGGTGTTTGAGTTGCTGGAAGCCGTAGGCATGGTAATTGTAAACTGCGTTGCAGACAATCTGTTAGTGCACTCAAAAGTATTGGTTGTAAAATCTGAAGTTGAGTATCCAGATCCAGTGGGTGCAGTTACTGAAGTAAAAGTAAACAAATCTCCTTGGTTTAAAGAGTGTCCAGATAAATTAACGGTTACGGTTGTAGTTCCGTTAGTCGTGAAGGTTCCTCCAGTTTGTGCTGTTTCTAAAGGTGTGATGTCGTAAAAAGCACTACCATAATAGATTAACAAAGCTTTGTGAGTACCAATGGCAGCATAAATTCTACCATCTAAATCTGTATATTGGTGTTGTGCTCTTGCTACACCTACTAAAGTATTTGCCGTAAGCTTTTCCCAACCACCTATTTTTTCTGGTAAACCATATCTAAATCTAACAAAATCACCATCTACATACTGGCCTTCAGCAGCAGTATCAGTAATTTGTTTATTATAACCAGGACGTATGTTTATTAAATTTAAGGCCATAACGAATTATAACTTTAATTATTTGCCTTGTATAGGTTCATCCCCTGTGGAGTACATTTTCTTTACATCTGGATCCATTTTTGCTGTCCAATCAGCTACAATTTTTATTAAATTATTAGAAAAATGTCTAAATGTTTGTGGCTCCATATATAATGCACCTTTTGTAAACAATATCCATCTTTCTCTCCAAGAAAATTTTATTTTACATGAACCATCTGATAAGTTTTGTTGAAATTGCATAATTACCTCATACTATAAAATCACGGCCATCAAACTTTTGATTGGCATGTGGGCCGTTTTTGTTTACATAATGTAGAAAAACTTGTGAGTGCCAATCTCCTTCAAATTCTTCTCTTCTATGTTTTAACTCACACCCCATATAAATACAAGCTTCACCTGGTTTTAAATCCAAAGCTTCATCTTCCATATATATAGGCCAGGGAGTACCATCACTACCTAACATAACAGTAACACTTATCTCACACGCAGGTCTATCTGTATGTTCTTTTAAATCAGATCCAAAACTATACATCCTCCAAAAAGAATATGTAGGTAATAATTCTAAGCCAGTTTCTCTTTCCATTAATTTTAATTTAGTAAGTAAAATAGAGTCTGCTAAAGCATCGCCATGAAACATGGTATCACCAACTGGGCTTTGCTTCCAATCAAAATTTGTTTGATTATATCTATGTCTAATTATTGTGTAATTTTTAAATAACTCTATTTCGTTATCTTCTAAAAATTTAATTTTTTTATATTTGAAATCTTTTCCTATTATACCGCCCATGATACTACTGTATACCTAATTCCTTCCTCTACTGGTTTTACTGTATGTGGATACATAAAACAACTTGGCCAAATAACTAATCTTCCAGGTTTTGGTATAACTGACATTTCATTTTTTCCTTGTGGATCTCTAAACATTAAATCACCGCCTGTATAATCATTATTTAAAAACATTATACAACTAATGGATCTAGGTATAACCTCACCTGCATGATCTATATGCCAATTATAAAATCCACCTTTTTCATATTTTAAGATTTGTAAATCCGTAATGCCTTTAATAAAAAAATCAGATAATTGTAAATCTTGTGCATATCTTGATATGTAATTTAACTCAGTTGATGCAATTAAATTAGCCCAATGCACGTTTGTCAATGA
>Ga0209348_1001504_pt1 | contig 11313 bp, 17 predicted proteins | sample ETNvirenome_2_30_FD_184065 | JGI IMG/M metagenome (GOLD analysis project Ga0209348, IMG submission 184065) | Marine viral communities from the Pacific Ocean - ETNP_2_30 (SPAdes) (version 2) | ecosystem: Environmental > Aquatic > Marine > Oceanic | place: Pacific Ocean | collected 2013-06-22 | reverse complement strand
CTATAATAGAAATAAGATTCTTCATAGGCATACTGATAGAAGATTCGCTACTTACTTTCATAATTCGTTTCCATGATCTACTAATTTAATTTTTATGCCTAACTTCTTTTGCTTGGCAGTTGGTGATCGCCATATTTTTCTACGATATGGTTTAATATGTTTTCTGTATGTATTAGTTTTTATGTCTAGCAACTGGATCTCACCCTCTGGAGATACAGCAACAATATCAAATGGACATTGTGGATTTACAGCTATTGCACAATGATAACCTTTTCTGGTTAAATTAACTACTTCTTGTAATTCAGAAATTGTGCCTTTAACATTTGTAGTTAGCTTAGTAGATTTACTGTTAGGCTTACTAGGGAACTTAGACTTATTAGACCGACTGCCCATAAAAGTTTATAAACATTGTCCACTTTAGTATCTAAGTGAGCCAAATGATTATCCTTAATTACTGAAATCTTGTTGTGTATTAACTTTATTTCACCTTGTAATTTTATAATCTGTTCTGAATTTTTTTGTGATTGTGTTGCCATTATTCACTTGCTCCAGCACCAACAGTAACAGCTCTCAATAATGCAAAGGCTTTGTTATAATCTTTCCAATCTTGTGTAAGATCTATAAATGCTTGAATGCCCCTGTCACTTGTTAAAGCTTCTGCAATTATTTTAGAATTTTTAGAAAAAGTTCTATCGTTATACCATCTTAAAATACCATCTCTAATTGGTACACCACCAAATACATCTTGAAGTTTATTTTTACTTGCTTGATCTCTATATAATAAATTAGCAGCAGTTGTAGATCCAGCTTTACCACCTTTACCAGTTGCTTTTAAAATATCAGCAAAGACATTTACTGCATTTTTAACATCTTTTAATTTAACATTTGGATCTGTAGTTTTTGATAATTGAAATAACATTTCTGCTAAATTAGCTTTTTGTTTTGGATCTTTCATTATAGCATCATGGAAAATTACACCTTGACTTAAACCATTATCTAAATGTTTGGATTGAGATTTTAAAAATGCTTGATTAACATAACCAGTTACAACTTTTTGCCATAGTCCAGGTACACCACTTTTATTAATTGATTTAGCCATCTGTGCTATATCTTTAGGTGCAGCTTTTGTATCTAAAAATTTCCACATCTTAGCAACAGTTGCTACATCTTCTGCTGATTTAGCTTTTTCTAAGCTTTTAAATAATTCTGTTATAGATCCTTTTGTTAAAGGTTTTGCATACTCATCATTATACTTAATGTAAGCTTTTTGTGCTGAAACATAATCTTTGTTGGTACTCATTAATTTATTTAAACTATCTTTCATAACTCTATAGTTTTTAACAGCATCAATTTGACTTGCTGTTTGACTTTTACCAACAATGTTAAAATAAGTATCTCTTATTTCTCTATACACATTGTGCATAGCTTGACCATTACCTTTAGTCTTTTGTAAATTTTTAGCAAATTTTAATATTGTTTTTGCATCTGATGGTTCTAAACCTTTTGCTAAGTTTTTAAATTCAATAACTAAATTATCTACTTTTTGTGAGTCATAAAAAAAATCTTTTAAATTATCACCACCAGATCTTAGCCATTGTGTACTTCTTTGTGTTTGTAAAGCAACAGCAGCTTTTTTTAATTGTTTGTAATAATCTTTGTCAGAAATAAACTGTCTGCTACCAATAATAATACCATTTTGCTTACCCCATTTTTCAATAAAGTTTTTTAATTTGTCAGGTCTATCAGACCAATATTTATCCATAACTTTATTACCAGCAATTGTAGCTGTAACTTGGCTCTCTGCTGCTTTTACAGAACTAGATCCTGTAGCTTCAGCACCAGATAATGTAAAGTCTTTATCTATTTTTTTAGCTTCTTTTTCTAATTGTTTTGCTTTTTCTAAAACAGATTTACTTGGTAAAAATTCTTTTGATAAAACTGCAAGATTACCTTTTTTAAGTGCAAGTATATCTAGTGCTAAATTAGTACCAGCACCTATTAGAGGTGCAACATTTTCACTAGCACCTAAATCTTCTGCACCTTGTGCAACAGCTCCACTAGCTGCTCCAGTTGCCATAAATAAATTTCTAGCTTTTTGTGTTTTACCTAAAAGTCCGCCAGGTGCAGCAAACTCTGCAACAGACATAGCATAATCACCTAATTTAGTTTTACTGTCATAAGTTAAAAAGTTTTCTCTTATGTACTCACCAGGTTTAAATTTATTTGAATTTTCTAATGCAATATCTATATCTGATTTCATTTCTTGGTATTCATCAGTATTAAAACCCATAGCTGTTATTGCTTTTTCAGCAAGATACTCAGAACCACTTTCTATACCCTGTACTATAAAAAATGGTAAATCAATTACATAAGTTAAACCTTGAGCTGCACCAGTAGCAGCAGAAGCTGCAACATCAGCAGCAACATCTAACTTAGATAATTGTGGATCTTGGTTATTTAAATCTTTAGATGTATCTTCTGTAACTGTTTCTATTTTTTGCTTTTTTAATTCTTCATCAACATCTATATTATTTATAAATTCATCAATTACACTAGACATTATAATTTCCCACTTTTAGCATTTATATAAACTTCAAAAATTGATCTCCAATCAATTCCTTGATATTGAAGATCTAACATTCCATTAATAGTTTCTGTGTCATAATTATTGTCTAATTTCATTCCAATAATCATTTCTTCAATTTGCTCACCGCTAGGTTTTACTTTACCTTTAATGTAATTTAAGTATTCTTCTGAATATTCACCTTTATCATTATATAATTTACCTTTAGTAGCAGCAAATTTTTGTGCATTTGCAATTAATGATTTTTGTATTGCAATTTGATTTTTTAATTTTGCTCTGTAAGTATAAGGTGTATCTTTTTCACTAGGTATAGATTCTTGTAACCAACCAATCTCTTTTTCTCCAGCAGCAACACCAGTAATTAATTTTCTATAATTGTTAAAATATTGAAGATTAGTTTGTTGCCACTTACTATATGAATTTACAAATTGTCTTTCTTCTAATGTTAGAGGTATATTAGTTAATTTACTTGCTCTATCTTTTTCTAATAAAAATTTGTATTTAATTTTTCCATCATAAGTTAAAAATTCATCTTTAAATTGCAAACCTTGCATTTGTAGATTTACTAATAAATCTTCACCTTTAATTATTGTTTCTTCTAATTGTCCAGATGTTTTTTTTGTAAGATCAGATGATTTATCCATACCTGGAACTTTAATTACATTTCTACCCTCCTCACTCTGAAATATTTCTAATTCAGCTAAATCATTTGCATCACTTAAATTAAAAGTTCTTACATCATTTGAGTTCATGTCTTTAAAATTAACAAATTCTGCCTTTTTATCTTTTGGCACAACTGTTGACCAACCCTCATTATTTATTAAATTAAGATACTCTGTTAGTTGTGAATCTTTAGATACATCAAAACTTTTTTCTTGACCATCTTTAAAAAGACTTTTGGTATTAGCTGAAGTTTTTTTGTATTTTTGAGCTAAATAAACTTTAGGATATGCTTTAAAAAAAGCTTGATCTTCTTTAGGAACTGTATCACCAAAATCTTTTATAAATTTTCTTTTTTCTTCTTCATCTTCCATAGCTTGAAACATGGAAGCTGTTTTCATGCCTTGCAATAGTTGTGGTACTGCAACGCTAGGATTTTGGCCAGAAAGTCCAGCAGTCAATAAACCTATGCCACCTAAAACTTCAGGTGAATATAACAAACCTTGAAATGGTGATTTAGCCATTATAATAATCCTTGTTCTTTTAAGTAGTTGTAATAAATGTTACTAGCTGTCATCGTACCTGAGTAACCAAACTGGTCTGCATTAGCAGTCATGTTTAAAGTTTTAGCCAGATCTTCTTTAGCTTTATTGTAAGTTGCCATGTAGTCTGAGCTTATGCCTAAGTTTTGATTATTAGCGTTAGCAAAATATTCATTAACCATAGATGTTTCTTGTGGTTGTGAGCCACCTACTAAGTAAGGTAAATCTGGTAATGCAGCATTATAAATTCTATCATAATCATCATTAGATAAATTTTCTTTAACAGTACCATCGCTATTAAATAACATACCAAACCACCCACCACCATCTATTGCTCTTAATGAAGAACCATCAGTTCCAGCACCGCCATATCTTGCAGTACCATAATCAGTAGTAAAATTTTCTTGTAAAGTTCTTCCAGCAGCAATTAAAAGTCTAGCAATTGGTAAGTTTGCAAGAACTGGGTTAGTAGCTGGAACATCTTTCCAATGTTCACTAAAACTTAAATTTGTAGTTCCCTCATTACCTTTATAAAAAGAATAATTTTTACCCTCTGTACCTTTTAGTTTATTCATTTCTAATTGGTAAGCTTCTCTAGATTCTTTAGACCAATCACTATAATCAGCTTGATAATTGTCACCTTTTTGAAATTTTTTAATAGCTTTTTGTGTAGCTTTCCAATGATCTTTGTCTGGTGCTAAATATTCATCTTCAGCATCAACTGTACCCATAGCTTGAGGTGAAATGGTTGTTGGAGCATTAGCAGAATAAGTTTGTCTATTATCGTTTTGATTATTGTTGTTATTGTTGTTGTTATCATTTCTACCACTAAAATTTTGTTCTTGTGTAGATGAAGAATAATCAGATTTACTCATTCCTCTTTGTTGAAAATCTAAATCTCTATAAGATGGAATACCTTGTGGTGTTAATAAACCAGAACCACCAGCATCTTTTAACATTTGTGCTTCATTAGGATTTATGTATGCAAGGAACTCACCTTGTGGTGCTTGTGCGTTCAATAATCCTACTGCGTTTTTTAAATTGTTCATAGACTATATAATTATTGCAATAACAAAAAGAATAAACATCCCTATAAAAAACTTCATAGGTTTTTCTTTAACCTTTGTTTCAAGATCAAAATATATTTTTTTTATTTTATCCATTATAATAACCCTCCTAAAAAGCCTAAACCTCCACCAATTGCAGCTCCAAAGCCACCAAATTTAGATCCTATCAAAGCACCACCTAAAGCTGTAGTTACAGGATTTGCACTTGTGTCAGTTTGTTGTTGTTGAACTGGGAAACCAGTTGCTATTGGATTTACTAAACTACTATATTGTTGTAGTGCAGCAAAAGGTGCTAAGTTTCTTTGTCGTTCTATATTTTCTAATTGAGAACCAGTTTGTACTAGAGTTGGTGTAGCACTTGCAATACCAAGTTGTCTTTGTCTTTCTCTTTCGTAAGAATCAAATGCCATAGGTAAAGCAGCATCTGTAACACCAGCTATAATTTGTTGTTGGTTCATTGGACTACCAGGTGTTCTCCCAGCACCACTAAATTCTGTATTTATTGCTGTTGCAATTTCATTTCCAGCACCTTGTAATAATGGTGATAAAAATGGGTTTAAATATTTACCAGATAAAGTATCGGATAATTGTTGTGTTGCAGCAGTACCCATTAATTCTTGTGCCGCTAAACCTCTTGTGGTTTGTGCAGAGGGTGCAACATACCCAGCAGCTTGTACTCCTTGTCCATATAAATTACCAGCTTCTGATAAAATTTGATTTAACGCTGGTTTAGCTGGATCGTATGGATCTGTTTTAGCGATAGTTTGACCACCACCTGAATTACCACCTCCAAATGACATTATTCATTCTCCTTTTTTAATTGTTTTTCCAAAACTACATGAGTTCTTTTATAGTTTTTGTTTTTCATTATTTTTTCCCAACCTGGTCTAGCAAACAGTTCCATACAATTGCATTCATTCTTAATAGCAAAGTTTTCTAACTCACTAATTAAGTGTTGCCATTTTTGTCTGTGTTTGCCAGTTACAATAAATATATTGCAAGATCTTCTTAATTTTCTTTGAATTATTTCTGTTACAACTACACCATAATATTTATCTATAGTTGCTTGTTTAGATTTATCCCAAAGAACCCAAAGCTGAAACTTATTTTGTTTTAATTGTTCTAAAACAAATTCACTATCAGTATAATTACCTGAATAACTTAAAGCTTGGTCTATGTCTTTTTTTACCAAATTCCATACATCTTTTAAATTAGATGCTGGTATTTCTACAATATTCATTAAGTAATACTTAAATAACTTATTCCTATGTGAATACTATCTGTTGAGCTTATTGTTGCTTTTAAAGCATCTGATTTTTCTAGCACTAAAGGTACTGTCAATATTTCTACCGATGTGTTTGCTGCTAATGATTGTGTGTTTAAAATTGTAAATTCTGTATTACTTTGTGAGCTATCTAATACATCCATTGATATAGTTGGTGTATTAGCAGTATTGTTAGTTACTCTAATAGATTTAATAATAATAGTTTCGTTAGAACTTGATGTTATTAAAGTTGTTTCACTTGCAGATGCAATTGCTTTACCAAAAAATTTATAACTATTTGACATCTGTTTTTTCTTCTTTAGGTAAATAACTTAATAGATGTTGTAACTTAGAATAATTTTTTTCTTTAACTTCTAACTGTGCATCTATTTCTTTATTAATATTTGTATGGTCAGGAATTATGGTTGGTTGATTTAGAAGTAGTTTTATATTTTCATCAGCTTCTAAAATCTTAGACTCATAATCCTTACGCAAGGATTCTATTCTACTCATGTCTTAGGATATTTTACCTTAACTTGTTTTATAGTTTGGTAAAAATCAAAATACCTTTTCTGTAATAATATATCTTTATCTATTGTGTGCCATAGCATATCCAATTGATCTCCTATTGGTGGATAAGCATTTCTTCTTTGTTCTGCATAATTAGAAGATGTTGAGTTTGTACCTTTAAGTTCTTGTATTTTTGCATTTACTTCAGCTTCAGTAGGTTTTGTAATTGTATTGTCATGCACTATTAAATTTTCATAAGCCATTCTTTCAGTTCCAATATAATCTTTTTTCCAACCAAACCATTGACCATTGTGCATTGATGCTAATGCTCTATTTAACCATCTTGTATCATTCATTTTATGTGTCTCCTAATCTAATTACAGATACTCCAGTCAAAGTTTGTCCAGTAGAACCAGAATAAGTACATGAAGCATTATTTTGAACAGATAATTTAAATTTATCATTTGATGTATTTGTAACATCAAAAGTAAATGAAGCATTGGTAGAGAGATTTGAACCAGAACTGCCAGTTGTTTGATAGGTTTCAGAAGCTACAGCGTAAGTAGAATTATCAGTAGTTGTTTTTATCATTACACCAGCATAAGCTAAAGCAGCACCTGATGACATATAGGATTGTGTAGTTATTAAATATATTCCAGTAGATGGAAAAGAAAAAATTCCTGAACTTTCTGTTAATCCTGTTCCAATTACACCATACCCATCAGTATCTACTCTTTCCCAATTTGCAGTAATATCCGCAGTACCAGAAGAATTTACAAAATTAGAATTAATTCTCCATTGATCTGACATTGTAATACCAGTAGGAATAGCTGCTGGTAGAGCTGTTATCGCAGATATTGTATTATTGTTTGGTTTAATTATTGCCATTATTCTCCACCTCCATTATCTATTACTGTTCCACCATCTGCTATCCATTCTTGAATTGCTTGGTAATCTGTGTTTGCTTCATCTAGTGGTACATGAATATCAAGATTATTATTTTCAACAACTACATGATAATATAAAGGTGTATTATCAAATAAATGATATTTTAATTCAACAGTTTGTATTTCATTTTTATTAATCATAATTCTGCGTCTATTGTTACATTTGCATTTAATCCAGTAGTTCCACTTCCAGAACCAACATTTACAAAAAAACTTTTACTATCATGTGTCTCTCCCAAACTACTCAAAGTTCCACTTGTTGCTGATGATGAGCAAGATGGAGCAGCTCTTTTTCTAACTCCCCATGTAAGCCTTAAGTGTCTATTGTGGTTACCATCTCCAGTAGTATATAGCGGACAGTTAGATCCAACATCTAATATTTGATAATATCTTAAACATCTAATTTCGTTTACACTATAAGGCAAGAACTCAAAATCAGATGCTGATGTTCCAGCTTCCATTTGTATTCCAGTAATATAGAAATTATTTGATGTACTGTCAGCATGATTAACTTGACCTACTGCTCTGTTGGCATTTGTAGCAGAAGTCCAAGTAGTTGATAAAGTTCCAGATGAAAAATTACTTCCAGCAGCTAACCAAAATAAAAGTGTTAAACTACTACCATTATCATTTCCAAATGCACCAGTAGTGTCTCCAGCAAAAGTTAAAGTTTTCTTTTCCCAAGTATTTGATGATGAAATTGTATAGGCTTGTGAAATTTGTCTTGTGTTATCTACATCATATAATTCACAAATATTTGTTCCAGTTTTTGTAGCATATACCCAAAAAGAAACTGTAATACTTTCTGCTGATGAAGTTCCTTTTTTTAAATATTGTAAATTTTGACCTTCACTTCTAATTTGAAGTATGCAATTATCTCCAGCACTTAAACTTCCATCTGCTGTTGTACAATCCATTTTTAAAGATTTTGCAAAACCTTGACCAGTAGGTACATCTGTTGATTGTGATTGTGTCCAAGTTCCAGCACTTGTTAAACCTAAAAACATTCTATCTATTGTGTGATAACCATTTCCTGTAATTGATGCAGTTGAAGTTCCTCTTTGAGCAATACTCATATCTCCATTGATAATGATGTTTTTAAATGCTGATTGATTTTGTACTGTACCACTTGCAAGTTTAGCAGCAGTAATTGTTGAATCAGTTATCTTAGCAGCAGTAACTGCACTATCAGCTAGTTTAGCTGTTGTAACTGTAGCATCACTAGGTACACCAAGATCAAGAACATCACCAAGTATCTGAATAAAATCTATAACATCCCCTGTAGCAAGGTTACTAGCAAAAGTAATTGTAGAACCACTAACTGTAAAAGAACTACCTGGTTTTTGTATTACACCATTTAGAGATACAATCATGTGATTAGCAGATTGAGGAATAACATTAACTGATCCTACTTGCATAGTGTATGCAGCTTGACCATTAACTACAGATATTGCATCGCAAATCTGAAAATTTCCTATTGTGGGTTTAGTTCCGATGTAGGCCATGTATTAACTCTTTGGGTTTGCGTCTTTAATTGATTTAATTCTTGCTTTCCAAGCATCTATATCTTTATAGATTTCGTCTAGCTGATCTCCAATATCACCATAAGCTGATCTTCTTGTTGATCTCACTTGGTTATTGGCTTCTTCTGTATCTGCTGCTGATTCTTGTGCTGATAATTGTGCGTCAGTAGGTTGTGCAATATCTAAATTCCACTCCTTAATGTAAGCACCTTTGCCATCACTATCGTTTTGCAACATAACATCTTTCATAAAATCTACTTCAGCTACACCATTTGCTGCTGCGTACATTTTAATTTTAGTTGATAGATTTGCCATAGTTTGTCCTCCTTAATTTTATGTTGTACTTAATAAAAATGCTCCAAAAACTTTTTTACCAAATTGTGCATTTGAATCTGTTCCACTATGAACAAATACTCTGCCATAAACTTCTAAATAATCACTAGAGCCATTAAAAGTAATAATACCCATTGTGTGATGTGTACTTGCAGTTGCACCATCTGCTGTTGCTGTACTACCAACCATAGTATTAGAAAAAAACCTACTATTTTCAGCAGAGCCATTAAAATAAAACTTTAGATCACTATCTCTTTCATTATTATATGATGCTGGATCAGTTGTGGCTCTAGCATAGCAAAAATATTTCCCAGCTACTGTTGGTGTAAAACGATCTGATGCAAAATCTGAATTACTATCATGTGCTTCTGAACCAAATGTAAGTTTGGTTGTTGTGTTATGATCTGTTTGTTGTAAACCAGATGTATAAGCTTCAAAGTAAGGTTTATTATCTTCTCCAGCACCAGTTACAGTTCCTGTAAATGCAAAGTTATCTGCAAGGTTAATTGATTCTGATTGTATTTTATCTATTGCCATAATTTATGCTCCTATAATCCTATATGCTCCAAAAATAGTTCTGTTTTCACCACCAGTAAAAATTGGTGCATTTCCATCATATCTTCCAAATCCTTCTACATAATCACTTGATCCATTCATATCAATAATTCCTGCTGTAAAAGATGTTCCATAAAAACCATTATCTGTTCCAGATTGTAAAGTAAATCTACTTCTAAAATGTTCTGATCCATTTTTATAAATATAAGTGAAAAATTCATCTCCATAACCAGTATTCCAATTACTCTCAACTTGTAAATATATATAATATTTCCCAGCAGTTGTTGGGGTAAATCTGTAATTTGTTGAATGATCGTAATTTCCTGAAGTATCAAAAGTTTCTGTATTAAAAGTAACTTTAGTTGTTGTTGCAGAAGTAATTGATTGATTTGAATTAAGGTATGCTTGAAAAGCTGGAGTGTTAGCTGATTTTAAATAACTATAATCTACCCTCTTTAATGTTCCAGCATCAGAAATTAATAGTTCGTCTGTATCTGCTGGTGTTGCACCTAAAGCAGTTTTTCCAGAAATTAAACTATCTGCAATTTGAGCTGATCCAACAGATGCGTTTGGTGGATTAACAGTTTGGATTGCTCTGCCTAAAAATACACAATACATAGTATCTGTACCATTAACTAAAGCTGCTGACAGCGTTAGTGTAGTACCAGATGCAGTATATGCTTTACCAGATCCTGGTTCTTGAACAACATTATTAACTACCAATCTAATATCGTTTTCATTTACAACACTATGACTAAGTGTGTATGCAGTTTGACTATTAACAATAGTAAAAACTTGTCTTTCAAAACTTGCGTAACTTTCTGCTGGACTGTTTCCCAAATATCCCATTTTAATTTTCCTTATGTACTAATTGAATCTACTACTGATAAAATGCAATCAACAGCACTTGCTGTATCTGATAATGCTTCAACACTATCTCCTGATTGTAAAACTACTTTACTACCACCATCTATAAGTTCTAAAGAACCTCCAGCTGGTATTGGTGCATCTTTTATCAAATAATAGCTTGTGCTAGAGTTTTTAACAGTTGCATCTACAGTTACTGCTGTTGTGCCTTTATTAGCAAATCTCATACCAATAATTGCATCATCGCTATTAGCTGCTGCTCTTATTTCTGTAGCTGATGTTCCTATGCTAGTTTTTAAAACTCTTTCAAAATCTTGAGCCATTTATTTTTCTCCTTTTTGTTAATTAAAGTGCTATTGCCATAGCAACAGCAAATCCAGCACTAGCAGCACTAGAGTTTGCATCTACTAAAGTTACTATTCTTGATAAAGCTGCTTTTCTATTCGTACCACCAGCTCCAT
>Ga0209348_1001503_pt1 | contig 11316 bp, 13 predicted proteins | sample ETNvirenome_2_30_FD_184065 | JGI IMG/M metagenome (GOLD analysis project Ga0209348, IMG submission 184065) | Marine viral communities from the Pacific Ocean - ETNP_2_30 (SPAdes) (version 2) | ecosystem: Environmental > Aquatic > Marine > Oceanic | place: Pacific Ocean | collected 2013-06-22 | reverse complement strand
TAAATTTCTTTATATCGTTAACTTTGTACCAAGTTGTCTCACTCGGCTCATCAGGTTCCGGCATGATTCTCACTGTCGGTGTCCTGTCGCCAAGATGTGTGTGCACAATACAAATAGTCGGCACTCCTTTGAATTTTAAGGTTTTTTCAATTTCCGGATTGTCGTCGATATTAAATGCAAAGAAGTGTATCCCCTCATACTCTGAAGATTTAGCGAGATCATGATAGTAGGGGCTCAATGCTTTACATAGGTGACAATCATTTGAATAAAACTTTAAAATACAAGTTTGATTTTCTTTTACCTTCCCACTCAACAGATTAAAGAGAGCTGGATTCGATAGACGATTTATTTTCATTTAATATATCCTGTGTTTTCTGTATACAATTTGGGCAAAACAAGCGCACTACCTCTTGTTTCACCACTACCCTCCATGACTGAGCCATCTCTTTATCTTTTTTATCAAATGGTTCTGTGCATGCTGAACATGCGGTGGGCATCTTATTAAAGTGCGAAATTTTTTCTGCGATCTTCTCTGAAGCATCTGGGGATGTGGCTCTGGAGAGAGCCCTTCTCTGTTTACGGTTCACTCTTCTCCCATTACCACTGCTCTATTAGACATCGCTCTTTCAAAAGTTGGCGATCGGTTTGCGTCTATGACTATGCCTGGGGCATCGTCTTCTTCAGGAACCTCTTCAACCTCAACTTGGGTTGGCTCTTGCGCCTCGGGAATTGGCCCTTCCAATAGTCCTTCTCTATTCCTCTCAAGGCAGTTAAATGCTTGTTCATACTGCGAAAGAGTAGCAACTGCTTGGACTATCTTGTCAGCTATGCCCTCCTCTGGATCTTTTTCTAACAAATCTTCCAATAAAAGGTACGACTCCAGCATTCTACCTCTGATAAGATGCGCTGCTGATGCGATTGCTCTATTTTTGTTCATTTGGTATCTCCTTATCTGTTAATTGTTCCAAAAATTTGTCTTTGATGCGTTCCGTCAAAGCATACGACTGCCGAAGGGAAGGGCGCCGAGTTTGCACTATCACCAAACTTGAGTCTTCCCTTGACAAAATACACTTCATCTGCCATCATCACATATTTATGCCAATATTTTGTATCTGTGCGGGCTGGTATCAACATAACTACTTTAGTGTTTTCTTTTCTGGATTCTTCGTATGCTTTTTTAATCCACTTGTCGATGCCTCTTCCATAAGGTGGGTTTACAAAAACCGTGGAATCCCCCCAATCCTTGGTTAGTCCATCTTCGGCTTCTGTGAAGAAGTTGGCACACTTGGTATTATGTGGACTGGCGCATGGATCTAAATTAAATGGACCAAATCGCCAATCAAGCTTATTAAAGAATTCCGTGGGTGTTGCCCAATCACCACGCTTTGATGAAAACATTACAACTTTAGTATTCTTATCCATTTGTTCCTTCCAGTTCTTTTTGTGCCATTTGTTGAATATATGCGGTTTGCCACAGCCACACTGCGATCTTACTTAACAACTCATGAATCATCTGATTCTCCCCCAGAAATAAGAGTAAAGTTATCTACCACCTCATCGATGTTGTACTTTTGCTTGTATAGGCGATATGCCTTTACGGCTGCTCTAATTTCATCTGTGTTGAGCCAACCATTGTTGCGAAACTCTGAGCGTAATTCGCGCTTTTGTTCTTGGTATGGTTCAATGCAATCTTCGATTGCCTTGAGAGAGCGGATATACTCTCTAATATATTGTTTCTTTTGCTCGTTTGTTGTGGCCATTAAGCCCTCCTTTGTTACTTTAAAAATATATCATCATGGGAGCAAGTTGTCAAGAACTTATTGAACCTGAATCCCAAAAAGTTGATAAATAAATTTTCTGATGAGGTTATCCTTTTGCTCGTCTGTTTCGCAGTTGGCAAAAATATAATTATATGTGTCCTTTTGCTTCGCTATCTTCACTTCTAATTGCTCGCATTCTTTCTTCATCCATCTGATTTGCTGCTTATAATTACGCGATTGGGAAATGCCATATTTTTCTGCTAAATCTAGCAGGACAAAGTATTTCCTCTTATCTAATGCCTCTTTGGCTTCTTGGAAAAGTCGTAAATTTTCCATTCCCTGCTCTATGGTTACGGCACCCGTAATTTTATCTGGATGAAGCTTTAGAGCCAGTCTTTTGAAAAGTTTATTAAATGAATCATGTACCTCGGTATTATCTTGCATTTCACCATATTCGGTTTCAGGCTCGGAGGGAGTATTGCAAACCACCAAGGCTCCAGGTGTAGGTTCTTCAATATCTGAAAATTTTTCCGAAGAAATTTTTGGGGTGTTCGTGTTATATATTTCTTGTATTCGCTCTTCGTGTTGCTTATTAAGCTGCTTTATGTCTACGCCTTTCTGGGCAGCAAACTTTACATAGTGTTCCTGAAATTCTACCGACGCCTCTTCATTTATCTGCTCAATGAGTTCTTTTTCGTTATGAAGAAATCGAATTTCATTGACCATCCTTTTCCATCTTATTTTTTCAGATGCTCCCATCTTAAACCCTCACTATCTAAATAGCGAGGAAACTCATTTAAAATCAAAATCAACATCAACTTCTATCTTTAATTCCGGCACCCTTAAATGGTTAGCTAAATTATGCTTAACTGCCTCATCTCCTTCCAGAAACCAATCGGCGTGTCCCTTTTCGTGAATTAAATCTAGAAAATAATTCTTTCTTTTGCCACAGTTTTTTGCCATGGCTTGATATACCTTTTTGTTGAGTCTTGCTGTTTCTTCAGCGGACGCTTTAATTTCCTCTACCTTGCCCCAACTCATTGAACTAACATCGTGTATCATTAGGGTGGCATCTGGGTCCATGTATCGAAAACCTTCAGTACCAAAACTGAACAAAAGCGCGCCGCAAGACATGGCCTTACCTTGCACAATTGTTGCTACCGGTATCTTAGAGTGCTTGATGTCTGAAACCATTGACATGAGACTGTAGACTTGTCCGCCATAGCTGTCGATTATAACCGGCACAACGGGCTGTCCGGTGTTTTGGGCTTTCATCATTAGATTAGAAAACTCCTTTGCTGATGTTTCATCAAACTTTCTAACCCTAATGGCGACCGGGAGATCGTCAATTAGTTTGGGTTCCTTCAATAAAGGACTAAATTTCTTAATTATATTCATATTACCACTCCTCACCCTGACCTATCCAGTCCCTATAATTTTCCTTTCCGCCGCGGGCCTCCCAATCTGAATCAACGGTGAGCTTTGAGCTAATGCCACCGCGGGCGTTACACACCATAACCAATCTTAGTCTTTCAGGCTCATACACCTCCATCATATCCTCAAATATTACATTAATTAATCTCTCGTATGAGTAGATTCTACTTCTAAACTGATAGAAATATTCCTTCATTGACTTCAGTTCTATAACTTTGTTTTTGGGATAAAACGTTATGTATAGCATAGCGAAATCAGGCTGACCTCTTACTCCTTCGAATGTAATCTCGGGTGCTTTTAGTTTTATTTCATAAGCTTCGCGAGACGGATTTGGAATTGATTTTAATATTGTCTTATCTGACCATTGTTTCTTTTTCATAATTATCCTAGTTGTCTGAATGTTTTGCCGATGGCATAGGTGCTGAATCCCCAGTTTGGATCATACTTCAAGTTTGCCATGTATGGGCGATTAAGGTGTATTCGATCTTTCTCTGGTTTGACGCCCCAGCATCTAATCTTGGTTAGCTCATTGTTTGAGTCAATGACTTCAACAATCCAATATAGCTTGCCGTTTTTAGTCTTCTTTGGCACAATCTTGCGAGGAATAAACCAACACAACTGAAGTTCGGGGTCAAATTCTGAGATTGGGGGCACAAATTTTTCTTGAAGCTTTTCAATTGTTTCCGGACTTATAACCAGATTCATGGGAAAAACTCCCGTTAAGTCTGACTTGAACTGTATGATTTCTTCTTCCGTAAAGTCTCCTTCCGGTCGATATAGTTCTAGGTTCTCTGTAAATTTCTTAGTGCTCTTCGGGCGATCCACTATGCAAGTCGACCAAAAATGCTTACGTCCCGTGAAGCGATCATCCACAATGTTGTCCAGTGCCCCACCTCGACAGAGAGCATCAAGTGCCTTCTTGTTTAGTTTGGAGTAAGATACATCTTCTCGGAACAATAGGTCCTCCGCGTTTAGGAATGGTCGGTTAGCTAAAACCTGCTCGATTGCAGCCATGCCCAAGCCCTTAATTGAGGTAAGCGGCTGAATCAAAGTCTCGCCGTCATCGCTGATTTCCCACACAACCCCTGACTTATTGACGTCGAGTGGCTCAATATCAAAACCAAATCTCTTGGCGATATTAATTGCTTTTTCCTTGCGAGTCTCTGGCTCTTTATCCAAGAACGCCGCCATCCACTCTGCGGGGTAGTAGTTCCACAGCCACGCACATTGGAATGAGATGATCGAGTAACTAACAGCGTGAGACTTGTTGAAGCCATAGCCCGAGAAGTATTCGAACTTATCCCAGAGTGCTTGCGCCTCGTCTCTCCCGATGCCGTTCTTGCCACAGCCTGTGATAAACTTGTCGTGCAGCTTACCCTTGACGGAGCCTTTCCCTGTTCCCTTCTTTGTCAGCACCTTGCGGAGCATGTTACCTTCGTCTAGCGTCAGACCACCAAGCTTGTGAGCCAGCAGAGCAATCTGCTCTTGGAAAATAAGGAAGCCGAAAGTTTCTTGTGTAATATCTTGCGCGTCATCGTTCAAATACTTGATATAGTGGGGGCTCTCCTTTGCCTCCACATACTCATCGTGCACGTTCGCTGCCAGTGGACCGGGGCGGTAGATCGAAGTGATAGCTGACACGTCAATAATGTTTCGTGGCTTGGCGCGTACACAAAACTTCTGAGCGCCTTGCTCTGTAAACTGAAAGACACCAGCCCACTTGCCTGTATGGAAGATATTCTCGTACACCTCCTGATCGTTTAGGTCAATAACATCTGGGTGCAGATACTCTTCGTAGTAGTCTCGGATTTGAGCGAACGTTGGCTCTTCGACCCCATGATGACGCTTGAGAATGTGATAGATCGCACCCTCCATCATCTTGAGCGTAGACAGACCAAGCAAATCGAACTTGATGAAGCCCATGGGCTCAAGATGGCGAACGTTCTGCCCCTCTGCCCATGGAGCCTGACGTACACCGCCCGAGTTAATCAGGGGCATGCTCTTGTCTAGGTCCTCTGCAATAACTACACCACCAGCATGTCGGGAGCAAGAGCGAACCTGACCCACCAGACCCTCAACGTGGGTCTTGACTTGCGGATACTTGTTGAGGTAGGCTGTCAAGGTTGGAGAGAACTCCATAACCTCTTCCCATGTCGGCGCATACACACCTGCTTTGATGCCGTGCTTACGCTTGGCTTCTGGTGTTGCCTCGCGGATCATGATAGAAGTAACAGTGTTTACCTCGGTGAAAGGAATGTCATACAGCTTTGAGATGTCCTTGATTAGAGACTTGAGCTGCAGCGTGTTCCAGTTGGAAATTGGAGCAACACAATCCTCACCCCACATCTCGACCAGCTTTTCCTTGAGAGCCATCGAGTCAGATACATCGTAGTCAATATCTGGGTAGTCCTTGGCGTCGGAACGCAAGAAGCGAGAGAACAGAAGACCATGCTTAATTGGATCTACCTGGGTAATGTTTAACGCATATGCAACCAGAGAGCCGGCTGCAGAACCTCGACCGGGACCAGTGAGCATCATGTCGGTCGCTACATCGACGATGGACTTCATCGTCAGAAAGTACTTAGAGAAGCCTCGGTCATCAATAACGTTTAGCTCTTGCTTGAGACGGTCAGTATATTCCTTATTGGTGTGCAGCCCCTTGTCCTTGAGTCCTTCGAGTGCATAGTTTACTAGCGCCTGCGTGGCGGTGAATCCCGCAGGAACAACGAATTCGGGGAGGCGAACTGTATTGTCGGGCAGGAACGACTCGATGCGCTCGAAAGCGATCCTGTGAGATTCCTCAATACTTTTCAAGACTACATTGTCGTCATACTCAAACCCCGTAGATTGTGAGTACTCCTTGTAGCTTTCCCAGATCTGGTCACCATTCTTGGGATACAACTCGTATCCAATTTCCTCAACTCCTGCCGGCAGTTGAGATTCTTCCTCGGCCCATGAGGGTCGACCCTTACCAAGCCAACCAAGACGCTTGTAAAGCTCACGGTCCTTCCAAGCGTCAGGGTTGGGGTAATGGCTGTCGGCTGTAGTGACCAGTCCAACGCCAAACTCTTTAGCAACTTGAATTACATATTGGTTAAGTTCATGCTGCTCTTTAATATTGTTCCATTGTATCTCGGCATACCAGCGATCACCGAAAATGTCGACCATGCGTTGTGTGGATTCGCGCATCGCATCCAATACTGCTTCATCCCCATCTTCTCGGTTCTCCCAATAGTTTCCGGCGTACACCCCACCAAGACAAGCAGAAGAAGCAATGATGCCTTCATTGTACTTCTCCAGTAGCGCGTAGTCAATACGTGGGTAGCGATAGAAATTCTCCGGTTGGTATGATTCGGATACCAACTTAAATAGATTGTTCAGCCCAGTTTGGTTCTGAGCCAGTAGGACCAGATGACGACGGCGCTTGAGGATGCCCTGGGTCTTCTTGCTGTCACCCTCATCCTCAACAGTAGCGCCAGACTGCGCATCCTTCTTGATGGCGCGTGCCCTTTTCTTGTCTTCCATTGCCTGATCGTAGGCTTCGCGCCACTCAGCGATGGAAGGTGTGAAATACGCCTCACACCCAAAGATAGGCTTGAAGTCCTTACCTGATTCCTGCATCTTCTTGGCATGCAGTACTTGATACGCGAGCCCATTCATGTTGCCATGATCAGTTAACGCCAATGCATCACACCCATTCTCATAGGCAAAATCCATATGATCTTGCGGGTACCCGATTGCATCAAAAATAGAGCCTGCCACGCTGTGCGCATGCAGACCAACGAACTTAATCTTAGAGTTTATACGATTCACTTATCCCTCCGAATCATATGGTATTTTAACGTGTTTGTGGTTCTTTGTCAAGTAATTTAATGGAGTGCTTATATCAAAATTCGATCCAATAAAATCAGAATATCCAGACCAACTAGAAATATCGTAGTACCAGCTAAGATCAACCCTGTTCGCATTCTTTTCGCTTACCTTCTCGAACACTTGTCGAAGTTCGAAGTGGCGTGCGCTCCATCTCTCTTCCAGAGGCAATTTCTGGGTAGGGTACTGCTGGTCTGGTAAAGGGGGTAAATATTCCCTTGTTGTTATCTTGTTTATTTGACGTCTGCATTGTTTAAAATCTTCTCCTGTGAATGTGAATGCTAATTGCTTGTTATCTTTGATAGACTGGTCTTCAAAGTATAGAAAAAAGTTTGTTCCTTTTTTGTTTATTTGTTTTCGATATTGTCTCAAGTCATATATGTCGTAAGCAGACATGGGAAAGGATACATAATACTTTTCTGGTGTTAGCCACTGAGAGATTTTGTATGATGTTTTCCATGCTGAATGTGCTCCAAATAAAACTGACCACCCATAAGAATCTCGACGATCTCGGTCCTTGGGGTGGATGGGAACATAATAAATAGGTATTTCTTTTCTTTGTTCCGAGCTAAATCCACCTCTTTTTGAATAATATACTGGATCGTAGACCCAATCTCCAACGCAGTGTCTCAAAATAGGCGCCACATCATCATTGGCAATTATCCAAATAGTATTACAGCCAACCATCGCACATTCAAAGACAGATTTTTGAATTGCATTTAGTCCATTGTTTATTGGCAGCAAAAATTCGGGCAGCTGCATATCAAAATTTGTTCTAACATTTGCGACTGGAATTAGCCCCGAAAGATGTATCCTACTCATAGCTTCCTTAAAAATCTATCGTATCCCAATGCACTCGATGGTAAATTTTCCAACATAGTTTTCCAATTTTTGTCTTTAATGTAGACGCCATCTGCTGGGTTGATGGATTTAAATTGTTGGCTATGGATCTCGCGTCTAATGCTAGTTGTTCTAAAACTGTGGTGTTTCGGGTTTCCCGCTGTCGTGTAGTCATATGCAAAGTTTCCTTTCATTCCTATTTTTTTCATTTCATCTATTACTTTAAAGCGCGCCATTGTTTCAGAATAATCAAAATCTATTAGCTGCTGTTGCTTTAGCTTTGATACAGCACAAGCATCTTTAATAGGAGTATTTCCATCAATACGGTTGGAACTATAAAACCATATCTCGCTGACAAAATCATCGCCCGTGTGCAAATAATCGATCTCATGTTTTCCTCCACTGTTGAACGCAATATAATCATAACACAAAATCTTATTGTGGTCAAGCTCTAAATGAGTTGCAAATCCAGATGAGTTTGGATCTCCGAAATAATGACAATTCATGAAGTTAAATTCCATTATCTTAGAATATTCATTTGAACACACTACCCTATCACCATCATAGCGTATACTATGACATAAGCCTGAGAGTGGGCTGTTGCCGTCTAATGAAAGCAGATAGATTAACCTCTCCCATAGAATATTCCTTGGGACGCCGACGTTGTTTTTACCGTTAAGTGTCGTTAAACTTTTCGAGGGCCACTCGAAAACATCTAAAAGGCCGAAATCTATACCCTCGGGTAAGTAAGAAAACTCAGGTGGTCTACTTGGTTCTGTAAAAAATATCGGGTACCTTTTCTCAAAGGCATATAGGACTGCCTCTAGACAGCTGCCTATTACTATATTTTCATAAGTGCGAATATGCACCCCCATCAATTGATTCAGTCTAGCTTTTAAGCTTGTCTAGTATTTTTATATCGTATTTTACTTCGTCTACGTGTTTTTTCAGATCGAACCCGGCACAATCTATTTTATTTTTTGATACGTGATAGTGGCTGACAAATCCGCTGAATTTGCCATACGCAACATCTTGAACATACTTGGTTTCAGTCTTACCGTTCTTTTTCGTTGGTGTTTCATAGGGGATTCCTGTGGCTTTATGTATCGCCTGCCATAGAGCTTTTGCTGCCTCAATCTGCGCAGGATAAAATCCCAAGAATGGCTCCAGTTTGTCGCCATGCACCCATACATCCTCGATGATCGGACGCTCACCAAAGCCACGCTTTACATACCAGTCTTGGTATTTTGGGTAGTACGCATTCGATATTTCGACTCCCACAGATGGTCTGTTTGTTCTTGCCGACCCGGCATGCCACGCAGCATGTTGAATATCTAAAGTTTGATAAATCGTGCCATCATTATCGATAAGAAAATGAACAGATATACCTCTTTTATCTAAGACATCTTGACAAGAATTTGATGAAAGACAAACATCCCAATGGTTAACAAAATATCTAATCTTTCGTTTTGGTCTTCCTGAGTAGTCATAGTAGTGACCGGGCTTGGCGCTTAAGCCACCTTTTTCCGACCAAAGCACAAATTTGTCCCACTCAATCGGGTGGAACTCTCCATTGTAGACAATATAATTTGAGTAATGACAATCGGATGGCTTAAAATCGTCTATCTCTGCTTGTCTTTCTGTCCAAAGACGACGAAAAGTCATGGGACCACACAAGCCGTCGCCGACTAGTCCTCTTTCTTTCTGCCATTTTTTGATTGCTCTTATTAGCTTATCATCAAAATATTTTTCACCAAACCAACTTGGCTCCCATCCAAGTTTTTTTGCTGATGCTTCATTATAAAAGTGCTTGTCCATACATAACGATATCCATTCTCTATTCCAATATGCCTAATACATAATTATCTAACACGACATTATAATTAGTTCCGTTAATCGTTATTTCTTCAATCATCGAGTTATCTACAACAATCTTGTTTCCCGGCATCAAATCAAATCTTACGTCTGCTGCGGCATTTACCACACTTGCCAACATGTGTTTAGCTTTTGGCGGGCTGTAATCTTCTGGCAAAACAATTAAAGACTCTGCTGTATCTTTTGCTGCATGAGTTTCAATCAAAATATATCTATTGACTGGATTAAACATTACCTATCTCCCTTTTAATTAATCTTTCTTGTGTATCATATTGTTTTTTCGTTAAGAAAATATCTTCACGTACACCACACTTTTTACAAACCATGGTCATGTGAACATTTTCACCTTGAGTTGCCCTTATGTTTCCTGCAGGAATGTAGTAGCACTCACTATTGGCTTTTTTGCATTTTCTCTTCAGCGATCTTTCATCTATTAAATGATTAAAATTCACACTCCCTCCTATATTGTACAGCTGTCATTCGTGCAGAATTTTGTTCCAGAACCACCCTCTTGGCTGTCAAACCTTGTCAGGGGTTTGATGTTTTTTATCGTTTGTTCATATTTTTCTTTAGTTATCGGCTCATACGGAGCTTGAACATATCCTGTTTCTTCGTACTTGAGGAACGAGACTGCTTTAAGGCGCGTCTCGTAGAACTCAAGTGCTGTCTTAATTTGAGGCGCCTCTTCTGGCTTAAAAGTGACCGTAATAGACACTGAGTTATCGGCCCAATAATATTGATACTGGGCTGCAGTCTCAAGTTGTTCCCACATTGAAACCTCCTTCTTTCCTTTCGAAAAATAGGGCTCATGAACAGGAAACTCGACAACAGAAGTATTCGGAGAGTATTCATCATCCTCAATATGATAACCTGCTTCTAACAACTTGTCAAGCAATTTAGAGGTTTTTGAAAATCTAATTCTGCGGATATAGTACTCGTCCTCTGGATAGTGAATACCAGGAGTAGAGCCGTTAAGAAGAGAAACTGTGCCAGACGGCTTAATCGAGGTCATCCTAACTGACTTTGGAATACACAACCAATTAGAATATTCTTCGTCAAGCTGCTTAACGTGCTCATATGCCTTGTCGCACATGTCGTAAACCTCACGTCGACCAAATTTATTAAATGCCTGCACGACGCCGGATTGGGACAGACCGATTCTACGGTTTTTTAACATCTTGGCGTTTGTCTCTGGCCAGTGTGTATTGGAAAGCGTGATAGTTTTACCATACAAATACGCAATTTTCAATGTACGCAAATAATCCTCAAGATCTTCGTGCTTTGCTGGATACGTTTCAACAAGACAGCATAGCTCTGCGTCTTCGAGTTGCTGCTCCACGCATGGGTTGAAACCTGCAACATTTATATCATCGTATCGAGGACCATCCTTGAACCTACCCTTGGTGCGCGCATTATCAAGCCAAATGTATCCCGGCTCGCCATTCTTTTGAGATTGCTCTGCATGCCAAGTATAATCCATACCGACTTCTGCGTTGAAAGAGTTGTTTGAACCCCAGCGATGGTGATATAACTTTTC
>Ga0209348_1001502_pt1 | contig 11317 bp, 10 predicted proteins | sample ETNvirenome_2_30_FD_184065 | JGI IMG/M metagenome (GOLD analysis project Ga0209348, IMG submission 184065) | Marine viral communities from the Pacific Ocean - ETNP_2_30 (SPAdes) (version 2) | ecosystem: Environmental > Aquatic > Marine > Oceanic | place: Pacific Ocean | collected 2013-06-22 | reverse complement strand
TCTGCTGGGCCAGCAGATTTGGCTGGAGCCAGTTATGCCGTTGGCACAAGTCTGTTGATTAGAGCAGATGGATTTGCCTTGCACAGACCTTATGATGGTGGCGTTGAGTTAATACCTAGTAAGAACCCAGACTCTAATATGGTACGACAAACCAGAAAGTATTTTAGATACCAGTCTGGTAAAGGTATTCAGGTTTCTTTTGCTATTAACTTCTCTCCAACAGTGCAGATAGATACTTTTACAGCGGTTGCGGCTAGTTCGCAAACAAACCCAGTAATACAGTTATATGTTGGCGACACTTTAAATGTTACCTTGACTGGAACATACAAGGCAGAGGGACAGCTTTTAGGCACTGATGACTCTACTTCCTTAGATACATCTGCCTCAGACGATATATTAAATTATACGTTTACAGCGGCTGGGACATATCACTATTCATCAACTGATGGGGCTAGTGCCAACACTGGTGGCGCTACCATTGTTGTGTCAGAAGCCCCCTTGGATCTGACTGGCTCTCTTACAATGACTGCAAGCGCCACTCATGCAGTTAGAGGCACATTTGTGTTTGCAAGTGGGTATACAGATAGGGCAGTTGTGCATGAAAACAGAGGCATCATAACGACAAGATTTCCTCACAGGCTTGGTCAGGGACTTTCAATAGTTGTATCTGGAGCCACAGTTAGCAGTGGAACGAACTACTGGAATGGAGCTTTCACTGTTGCCACAATACCGGATGATAATACATTTCATGTCAAGCTGAATGGTATGCCATCGGATGTTAATGGGCCGAATGGTCTTCCTGAATACTATGTGAGTAGCTGGTCTAACAGTAAACTAAGATGCGGCCTGTATGACGATCAGAATGGTTTGTTCTTTGAGTACGATGGAAGCAATATTTACGCTGTCAGAAGAAGTGCAACAAGGCAGTTATCAGGATATGCAACCGTAGGATTTAGAAGTGCAATAGTAACTGGTGTTGGAAGTAAGTACACAAAGCAAATGTCTGCTGGTGAAAACATTGTCATCAAAGGTCAAACTTATTTGGTGACAGAGGTTGCGTCAGATACCAGCTTTTACATTCTTCCATCTTATAGAGGGTCTAACCAATCTAGAGTTGTCTTGTCAAAAGTAGAAGACGAAAGAGTTGTTCAGTCTAATTGGAATTTAGACAAGTGCGATGGCACTGGTAAAACAGGATTTAATCTTGATCTTAATAAAATCCAAATGGCCTACATAGACTACTCATGGTATGGCGCTGGTAAGGTTCGATTTGGATTTAAAGATCAAAAGGGTGTTGTGAAATATTGCCATGAGTTTGTGCATGGCAACTTTAAAACAGAAGCCTTTATGAGATCAGGCAATATGCCAGCACGTTATCAGATTGAGAATGTGGGTCAACCTACATATGTACCCGCTCTTGCACACTGGGGTACTTCAGTGATCATGGATGGTAAGTTTGATGATGACAGAGCTTACGTCTTTACAGCTTCGTCTAACGATATATCGGTTACTGGTACGGCAACCGTCACAGTTGCCGCTATTCCTAGAACCAGAGAGAGATACTATTTATATAGATACGGTAGCTGGCGCTCACTGGGGTTTGCCTTAGAAATCACAGCGCCTAAATCGCTGTATAATTCTATATCTAACGATCAGGTTATTACTGGTACATACATCAACAATACAACCAGAACCAATATTCCGCAAAGTTGGTATGGCATACCAATACAGCCATATCAAACTGCTATCACCACCAGATATGGAAGCAACTCACGCGATGCCAGCACAGAAGCTCCTCGTAACCTGTTGCTGATTGACAGACAGTTAACCAATAACAATAACACAACCTATAACTATACTGTTACGTTGGGTGGTGTAGCTAGGCCCGTGCAGTATGACATACCCCTAATTAGTATTAGACTTGCTCCAGCGGTTGATACAAACACTCCCGGAAACTTGGGAGACAGAGAGATCGTCAACAGAATGCAGTTGATCTTGAACTCTATCGGTATTCAGTCAACTCACAATGCTCAAATAATACTGAGGCTAAATGGGCAGATAACCAACAACGATTGGCAAAGAGTTACAAATCCTAGCTTGAGTCAGTTGATTTACCATACGCCTCTTGATGAAATCACTGGCGGTGTTGATATCTTCACATTCAGAGCGCAGGGCGGTACTGGTACATCAGATCGTGAGGCCGTTGTCACAACACAAGACCTTAAAGAAGGAATTGTAACATTGGGCAACAGTATTCAGGGTGGTGACGGGGTCTTCCCAGATGGCCCAGATGTTTTGACCATTGTTGCCATACTTACAGAAGATCCATCAACGGTTAGTACAAACAACCCATTCGTTATCAGCGGCAGAGCGAGTTGGTCTGAATCGCAGGCATAGGGGGTTTAGATGGCTTTAGGCATAGGAGCTATTGCAGAACTACCCATTGCATCGTTTGAAAACAGATCTCTTAGTGCAGTTTCTGTTGCTGGTGTATTTTGTACTGGCGTAGTAACAAATCAAAATCTTGAGACTGATCAAGACAGGCGAGTATATCCTGTAGGTGTTGCCGCTACTGGCGTTACCATAAATGGCGCAAGTTCGGATCAATCTGATTTAGGCACATTCCTAGTTGTAGAGTGTGAGTCCAACATAACTGTTGTGCCTTCTGTTGCCACAGGTTCTGTCCCATCAGCCGTTCCACCATTCCAATTTATATTAGGCTCTGGCTACTTACTTGTGGGCGTGTCTACCACTGGCATACTCAATAGTGTATCATATGAAGAGGATAGACGGCTTTATATACTTGGTGTTCAGGGCCAAGCGTTATCTGGCGCTTTGTTCACCTACTCAGGGTTGGGTGCTGGAACTGCGCCTACATACAACCTTAATACGCCGACCACTCCGGGCTTGTATACAGAAATAGAGCCTAGCACATCGGCAAATTATAATCCTGTTTAGGAGACATAAATGGCAAGTACATACACCACCAACACTGGTATAGAAAAACCCGGAACTGGGGATCAGTCTGGAACTTGGGGTACAACCACGAATACCAACTTCGATATTATCGACAGGGGAATGAATGGCCTGTCCACAGTAGATCTTACTGCTCTATCCACATATACGTTAAACACTGCTGGCGGCTCACTGTCTGACGGTCAGGCAAAAGTTATACGACTGACAGAGATATCTCCAGCCACGCCACAGGCTGGTTGTAAGGTTGTAATTACACCTAATACAGCACAGAAGTTGTACTTCATACAAAACACAACATCAGAAGCCATAGAGTTTTATCAAGGCACATATAACTCATCTAACAGCACAATCGTGCAAGCTGGGAAAAACGCTATAATCTTTTCTGACGGTATTGGTGTAAACTCTGTTGTTCGTGAGATACAGACAGACTTGCTAGACGATAATACCCCACAGTTGGGTGGGAACCTAGACTTGAATGGCAAGGATATTACTGGCACAGGCAATATCAGCATAACTGGTACTATCATCGGCACTGGCACAAGCACAGTGAATGGAATCACATCTACTGGCAATATTGACGCTGGCTCTAACACAATACAAACGACAGGGTCTGTAGAGGCTAGAACAGTAGACCTTGGGGACTGGACTATAACAGAGGATCAGACAGGCGCGTCACCGATACTAAAGATTGCCTATACCACAGGCGGCACAACAACAAATATGTTTTCCTTGGATACCACGGGCAACCTGATAATCAAAGGAAACATAACAGCTTTTGGAACGCCATAATGACATTGCCAGCATCTGGAAATCCAATATCTCTACAACAGATCAGAGATGAGTTTGCGGCAGGGCAAACAGAAATATCTATTGGCGATCTGTACAAAGGTGCGGCTGGCGGCAACGCTTTAGTAAGGTCAAAATCTGCCAACAATACTGCTGTTGATCAAGCTCCTAATGTGCCTTTGTCAGGATCTGGCACAATAGACTTTAGCAATTTTTTTAGTCAGGCTAGAGAGTACAAATTTACTGTAAGCACAAACAGTCAAGATTTGGACTATACTACAATTTTCGGTGACGATAACACTGGAGACTATAGAAAGACTATAGATATACAAAACGGAGTGGCGGTCACGAACTCAAGCAACTCCACTAACGCTATAACTGTGCCAGCAGGAACAAACGGAACAGTCAAAATAATTGTTGATGGATCTATAACTGCATCAGGCGGTATAGGCGTAGCAAACGCTTCAGCATTAACAGCAACGATATTTGGGGCTGGCGCTATATCTGGTGCGGCAAAAGATGACTGGGTTCCTGCTCTTGCGGCTGGCAATGACGGAACTGGTGTAGGCATATCATTCTCAAGAGGTGGTTTTGGTGGTGCTTCAGGCCCAGACATTAGACACTCGTCTGTTAGCGGAAACTTTAATTTCTTGTTAAAGAGAACTGGGACGAACACTCCCGTATTTAAAATGTACTGGACATACAATGAGTGTGACTATGCAAACTTGGGTAGTGGCAACAAAACTGTAACTGATATGTTTCCGTATAATGCAGATGGGACTTTTGACTCAAGCGATAGCACCACATACAAAACAAACACAAGTGCCGGATCTAACGGTAGAGACACAAGGGATATAGCTTGGGGATCAAAGATAAGCTCAGGGACTGGGGTGCGTGAGTTTTGGTTTTGCTCAAACAACAAGCCATCTACCTTGAACTCCGCTCTAACATCATATTCACAGCCGGGCTTTATGGCACAAAGCATAACAGATACCTACAGCAGAAGAAGTAGCATAATACAAACTTATAATGGTTCTAACTTTAGCGGGACAACAGACACAAGTAACTTTACGGGGACAATAAGCTAATGGCGTCTACCTTCACTAATAATTTAGGTATTGAAAAGCCGGGTACTGGCGATCAGGTTGGTACATGGGGTTCTACAACAAATACCAACTTTGACATCTTTGATAGAGCCATCAGAGGCGTGGTTACTGTTAATATATCTGGATTGTCTGTTGCTACAGTGCAGACCTCTCAAGGCACTCTGTCTGATGGTCAGGCCGCTCTTATGATTTTCTCTGGATCTGGGGTGGGTATACAGCCAGCCTGTGATGTAACCTTAACGCCCGGAACACAACAGAGAGTTAGTTTCGTTTATAACAACAGCGGAAACACCATAACATTCAAAGCTTCTAATTCAGGCGCAACCGTTCAAGTGGGACATGGTGATGCAAATATCTTATACACCACTGGAATTGGCGTTAATCCAGATGTATTCGATCTTAGTTTAAACTTAAAAGCAAAGTCTGACATTGTTTTCGATACCACGCCGCAGTTGGGCGGTAGTTTAGATGTAAATGGCAACAGTATTGTTTCTACAGGCAATGCAGATATAAACATAAATCCAGATGGCACAGGAACTGTAATTACAAATAAAGATCTTGAGGTGCAAAATACTAGAATAGACAACAACCTCATAACAACGCTGACTGGTAATTTAGATATAAGGGCAAACACAAACAGCGATATAACAGTTAGTCCACAAGGAACAGGTAAGTTTTCTGTTAGTGGTTATGGATTCCCAACAGCAGACGGAACTAGTGGTCAGGCGTTGGTGACTGATGGCGCTGGACAATTATCGTTCACAACAGCCATTCCGGGTATATTGCCTGTAGGTTCTGTATTGCCATTCGCTGGAGTAACAGCGCCAAGTGGTTTTGTTTTGTGCTACGGACAGCAACTAAACACATACGACTATAGAGGTTTACACGCAGTTGTATCTGACACATATGGCGGCACAGCCTACAATGCTGGTGTTACTGATCAGTCTGGCGTAACGACACAGTTCAATGTGCCTGACTTGCGTGGTCGCGTTGTAGCTGGTCAGGATGACATGGGCGGCGCTTCCGCTGATCGTCTTACCTCAAACCCTAACGGTGATACGTTGGGAGCAAGTGGCGGCTCAGAAGACCACACACTTACTCTCAATCAGTTGCCAGACAGCTATTACTATAACAGCAATCTACGACAAAAAGATGACTACGTTGATAATTACGCGGGTTTCAACTACACGCCGCGTGTTGCTGATACCACCTCGCACACCACACAGGGTGGTGGAAACGCTCACAATAACGTGCAACCAACTTTAATCCTTAACTACATTATTAAGGTGTAGTCATGCCATTACAGAAATTACAATTCAGACCCGGAATACAAAGAGACACCACAGCATATTCTGCTGAAGGTGGCTGGACAGATTGTGACAAAGTTAGATTCCGTCTTGGATATCCAGAAAAGTTTGGGGGGTGGACTAAGTATACCAACAATACCTATCTTGGCGCGGCCAGATCTCTCCACAACTGGGTTGCTCTTGACGGCTCAGATTTTCTTGGTATCGGTACTCACCTAAAATACTATGTTGAAGAAGGTCAGGATTTTAACGACATTACCCCCATAAGGTCTGCGATAGCTTCAGGCAGTGGGGCAAGCACCATAACCTTCACCGCATTTACCACAACAACAAGCGGTGCTGTATCTGCTACAGCGACCACCATAGGCGTTTCTACCGTTACAAACATACCGCCGCAAGGCAGGGTAAAGATTGGCAGTGAAGAAATAGAATATCAGTCAGTGGATACCACAACAAATGAGCTTATTGGTCTTACAAGGGGCTTCAACAATACGATAGCCGCCACACACACCACAGGCGCTACGATATACTGGGGTACTATAAAAGTTAATCACAACTCTCACGGAGCCAACGAAAACGATTATGTCACATTTACTGGTGTAGATGCTAACGGACTTGGCGCTAGTGGAAACATAACTCAAGCCGTCTTACAACAAGAATATCAAGTTGTAACAGTAATAGATGCAGATGAATTTTTAATTCATGCCAGATCAGACACTGCGGCGGCGACAAGCGGCGGCTATACGTCTACGTTGCAATCACCATATCAGGTGTACAGAAATGCAAACGATTCTGGAACTGGCGGCACTGGTGTAGGCGCTGATTATCAAATCAATGTTGGCCTTAACTCTCAGGTTGGCGGCACTGGATGGGGTGCTGGCACATGGGGTAGAGGTGGCTGGGGTTCAGCCGCCCCCGGTGGCCTAACAACAGAGACACAAATCAGATTGTGGTCTGAAGATAACTTTGGAGAAGACCTTTTAATAAACCCAAGAGACGCTGGTATATATTACTGGGACAAATCTAATGGTCTAGGAACAAGAGCGGTGAACATCACAACTCTCGCTGGCGCATCAAACACACCCACTGTAGCAAAACAAGTTCTTGTCTCTGATCAGGACAGGCACGTTATAGCTTTTGGCTGTAATCCACTTGGCAGTGCTACACAAGATCCTCTGTTGATTAGGTTCTCAGCGCAGGAGAACGCCGCTGACTGGACTCCCACAACAATCAACACTGCTGGAGATCTTCTCATAGGTGCTGGCTCAGAGTTTGTGCAAGCTGTAGAGACAAAGCGTGAGATACTTGTGTGGACTGACGCATCACTGCACTCCATGAGATTTATTGGCCCGCCGTTTACATTTGGTATACAGCAGTTGGCATCAGGCATCACAATCATGGGGCCAAAGGCCGCTGTAGCCACAGAAGACTTTGTGTTTTGGATGGGTATAGATAACTTCTATGTGTATGCCGGACAAACAAAGCAGTTACCATGCACAGTAAAAGATTTAGTCTTTAATGACTTTAACTTTTCACAGGCAGATAAAGTAACATCTGGCGTCAACTCAGAGTATTCTGAGGTCATATGGTTCTATCCATCTAATGCTAACTCTGTGGCAAACGGTGGTGACGGAGAAAACGACAAATATGTAGTTTACAATTATGCCGAAGAAATTTGGTATTTTGGAACTATGCGTAGAACAGCATGGTTAGACAGAAGCACAAGAACATACCCTGTAGCCGTGGAAGGTGGCTATTTATACAACCATGAGTTTGGGTATGATGCTGATGGAGTTGCTATGGACTCTTTCATACAGTCAGCGCCTATGGATATAGCTGACGGTCATCAGTTCTCCATGATATCAAAGGTCATACCAGACATGACATTTGTTGGGTCTACAAACCTGTCTAATGCTCAAGCCACTATGGAAATACAAGTTCGTAACAGTCCCGGAGAAGCTCTTGCGGCGGCTAGTTCTGGTAATGTTGTTAGAACTGTTGCCGCTCCCATAGAGGAATATACGGAGCAACTCAATCTAAGGGCTAGGGGTAGATCGTTCTCTTTGAAAATATCATCTAATGCTTCAGGCACTAAATGGAAGCTGGGTTCTCCAAGGATTGATATACGACCTGATGGGAGAAGATAGTGTCATTAGGAAGCGTAGCACCACCAAGGTTGCCAGAACCACCGCTTGAGTACGATAAGGTATATGTAAATGACCTTCTCAGAGCCTTAGAGATATTTATACAACAAGTCTCTAATCCGGGTGAGTTGCGGGCATCTGATATGTCTGTAACTAACTTGAAGGAACATACAGCGTCCGTTCTGACCAGCGCATTGACTGTTGGGGCGACCACAATATCTTTAAAAGATGCCTCTGAGTTTGCTTCATCAGGAACAGTAGAAATACAATCTGGATCCCCAGAATATGTAGAGGCAAATGGAGCAAAGGTTGAGTATGCCACATACACAGGCAAAAGCGGTAACGATCTAACTGGGGTGACCAGAGGTGTAACAGTAGACAAAGCAACCGTAGCTACAAAGCATGATACTGGGACTACTGTGTTTCAGATTACATCTAGCGGCACAGATTTAGAATTTGGAGAGTTCTTTAAGGAGCTTGGCTTTTTAAAGGTGGTATCGTGACTGATTGGTTTACTAGATACATGAAGTTCAACCTTACGGCTCGTATAACGATGCTTGCTTGCGTTGTGATGTCATGGCGTTGTGCTGAGTGGTTTATGAACCTACCACCAGAGGATCAGAATATGGGTGCAACAACTTTTGTTTCGGTAATACTTGGAAGCATGACTGGTGTTTTCGGGTTGTATTTAGGACATGAGGCAAAAACAACCACGAAAGAATAAGTCATGTTTAAGGTCATCGTATTAGCGTGTCATATAGCAATGCCAAACGACTGTTGGGAATATCACGATAATAGAGGGCCATATGAAGAATTTAGTAAGTGTGTATCAAGAGCATACGAAATGGCGAATGATATAAGGCAGATTAACAGAGGCATTATTATGCCAAGACAATTTAAGTGCGTGCCTCTGAAGGGGACACAATTATGAAAGAATTTGTCTTAGTTATATCCATTTGGGGCAATGACGGTAGCACTGATCACTACATTGGTCAAATGTCGCTACAGCAACCTATGACAGAAAAACAATGTGAGTGGATGATAAGCGATGAGCAATGGGCTGGCAGTTTTGACAACGAATACTATTTCTTTGGAAGACACTGTATGCCTAAAGATTGTGCTGGTAAGGAGAAGTGTGAATGATACAAGCATTGATTGGCCCGGTAACTGGCCTGTTAGACAAGTTTATCGAAGATAAAGATCAAAAAAACAAGTTGGCCCATGAAATAGCGACTATGGCAGAACGCCAGATGCACGAAGCTAATATGGGGCAAATCGAAATAAATAAAGCCGAGGCCCAGCACAGAAGCATATTTGTGGCTGGCTGGCGTCCCTTTCTTGGCTGGGGGCTGGCTTTTGCTATGATATGGCATTTTGTCTTAGCGCCCATGATTATTTTTGGTTTTGCATATGCTGGCATGGTAGCGCCAGATCTTCCTAGTTTCGATATGGATAGCCTTATGACTGTTTTATTAGGAATGCTTGGACTAGGCGGCCTCAGAACCGTGGAAAAGGTAAAAGGTATAACTAAGTAGCTGATATTTGTAGGAGACTACAAATATGATATTATAATAATACCTTAAATCGTGTCTGGGGAACGACAATGTCAAGGAAAACGGCTGTATATGTATTACAGCAAACAGCAGATCTATATTTAAAATATAATAGATCTCTGAAAAAAGCCGCTCCACACTCTGGAGTTACTTATCAAACTTTCAACTCTAGGGTTAGAAAGGCAATGCGGGAAGGTTTTATACCGCCTGAAGAGAAAGAAGAGGTAGTAAATAAAACCATTGTTATAGAAAACAAGGTGAGGCTTCAGCCAAGAAAAAGCAACCCAACAGAAACAAAGAGGGTTCTTGCCATTGGCGACTGCCATGATGGCCCATCAATACCTGATAAAACAAGGTTCTACGCTATGGGTGCATATGCTAGAATCAATAAGGTGGATCAGATTATACAGATTGGCGATATAGCCACCTGTGATTCGTTAAACAGATTTGACAAAAACGAAACATTGAAAGGAAAACAAAAGCCAGCATTCAAAGACGATATGTTTAGTCTACAACAGGCAATAAGAGCTTTTGATAAAGGGTTAGGTGGGTATGATGTGCCAAAACACATTACACTTGGCAATCACGAAGACAGAATCTGGTCATACACAAACAGAAACCCAGAGGCTGTCGAACTGCTTGATCAACTGTTATACTCTACCATAGAGGATCATGGATGGACTTACTCACCATATGGCGAAATGTACTTCATTGGGGATGTTGGTTTTACGCACACTCCTATGAATGGCATGGGCAAGCCTTATGGTGGTATGTACTGCGAGAACCAAATAGCCCGCGACAGCCTGCACGATGTGGTGTTTGGGCATACACACAAAAGGTTAGACAAAACATTCCCAAAGATTGGCGCTCAGTTTTTAAACATAATCAATTTAGGATGTAGTCTACCGGAAGGCCATGTAGAGGAGTATGCTAAACATAGTGTTACGGGTTGGAGTTATGGGGTCTACGATTTAAACATCGTAGATGGTAAGATAGAAGATAGGACATGGATTCCTATGAGTAAGTTAATGAGGGAATATACAGATGGGTACAAGGGAGATAACTAAAATCATTCTGCATTGTGCTGATACACCTGAAGGAAGAGAGGTATCCACATCAGAAATCCGCCGCTGGCATACAGAGGAGCGTGGTTGGAGTGATATCGGTTATCATTGGGTGGTTGAGCTTGACGGTTCGGTTCACGCTGGCCGCCCTGAAGAACGTAGTGGCGCTCATTGTAAAGGGCATAACCGTGACAGCATCGGCGTATGTTACGTTGGTGGTGCTGACGCTAACGGAGATCCTAAAGATACACGCACCCCAGAACAGAAGGAAGCACTTGCGTCCCTCTTCTCTGAACTACTTGACCGATACCCACAATCAAAAATCTACGGACACAGGGATTTCTCAAGTAAAGCCTGTCCATCATTTGATGCAAAAGCAGA
>Ga0209348_1001501_pt1 | contig 11318 bp, 8 predicted proteins | sample ETNvirenome_2_30_FD_184065 | JGI IMG/M metagenome (GOLD analysis project Ga0209348, IMG submission 184065) | Marine viral communities from the Pacific Ocean - ETNP_2_30 (SPAdes) (version 2) | ecosystem: Environmental > Aquatic > Marine > Oceanic | place: Pacific Ocean | collected 2013-06-22 | reverse complement strand
ACTCAGGCTTACATATGCGTAGGTTTGAGGACGGGCTAGCCCCAGAGGACAAGATGCAGAAACTGCAGGAGACTACCGAAACCGTAAAGGGTTGGAACTGCTGGATCCGTGATAACGTATATCGGCTGGATCACATACTTGCAACGGCTAGAGGTATGCACAGGAAGCATAACGTAAATGGAATCATTATTGATTACTGCCAACTGATAAAGCCCATGTCCAAGAACATATCCAGAGAACAACAGGTTGCAGAGATTAGTCGTGAACTAAAACTACTAGCCAAGGACTTAGATATACCTGTTTTGTTGCTGGCGCAGGTGAACCGTGAATCCGAAAGGGATGACCGATCACCCATTATGTCCGACCTACGTGAGAGCGGAGCCTTGGAGCAGGATGCGGACAGTATTATATTCCTGTGGCAAACACTATCGGAGAGGGAACAGGGGACTGATTACGTCCGCTGGACCCTAGCCAAGCAGAGGGAGGGCATGGGATATACTCAAGGCCGAATCCTCTTCAACAAAGGCACTCAGCAGATGGAGGATTACTCGCAGTTCATTTGATATGAAGCCACACCAGAAGCGGTCATTTATTTATCAAAAAACCATTGAGGATTTTTTTGGTGGATATGTCTGCAAGAAGTGTGGATTCAAAGGAAAGGCAGTGCAGTTCGACTGCCATCACCTGCCTGAATATGAAAAAGTTAGACCCATCACCCACTTTAGAAGGACAGGAAATCGAGAGACATTTATTAATGAATTAAAGAAGTGTGAACTTCTTTGTGCAAACTGTCACAGGTTAGAGCATTCCTCTTGACATAAGACATAGTGCATCCATGCTATAATTATTCTACCACACAATGGTTCGTGTGTTAGTTGGTTCAATAGTACAAATACAAGGTAAGCCTAAGGAGTAATCCCAGGCGGAGTGCGGTTTTTTCATGGTCCGCACTTTTGTTAGTCCTTGGGGGCTGTTCCGTTTTATTAGGCGCGGGACAGCCCCTTTTACTTTAAGCCGTTCAACATTAGAATTACGGAATCTAAAGTATTTTTAATTTTTGTAGCTATTATTTAGGTATTTATTGATAAATAATTGGAACCTAGGATCCTTGTCAGCCTCATAGGTCAGGGCTTCAACTCCACGCGCCGTGGCTAACATCGTTGGCAATAACTTCTCTAAAAGTTCTTCCTCATTTCTTGCTTTGGATAGAACTCTAGTTAAGTCACCAGCAGAAAATGCAGCACTCAGAAGCCTAAGTCTAATATAATCAAATGAGCCATAAATTGTACCAGAAATAATTCCTTGTCCTTCGGAACCCCTCCTAAGCACACCAAACAGTCTCGATTGAGGTGCTTTTCTTCTCGAGAAGGACTTAAGTGCGTTGTTGAGATCAGAAAGATCTTTAAATGTCTTTTTGCCCAGAATAGCTTCGTAATTAGCTCTTTGTTTTGGGTTACGAATGATTTGATCCATCAATTTATAATCCCAAAGATCTCTTGATCCCATCTTCCTAGAAGTTCTTTGACCTGCGGATGAACCACGTCCAGCAATCGTCATTAAATCGTTTAAGTATTCTTGCTGAAAGGACTGTCTAATTCCTCCAGTATTTGGAAGGGAAGCCATGAACTCACGAGCCTCACCAGCTTTTAGACCTCTTACGGCTGCAATCAAATCTCTTGGATCCTCCATAGATACCTCTCCGGATCTAATTTTGCCAATAAGTTTTTCTGAGTTCCTTTTGATGTAATTATTTTTTCTAACTTGCTGACGGGCTAGATCTAAAATTGATTCTATATCCGCAGGGGTTTTTACTCTGGTCATGGACTCAATAATCTCTTGGGTTATCTCTGTCGCACTATTTAACCTCATAAGTTGATCGAGTTCATCAAATCCCTTAACTGCCCGTTCGCCATATAACTCACGAACAACATTTTTGTCGAAAGCAACTTGGTTTAACTTCAAGTAATCGACGCTGCCATCATACCTAATGCCTTTATCCATTAGGTTATGTAAATAAGCAGATCGCATATTTTCTAATGCTGGTGCATTTGTGCCAATTACTCTTTTAAGTTCCTGAAGGTTTTCTACTGCTCTTGGGCCATTAAAAAACTTGTTAATAACCTGGAGGTTTCCTAACGTGTATTCTTGTGCCTTGCCCTTCGTTGACAGGTCAGCTATTCCCTTTGCCCTGAATGGAACTACGGACTCTTCAAAGAATAACTTAGCAGCGTTGTTCGCTTCTACTAAATCATCTCCACCAGTTTTCATAGCCCTATCAATCATACCTTCAATTGATTCCTGGACTTTTTTAAGTTCAGAAGTGTCCTTGCCTTGTTTTATCTGGCGATTGATAACCCCTTTTACCTCTTTTCTCCAATTATCTAGTTGTCTAAGCGACAGACTCTGGACGGCTGACTCTGATACCTGACCACCTGCTGCAATATCGCCACTAGCCCCGTATATAATTGGCAGGTCTTCAGTAATTTGCTCTCCTAATGCACCTGCCTGACGGCTGACCTTATTTAGTCCCTTTGGTTTAAATATATTAAGAACTTCGCCCTTTATGTCTTTTGGCAAGTTTAATGAATTTACAACATTTTCTATAGTTTTACTAACCGCTGATGGGTTCAAAGTGACACCAAGACTATCTGCCATATCAAATGCAATGTCATAAAGTCTATCAGATTCTTTCTTTGCTTCCCTTTTTAACTCTATAAACGCGTTACGCACAATGCTACCAGTTTCATCCGATGAATTAGCTGCAGAGTATCCTAATCGTTGAATACGGCTACTAATTGCTTCGTTTAAAGCCCTGCCTATCAACAAATCATTCTGTGCAATTTCTTGAACAGTTTTTTCTGTTCGTTCAATTTGGTTGTTCCTAAATGAACGATACAAAATTCCAAAGTCTTTGGTAGAGAGGTCGGTCAGTTGTCTACTTAAATCATAAATAATATCACGCGCACGTTCTGCTTTTCTGGCAAGCCCTGCCATAAATCCATCAGAATACTTTGAAACAATCTCTTCTTGCTGCTCAAGTGCCTCCATCGTGCCTTCTCTGGTCGCAAAGGTTTCTGGAAACTCCATATTAAATCTCTTTTCTAAGCGTTTTCTTGATGCCGCTAAATTTTGAGCTTGAGCATCTACGCCTAACTGTCCTTTGCCCAGTACTCTAACTCCACCTTTAACACCAAGTCCTACGCCGAGATCTAATAAAGCGGTTTTGCCGCCCTCAGTCAGTGCGTTTCCAATATTTTGACTAAGGGTATCTTCGTCTGCATCGGGATTACCAATAACTGTATCTATTCCTAGGTTAGCAAGTGCTGAACCGATCCCAGTTTTGAGTGCAGTGAATGCGACCGACCCTTTTCCAGGTCCAACTACAGTTCCTATTAACTCCGATGTAGTAACAGCAGCTTCTCTGGATAGATCTAATATATCTTTAAGACTCGGCCCGTATTCATCAGCAAGTACGTATTGACCATTAGTTAGATCTGGGTGCTGAACCAAAAATTCAGTTCCATAATCCATAGACACAGTACGTACATCTCCACCATCTCTGCCATAGAGATCACTTAGATAATTAAAGATTTGTGAATCATCACGTAGACCACCCATCTTTAATCTCTTGAGTCCAGGTAGTCCAGATGTTATGTCAATTTGACTCTCTGGAATGTCTGTAGCTTTAGACAAAGCAGATAAAACACGAGGGCGTTCTATTTTTAATCTTTCACCGGATGTCATGGACTCCGCAAATTCACCCGATGAATCAATATCTGGCTCAGGGACCTTATAACCACCCGTGTGAAGTAACTCAACGGCTTGACCTTGTGGATCAACGGAATCATCAATGGCATCGGCAGATGCGCTAATTGATTCAGATTTTGATTGACGATAAGCAACAGCTAATGTTTGCATCTGTGCATCTAAATTAGCAACCGATGCCTGATCGCCGGCCTGCATAGCTGCATCACGACGTTTTTTAAGCTCTATAATTCCGCTGGCTATTTTTTCTTTTGTAGCCATGTATTTTATTGTGGTTGATCAAGTAGACCTAAGTTCTTTAAAACTTTTTCTGCCTCATCCATCTCGTTTGGTTGCATGAGACTTCCTCCGGTTCCATCAATAGCGTTTATTGATGTATCATAATCAAACAATTTATCTACATTCGGAGTAAATAATCGAGCCTTTGCTAATCTGCTGACCCCTTCACCTACAATATCAGGTCTGTAAGTTCTGTCGATCTGATTGTTAAATGTTTTAATTTGATGTTCAATGACTATTTTACCAAGACGTACTAATCTTTGTAATGCCTCTTTAGTTAATTTTTGTTGACCACCAGCAATTTTTTCAGCGTATTCACGGTCAGCGTCTGATAGACCTGTTCCAGCACCAAAAAGATTAATTATTTGTCCAACTTGCCTACCAGCAGTAGCTAAGTAGGTTTCGGTAGCAGCAACATCCTTAAATTCACCAAGACCAAGGTCTTTAGCAACGCCTTTTAAAAATGTCTCTATTGGTCCTAATTTACCAGTTATAACTTCTCCTTCCTCACCAACAACATTAAGCATTTTTTCCATGTACTGAAGGTTAGGTATGGAATTAAGAGCGGGTTGAACATTGTCTAAGAGATACTGCTGATCCTCATTGAATGTTTGTCTAAGAATCATGTCACCAACCGGTGCTTCACCACCAACGGTAATGTTAGTTCCACCCCTGTCACCAAACGCCATTTCAATCGCCTCTTCACGTGGTACATCTAGACCCATGAGAGCGTCAAAATCTTTCATACTAGCAGTTCGTTCATCAGCTTCAGCCCTCGGTTGCTCGAACTGTCCTTCCGACGTCTCAATAAGCGTGATACCATCAAGCTCCTTTTTAGTAGGTTTAAAGGGTTTTTCTTCAACAAGTTCAGCAAACTGTAATATTGAAGCCGCGGTAGCTGGATCCTTTGAAAAGGTTTGTGCCATTTTTTCGCCTTCGGTTGCTCCAAATCGCTCTGTAGTATAAGGAAGAATAGATTCGTATCTAAGCTTCTGTTCTTCCTTCTTTTGTTTGTTAACAGAATATTTGTTAATAGCCCCACTAATGGTAGCACCTAGTTGCGCTAGTGTGTTAGCCCGTATCTCAGCGGCTCTTGTGAAGCCACTGTAGTCCGCAGTACCCAACTCTGGGCGTACTCTCGTTCCTACTTGAAATGCCATATTGTATTTCTTTAATTTTTATTAACCAAACAGTTTGCCACCAAGTGCGCCTCCAAAAGGACCACCTAAGAGTCCACCTGCTATAGAACCGAACATCTCTGATCTACCAGCACTTTGTGCAGCACTAGACTGAGCTAACGCACCCTGGTAATTGATGTCCTGTGATCGTTGTTGCAGGGCCATGTTGATACCTACATTCGGATCAAATAACTGAGGTCCCATAGGTCCTGCTGCTCCTGCCTGTGCCTGTCCTAGGACTTGACCGCCTAGACCAATAGCAGCGGAAGGACGACCAAGGATGGTGCTACCTATATCACCGGCTAGCTGACGGTTCATTGAAAAGGCTTGAGGCGCAAACTGCGCTGTGTAGTCCGAGCGACCAAGAGCCTCTGCCGCTAGAGAAGATGAGTCACCAATGCGACCCCTTGCTAGACTCGCCTGTCTGGATCTTTGCTGTATGTTTCGCTCCTCTTCTGGAGTCAGTTCTCCCATAGCCCTACGAGATACACGCTCTGCTATTGCTGTGCTAGCAGGGTCAGCGGCACGATAAGCCTCAACTACTTGAGGCGCGAACTCCTGTAATGCACCTACGTCAGCCTCACGTTGTAATTGTAACTGCTCACGCTGTAATGCACCCGCACGGGTTGACTGCTCCTCTAGTAAATCAAAGAGTCCTCTTTGTCCTGGTGAAGCCTCAAGCTGTTTCATTTCAGCCCTAATAGAAGCAATCCGATCCTTACGATTTTGTCCGCTAAGTCTATTAGCTAATGATTGAACCTTGTTGTTGTATTCAGCTAGTTGTCTGTCGTAATTAGGGTTATCAACTTCGACCGTGGTTGTTCTGCCTTGAGGACCCCTAAAACCTCTTGTTTGCCTAACTCTTTGTGAAGGAGGAGATCCTGCCGATGCTTTAGCAATCCTCATTGCTTCTGCATTACTAATTGATCCCTCACCCGCTTCTAATCCAGCTAGTTCAGCCTCAAGTCTTTGATACTGAGGATTGTCCCTGCCTCCAGGAACACCAGTAGCAAACGTTTCAATATCCGCAAGCTCAAGTGCAGCGTACTGCGGACGAAACCGTTGCTCTGCAGCAAGCAATCGCTGCTGTAATCTAGGGTCAGTAATGCCTCGAAAACTGCTAAATCCTCTGCCGAATAAGTATTCACCCATTGCCTTAGCTGGGTCAATGGCTTCTGGCGGTGGTGGTGGTGGTGGTGATGATGATCCTTTGCCTCCCATAATATTATATTCTTAGTATTCTGTTAAATAATTTAGGTGTGTACTCAACCTTAGTAGGTTTTTGATTTCTGTATCTTACGCCTAGTAGTTTCTTTTGCATGACCTCAGGGCATCGGATAATAAAATTCTGTGTAATTCGTTTAAAGGTATCAGTATTGTCTGCAAATAAGAAGGCCATAAAGATTGCATTGCCCTCTGGGTCATCGGCCTCCCAGTTTTGAACAAAAGGCCAGCCGTCGTCCTCATTGCAATTATACCACATAAATACACCTTGAATATTACCTTCTTCGTCTTGCTCAAAAATAAAGGTATGCTTCGCTATATGGTAGGCAATGAGTAACTGCATTCTATCCTCTGGCCATCCCTCTAGTACTCTACCGTTCTCGTTTTCAATACAGAAATCTACGACCTTATTAATGAAGGCTATGGCTTCTATCTGTGTAGCATTTTTCAATGCTATTTGAACTGAGTGCAGTAGGGGATTCATTATCTACCAAATACCAACCAATTTATAGTTCTAGTGCCACTTGCGTTGTTACGAATTGTTAAAACACTATTGCTGAGGGTCCTAATGTAAACAGCACCCGTTGCACTACCACTATCTACTTGATGGCTAATTTGTGCGCTAACCGTGGCATTTGGAAATGCAGAACCAAAAGTAATATCTGTATTGCTGCTACCAGAAGCTGAAACACTTCCGAACTTTATTATTAGCCCATTTGGAAAAGTAACACTCTCTTCACTTGCATAACCTCCACCTGAACCATTTTGAGCAGGGATCATTCCTGCAAATGCCTTAATACTTTGCTGTGTAGCCAAAGAAGTAGCAGAATCAGAAGTCATGTTGTCCTCGTCAAGAATAGCAACCTCTTGAGGCGAAGTTGCACTTCCAGAAGTATTACCTAACACCTTCATGTTGGCTACATTTTCTATCTTAGCTTTAGTAACATTGCTGTCAGCTATCTTAGCTGTAACAATACCACTATCGCGGACTGCCATAGCACCGCCAACAAGGGTCATTGTACTACCATCAACAGCGTCGGTTGAATTAAAGGTTGCCGCTGTAATTACTTGATTAAGTTTGTCTGCCGATAGCTGTTCGCCGTTAGCAAATGTTTTTCCTGATGTTATAACTGCCATAATATTTTATTTAGTATCCAACAGCAATAAAGAAACAACGACCAATCGCAGCATTACTATTGTTAGAATATCCTTGCAAATTAAAACCATTTACGGTAGCTGCAGTAGCCCCAGCTACTTCTGCGCCTGAACCAACACTTTCATTTGATGTTACACTTACTCCGTATATTCCATTAGGAAATGGACTTGCACTTCCAGATGAGTCCTTAAAAGTAACTGCAACTGCTGCTGTAGTATTTTTATTTGCAGTACCAAATTTAATAATTAATCCACCGCCCAAGGTTAAAGAACCCTGTTCTCCTTCTGTGACTAACCCAGAGGCACTTGACTTATCTGCTGTTCCAATCAAGTTGTCTACAAATGCCTTAATGCTTTGTTGAGAGGCTAACGCAGTTGCACTATTTGATGTCATATTATCTTCATCCTTGAAGTCAAATGCCTCTTCTACGTCTCCCTCACCAGCGGTAACACGACCAAGCACCTTAGCAGTGCTAATGTGCTGCATTTTAGCAAAGGTCACGCCCGTTGTCTTGCTTGAACTGTCCTTTAATCGAAGCGCGTTAGAATTTACTTCTATTGTATTGTTATCTACGGAGTCCGTTGATATTGCAGCGTTGTTGACGGCATTATTGAGCTTAGTAGCTGTTACCGTATCGGTTGTTCCAAATGTTTCGCCTGTTACAAATCTTGCCATTATTCTGCTTTCTGTGTTGATCTAAAGGAGGTTGCTCCTTGAGTTTGTATTGATCTAATTCTTGGTCGCCCTTGTGTATTGTTTACTGTAAATTGTATGCCGTGACCTCTGCGGTTACCTATTCTACCACGTATGGACACATCTTCAGCTGCGGCTAAATCAGCATTACCGTTGAAGCTGTTAAGGGTTCCTAAAGTAAATATTCCGTCTGGGTTCTCTGTTTCAGCCGATAGGTCAAAATTACTCACATTGTCTGCACTGCTTTCTACGTGCATCTGGAACTCCTTCCAGTTCTTTCTGCTCATGTTGCCAAAGGTATATTGGCGAGTAGTAATACTTCCCTTAACAGTCTTGGTTTCATTAGAGCCTCCAATGCTTACATTAATCAAGTCATCGCCCTGTAAGCGAGCATCTACCTTATGGATGCCGCCTAGTCTGTTTATGGCATAAACACCCCGCTGGCTTCCTTCACCAGCAACTATTAGGTTCTGGATGTCCCAGTCCGTGCTATTAACACTGTCTATACTCTCCCACTGTTTGTTGAGAAAGTTGTAAATAAGTATGGCGTTATTGCGAAGCGCATCATCGAGAGGCACGGCAATAAAGTAACGATTATCGAAGTAAACAGCTACGGCCTGGCTCCGCTGATCCGTGTTGATTCGCTTGATTGTCTCGTTAATAGGTTCACTTAGAGGTGTCTCTGTTCCACGAAGGTTGTACTCATCAAAGAACTGAGTGCTGTAAACACCATTGTCGGACAGGAATATAACTTGATTGCCGACCTGCTCAATACTCTTACGAGCCACGCAGCCAACTTCATCAGTCAATAGCTTAGTGCTAGCTGATTGTAGAGACGTTGTATTAGATATTAGGTGAATGCTATTACGGTTGAACACCATCAGGTTGTCCTCAGAGAAGGAGTGCAGCCCTACCGTAAAGTCAGCTTCACCTGCGTTAAATCTGTACTGAGCGTAGATCTGATCGTAGGTATCGGAGTCAAGAATATCTGAAGCAATGACCTCATCGAGGATACCTCTTGATGTATATGAGTTCGCGCTTGCATCGACCGAGAACTGAAACGGCATAACCAACCTACGTTGATGATACACAGCAAACTCTGGGGCTGGCATATGGCTGAAGCCAAGACCTACGGATACTCTCTTTTGAACAGTACCATTTTTGTTCGTAGCGTCAGCTTTATCTGTAGAAAAAGTAAAGGTAGTTGTGCTAGGTATCGTTTGCACAGTTATGGTATCGCCTACTGAATAAGTAGAAGAACCCGCATCAGTAAAAGTTAAGGTGTCCCCAACTAGCAAAGTAGCAACTGCTGCTGTACTTGCAGTAGCTGTACCAACTCCACTTGCATAATCAATATCCGTTAAAGACAGAGGTACTGGCTGCGTATAGGTTCCGCTGGCTACCTTAGAAAATGCAGATGTAGCTGTGCCAGTCCCTGATCCTGCGCCGGTAGCAGTAAAGGTAACGCCTATAGTGTCTGCCGAAGCACCAATAGCTTGAAAGTCAGTATTGCCAACCGCAGTAATTGTGTAGGTTCTGCCTACCTCAAAACTACCCGCCGTAATTGTGCTAAACGAACCATCCCATTCTAGGGCTACTTGACCCTTGCGGAATATGAACACCTTATTAAACGCTTGAAGCATTGAGGATTCAGGTGGCACAGTTTCGCCTGTTGGGTAAGCAATGTCTACAGTTGCGTTCGTTGCTAGGTTTTTGGCAACAACCTTAAGATTAGAAGCAATAAGGATATACTGACTTGCGTTCTCATTAGGGTCACTGAACTCAGCACTTGCATAAACCTCGGTGACTGCCCCTGCGTCAAGAACCATATTGAACCCAATAATGGCCTGTGTTGTATTGGCATTTAAGTTAAAAGAGGCGGTTCCAGTTCCTGATCCTGCTCCCGTAGCAGTAAAAACAACGTCTACGGCATTTGAAGATGCGCCAATAGCTGTAAAATCCGTACTGCCTACACTCACAATAGTATAAGTTTTTCCAACTAAAAACCCTCCTGCTGTTGTTATTAGGTCTTCTGGCAAAGCAACAGCTGCACTGTAGCTTTCGTCACTACCCGATAAGTCGTATTTTAATGTCTTGGTATCTCCGTTATCAGTAACAGAAACTAATGTATGCGTGCCATTAGGGTCAACTGTACTAAAACCAAGACCCTCTACTTGTACAGAATTAGTTGCTACAAATGTATGTCCCGCTTCTATTGCTGGGTCATTGATAACAATGCTAACCTTATTATCAGAACCAACAAGATTTGCTGACTCAATAGTCGTAGGGAGCAAAGCCGTAACTCCATCATCGATTTGTGCTGTAGTAGGCAGTCGAAGTACATCTCCACCTACGGCAAACGGGGCTTCAATAACCTCGATACCCTTACGGACCTGTGCTTCACCGTTGCGATCAAAGCGGACGTTCTGAGCATCAGCCAGCATACCGCCCTGTAGCTGATCGGGTCTAAGCCTATTGTTGAACCCAACAAAGCCTACATCCCCGTCTTTGAGGATGCGGTCATCTAGGCTAGCGTATGACCTGTACTCCTGCATTGATTAACATCTCCAACGCTTCAAGGCTAGTGCCTTTCGTGTTGGTCTACCTTTCTTGTCCTTCATTGGACCCTTGACTCCTGCCATTCTAGCGCAGAATGATTTCTTCCGGGCAAGTCTTTTACCCTTTGGATTCTTTTCAGTAACAGGAGGCTTTAGGTTAGCACCTGTCTTGCGCTTGAAGTAAGCACGACCAGCGGCAGTAAGTCCTCCCTTTTTACTTTTGTGTTCTTTCCTCATTAGCTTCTGACTTTTGCTCTAGGTGTATTGGCAACGACTGTTTTTCCTCTAGCCCCAGCCTTCTTTTTCTTTCTAGCAGTTGCTGCTCTCTCCGCTTTCGTGAGGCTAAGAGCCTTTCTTTTAGGCAAGCAACGGTCAGGGTTTTTCTTATCTTTCGACGTTCCGCAAGGGCCTTTAATCGATCCATCCGTTCCTATCCTTACCCAGTTCTGCTTGAGCCATTCTTTT
>Ga0209348_1001497_pt1 | contig 11328 bp, 11 predicted proteins | sample ETNvirenome_2_30_FD_184065 | JGI IMG/M metagenome (GOLD analysis project Ga0209348, IMG submission 184065) | Marine viral communities from the Pacific Ocean - ETNP_2_30 (SPAdes) (version 2) | ecosystem: Environmental > Aquatic > Marine > Oceanic | place: Pacific Ocean | collected 2013-06-22 | reverse complement strand
AAGTGTTACCGATTGATCGGCTAAATCTGCTGTTGCTATTGTCGCATCAGTTATACCATCAGATGTAATTCGTGTAAGTCCCATAGTTAATCAGCCTCCTCTGGTGTGTTACCTTCCGCTACCCACGCAAGGTACTCTTGGTAGTCGCTGTTTGCTTCGTCAAATGGTATTGACATTATTATTCCAATTTTTTCTTTTAAAACACAAACTTCAACACCATCTACGTTTTTAAATAATTTATAAATTGGGTCTGTTGGATATGCCATAGTTTAAAGCTCCGCTACTACTGCTAATTTAGCTGATCCTTGATCTGTTTCAATCCAATAAAAATGCCCTACTGTTTTATTACCTGACGCTGATGCAATAAGTGTACCTCCTCTTCTAGAAACAGTATTAAATCCAGTAAAATTATCAAAATTCACTAAGTCTCCATGACGAGTTCTAAACTCATTACCATTATTACTACTTTCAACTGTTGGACTTGACCTCATCTGAGGGCTAAAACGAATCGGTACATAAAGCGCACCAGCACTACCTACATAAACTGTACCACCAAGTCCAGAGTCATCTCCACTATCTGTGGATCTATCCAAAATTACTTGATAATATCTTTTACAAAGCTCAAGTTCTTGACCATAGCTACGATGCTCAAAATCTGTTGCCACGCTGCCTACTTCTAATTGACAACCTGTTATAAGAAAATCATTAGATGTGGAATCTGCAAAATTAACCTGTCCTGTAGCTGCCCCTGCATCAGAACTGTTTTTCCATACTGTTGCTAAATCTCCAGTTTGAACTGTTGATCCAGCTACTAACCACCAAACAACTCTTAAGGCTTCTCCGTTGTCATTATTGTCTGCATGATTAAAATTTGTATTTGCTGGAAATGTTACTGTATATCTATTCCAGTTTGTATCACTAACAGTATATGATGCTGAAACACAACTATTAATATTATCTCTTCCAAGTAGTCTTACAATATAAGTTCCTGTTTTATTGGTTTTTACATAAAAAGATAAAGTATATTGTTTTGCAGCAGAAGTTCCTTTTGCAAAATCTTGTGTATTAAATCCTTCTATTTTTTGCCAAAATTGTACCTCTTCATTTGAAGCCAAAGAAGTGTCCGCAGTAGTACAATCAATTTTAAGGGAATTACCAAAACCATCTGGGGTATCGGTGCTTTGAGTAACTGTAAATCTTGAACCAGTATTTTGACAATATAAAATCCATCTATCCATTAAAAAGTGTGATGCATTGTCGCCAGTTGTAATTGATGTTCCTCTTTGAGCAATTTGCATTGCACCATTAATTATCTTGTTTCTATTAGCAAACTGACCACCATTAAGAGAAGTAACATTAGCTGTGCAAGTCCCATCAGAACTATTGACTGTTATAGCAGCCGTACTAGCTCCTGTTCCTTTTATGCTGTTAACTTTTATTTCACTCATTACCCTCTCCTTACTAAAGTTCCTGTAAAAAATGTTTCGCTACCGGGGTCTATTCCTTGACTTGGCCCATAAATAAATAATTCAACATAATCATCTGAGTCAAGATAAACTAATCCACTTACTGTACCTCCCCATCTAGATTCAAAACCACCTACACGGAAAGAATGTCCTAAATGATTACCTCCATTTTTTCTAATATTTATAATAGCTGTTCTTTCAGTATAATTTCCGTTTGCATAAGACATAGCACCAGCAATTTGATAATAGCCAGCAATGGCTGGAGTGAATCTACTATTTGCAAATGTACCATCAGTATCAAAAGTTTCAGAATCAAAAGCTATCTTTGTAAATGTATCAGTAGAAGGAGCAGATTGGGCTGAAGAAAGTCTAACGTGAAATGCTGGCCCTTTATCAACATCAGTCCAGCTTAAATTACCAGACCCATCAGTTTGAAGTACTTGTCCAGCACTACCATCAGCATTTGGGAGAGTAAAAGTTACATCAGAAGCAGGGTTTGAACTAGGTGCAGCTATTATTACACCATTACCACCGCTATGCTTTAGTTTGATTTGACTCATCCAGCAACCTCCATAACGTACATACTATTTGGGGTCATGTAGCCAGATCCAGCATTAGCATCAAACCAGATGTCATCACCAGTACCCCCTTCCTTTCTTGCTCTAAATTTAAAAGCATGACTATTAGTATCACTTATACCAGTATCTAAAAAAGCATGAGTTGTATGTGCATTTTTGTAAGTTGAACCATCCCTAAATATTCCATATTCATCGTGAGTTAATTGCGTTGAATCTCTCCATATTGAATGTGAGGCTCGACTTGTTGATGTACCACCTAAGTAACCTCCAAAATTAGTAACTATTAGCATATTACTATTCGAGTATGTTTGTGCAGCATTTACTGTCACGACATCTTGAAAACTAGAACTTGTTACACTCTTATCTAATCCTAATTGACCATAAGTTATTTTTATAACTTCACCAGTAGCGTAAGATCTTTTTGCCTGAGTCGCTGCACCATTAGCTAACGTGTCAGAATCTACACAACCATCAGGCAATCCTCCTGTTGAAATGCCTGTTATACTTCCGTTTCCGTTGATTGAAATAGCCATAGCTACATTCTAACCTCCATTAAACAATAGTCCATACAGAACCAGATGGAACTGTAACTGTTACTGAATTATTTATAGATATTGGCCCTGCACTCATCGCATTTTTGTTTGATGTAATACTATAACTTGTCGTAACTGTTGTCGAGTTCTCGTAGAAAACCTCGTCACTTCCACCGCCAGTAGCACCAGCCGATACACCTGTTAAGTTTGAACCATCACCATATAATGTGTCGAAATAACCATTTCTTACTCGAACAGAACTTGTACCAATATCAAAAGTGCTGTCTGTATTTGGTGCAAAATGACCATTACTCCCATAAATATTCCATCTAGCAGTACCGCTAGTACCAAAAACCATATTGGCATTTTCTCTTTGCCATAAATAAGCAATACCGCTAGTACTTATAATATGAAAACCATCACCACTACCTGTTCCTGTGTTGTTGTCTGTTAAATGTAATGCTGCACCATTTGTTCCATCGTGATTAATATGCAAGTTTCTTCCATAATTTGATGATGGACTTGTTGTACCTATACCTACATTTCCAGACGAATCTATACGCATACGTTCTGCCTGTGTGCTGCCTCCTCTTGTTGAGAACGTAAGAGCAGAGTCACCGCTTCCTGTTGATAAAGCTCTAATCCCACAATGACCACCATTACCAGAGCTAGGTTCAGTAACAAAAAGAAGTCCTGCTACACCAGCAGCACCAGTATTAGTTATTGAAAGTTGAAATTGATTAGCACTAATTGTACTGGCTGAATATGCAGTAGTATCACTTACTGATATTTGAGTTTTAACAGAAGGACTTGTTGTACCTATACCAACCCGATTGTTAGAAGAGTCAACGTGTAAAGTATTGGTGTCAATGGTCATATCACCAGTTCCAGTGATAGCTCCTGTTACGTCAAGACCAGCACCTACATCTAAATTGCCCGAAACACTTGTAACCCCTGCGGTAGTAATAGTAAATCTATCTACCCCTGCATCAACATCTCTAATTTTAAATGTTCCATCTTGATTTTTAATTGCAAAATCGTTTTCATCATTTGAGTCTTGAAGAACTAAAGAAGGAGATGTACCAGTTATTTCTATATCTCCAGAAGCTATAGCTCCTGTTGTAGTTATAGTTTGCGAGCCAAAGTTAGGAGAAATCTTTGTACCAGCTATCGCTGCACTTGCATTTATATCAGCATTTACAATCGCTCCATCTACTATTTTCGCACTTGTAACACTGTTGTCTGCTGGTTCACTTACTCCAAGACTTTTAAATGTAAGAATGAAAAAATCACTTCCTGTTGCTGGAGCGTCACCCAGGATAATATCCGTTCCATCAACACTAAATCCTTCACTTGGCTGACCTGTTCCTGCTACTGGCTTTTGTATAACACCATTAATACTTACTAATAACTGTGCAGCAGATACGTTTGGAGGAGCAGATAAAGTAAATCTATACGCAGATCCGTTAAATGTTGCACTACCGCCACCCGTTCCAGAAGATGAGCTAAGTGTATTTATTGCAATATCACTACCACCACCAGCTATCTCAGCAATAGCTCCACTATCCATTTTGGTAAATAATTTACCAGTATCAGTCCTTATGGCTAATTCGCCAAGAATTAAATCACTAGCACTTGGATCGCTACCAGAACCTCTTTTATGTTTTATTACATTAGCCATGAGCTATAACCTCCTTCAGATTAATAGCTACCACCGTCTATGGTTATACCATCAAATGTTGTTAGGTTTGTGATCGAGCCACCTGTTATTGCAACAGAGTTGGCAGCCTGGGTAGCAATACTGCCAAGACCTAGTGTTGTACGGGCAGCAGCAGCATCGGCATCATCTATCAATGTCTTTGCATAGTTGGACAAACCGAGTGCTGTTAATGCAGCAGAGGCACTCGTTGCACCTGTTCCACCGTCAGAAATTGCAAGCGTTCCAGTAATTGAACTAGCGTCTAACTTAAGAGCAAGTTCTGTAGATTCAATAACAAGTCCACCATTTGCTTTCAAGTCAGTAGATAATGTATTACCAGACTTTTCAAGACCATCGCCAGCTATTATCTGACCAGCACCAGAGAACTGTGCAAATGTTAGATTATTCGTTCCAACAACAGCAGATCCAGTATCAGAAGTACAGGTAAATCCGTTTTCTGCATTAACTGTTCCCTGTTCTACAAAGACGAAAGCACCAGCAGCATTAGCTCCTGTAGCCATATCTGTAGCTCTTGATGGTGCTCCAGATGCGTTTACATTATAAATACCATTCTGTGATGCAGTACTTTGGTTCTTAATTAAGATTCGATCACCAGTTTGGAGCGTTACACCATCAATGGATTGACCGTTAGCAAACGCAGTAGATAGTGTGCCATTCGCAGTAGTTGTAGCAACAACAGAATCTTTAACGTCTAATCCCTGTGCAACTCCATCTACATAACCCTTATTTGCTGCGTCATTATCACCAGTAGGATCTGCTAGTCCTGTTATCTTCTGAGAGTTTAATGAAACTGCACTGGTGGGAGCAGCCATTTGATCTAAAGTATTTGTTCTAACTCCTGCATCAAAATCACTGACCTTTGTATGAGCAATACTTGGAATATCAGCAGCAACTAAAGCTCTAAATGTAGGTGCAGCATCACTTCCAGTTGTAGGACCAGATAATACAGCATTTGCACTTCTTACGGTATCTTTATCAAAAAATCCTCCAATACCACCAATTTTTATAACACTTGTAGCTGATCCTCCAGCACCACCCGTTCCTTTTCCTATAAATAGAGTTTCGTTACCTTCACTAAACGCTAGTTCTGCGTTGGCTAGTGAGGTAGGTGCTGACGATCCAGTAGATCTTTTAATTCTTAAGGTGTTTGCCATGTTAGAAGTTTCCTCCGTCTACAAGATTTTCAACGGTGCGAGTTTGATCTGCTTTAAATGTACCACTTGTTGAATCAAAATACACTACTGAATTGTTGACTTTGTTGGAATCATTTAAAGAAGTACCTGTTGCTGCAAAAGCTGGTCCTTGTGGGCCTTGAGTTGCGACTGTAACAACATTAGTATCACCATTAACGGTAACAGTATTCTTTTCAGTTGTAATACTTACATTACTCATGTTGAAGTGTAACCCTCACTTACAAATATTGTACCCTCTAAATAATATTCTTTAGACCCCGAAGCATCAATTAATAAAACATCATATTTTAAAATATCTGGAGTAAATGTAGCAGTTTGAGTATCAGTAAGAGTAATGCTTACCGATCCAGCGACTCTATCTGTGTAACTAACAGAAAAGTCTGCATATTTTGTGGTGCGTGTTTCTTCCCAGACCTGTGCAGCTACAGTAAACCCAGTAAGATTTATAGCATTATTATTATTGTCCTTAAAAATAAGCGGAATCGTATGATCCGATCTTCGTTGGAGCGTGAAGTTGTATATGCCAGGTTCGATTGCCATAATTAAAACTTAATAATGTACATCATAGCGATGTTACGGGGTCTTGATTCTGAACTTCCATCATTTTCCGTTGTTGTACTAGCATTAACACCAGTATTTTCATTTGAAGTTCTACCCACATTTGCTTCACCTGATTGAGCAACTATATTATATGCTTCATTTTTGTTACCCGCACCAGTACCAGATGAGGGGAAGTTACTGCTAGTTAAGTTACTATTGTGTTGACGTTCTCCAGCATTTCCTGATCTAAATGACTGATGGAAGTGACCTGGATCTGAAATTGCTGTTGTTGCTGTATGATTGTGACTTTTGTTTGCAGAAGTTTGCGGATCATTAATACTTCTTCCACTGTCCACGCCTCTTCCATTATCAAAACCTCTAACAAATTCACCTCTTAGGTCAGGTAAATTAAAAGTACTTGATCCGTTACCCGTTCCATACTGTGTACCAATCACAGCAAATAAAGCAGCAAAAGTAGTTCTAGATACGGCTTCACCATTACATTCTTTATATCCTGACGGAATAGTAGCTACTGCCATACAGAACACAGAACCAGTCGGTACACCTTGTACTGTTGTAAATGATAAAGCTCCTGAACCATTAGTCTGTAAAAACTGACCATTTGTACCATCTGCTCCAGGTAAAGTAAAAGTTACATTATTACTGACAGAAGCAGGTGCTTTTAATGCTACAAAAGGAGCACCACTAGAATCTTGAAATCTTATTGGTAATGCGTTTGTCATATCCAGACCAGCATCACTAATAGAAACTCTTGTTGTTCCAGAGGTAGAAAATCCAATAATATTAGCTCCTGATCTAAACATTCCTGTATCGGCATCATTATCAAATGCATAAGCTGGGCTTCCTGCTCCAGAAGCATCATCAGCCAATAGCTGACCTGTCATCGTACCACCGCTTTTTAACAATAAGCCTAAATTTGCTTCGTCTAAATTTCCTACTTCAAAAAATGTTGCACTCGTAGCAGCACTATTACCACTCGTTGATCTTATCAATAATTTCTTTGGTGTTGTAGAACTATCAGCAACAAATTCGGCTGGTTGCACTTCACCAGCATCAACTTTAGGCCCAAAATTATTTGATGCTACTGCTGCTAACGTATTTTGAATATCCAGTCTTACTACCTGACCAGAAGCATTATCTATATTTTTATTACCGACCTGTGCCATTTAATAAATCTTTTCCTCCATATTACACCCCTTTGCCATATCCAACAGCTTGAAATGTAAATTGTTTATTCACTGGAGCGTTACTATTATTAGCATCTAATATTTTTATGTTAAATCCTGTGCCAGATACATTAGATAACACAAAAAATTCTCCTGCATTTGCTCCTTGAATTGTAATACCAACAGAGGGTAAGAAAGCATTTACTCCTCCAAGACTAGAAGTTCCCGTAAAAAATGGTTTCCCAAAGGTTACATCTAATCCTGATGAAGAAGTTCCAGAAGATAATGGTGCAGTAGATGTACTTCCTCCACTTACATAACTTCTTTCAGTTCTTGATTCAAATGCAGCAGTTATACCAAGCTGCTGAATAGAAATATTATGAGCAACACTTTCAGATTTTAAAGTTGTCCTAAATTGAAATCCTCTACCTTTAAATGTTCCATTTGCAAAGGTATTAAATTGTGTGTACGTAGGAGAACCCGATGAAGGATTATCTTCAGTAGTTCTTACAGCCATAGACGCACTAACATCGTTGATAGCAGGACCATCAAAATTACCATTCTGTGCATAATCATCCCAAAAAGTACCAGCAGGGATTAAACCATCTATTGTGTTTGCTGCACCAACAGTAAATCCTATACTTTGAACTACTCGTTTAAGGTTTAAAGAAAATACAGCACCTAAATCTAAAGTAGTTGCAAAGTCATAAGTACCTGTAAGATTGGCAGATGGATCGGTTAATTGCAAAGCTCCTGCTGATACTGCAACATTAGTTTTAGTTCCACCAAAAGGTGTAGAGTCTGTATCTTCTCTGTCTGATAAAATCTGTTGACTATCTATTAAATCAGGTAAATCTAATATTACAGAAGTCTCTCCAGTGCTAAAGTTTCCTTGATCGTCACGGAATTTAAGGATGTATTCCCCGTCAAGACTAGGAACTACCGCTTCTGTAGTATTACCAGCGAGTGCTTCAATTAAATCAATAGAGTTTTGGAACGTGCCAGTGCCATCAGTTTTATTACTATGTCGCACATAAACTTTACCTCCATGAATAACATCAGGATTAGTAGATTCTGTCCATCTTAGTCTGATTAATTTATTATTAACAGGCTCCATTGTTAAATTTTGAACATCGCTAGGAGCTTCAGTTTTACCTACTGCATTAAAAGTAAGATCAGAAGAAGTTACAGATAACTTCAACGCAGCATTGTAAGAATAAACTTTAAATTCATAAGTTCCTGCTTCTGTATTTAATATTTCAAAGTCAGGTCTAAATACAATTTCACTTACCCAGTTTGTATTATTAAATCTGTATTGAACAAGATATTGACTTACCCCTGTTACAGACACCCAAGATAAGATTAATTTAGTTACAGCCAGGTTATTTATTACTACAATTCTTTCCGATGCTTGTAAGTTAGATGGAGGATTTTTTGGGGTATTAAGTAGTGAAACACCTCTAGGTGGTAAAGAAATACCCTGTTCAATATTTGAATACTTTTCATTTATATAGGTTAATGCAGTGATCGCATAGTTAATACCATCTTGTTCTTCAACAGTTATTACTCTAAATGTTTTTGGCCTTTCATCAGGTGTAATTCGATCACTTTGCACATACCAAATAGAATTAACATTTGGTGTTGTAGATAAAGGAGAAGATGAATCTAGTGTAATTACACCGCCTATAATTCCTGTTATGTTCTTTGTTTCAACTGTGCCATTGGGCAATATTACGCTACATTTTTGATTTGCACCACCAAAAGTATCTAAATCTGCTGTGTTATCTACAGTAATTTGAGTTGTAGAAGCAGCTTTAATCCTCCCAGATCGTCTAGCACCATGACGGACAGGATCATTAACAGAGATGACAGATCCAGGTCTTACGATTGCACCAGCATCTATTGATGTCGTAAAACTAATTACTTCTGATTCGTTTTGTTCGCTAAATAATATTGCCTTACCTAATCTTTGAGCTTGACCACGGGAAGTACAGGCAAATGCTTTTACATCTTTTTTAACTATTCCAAGTTTTGCTTGTGCTGTACTATCTTCTACAACCTCATAATCTATTTCTCTACTATCCATATTGAAATAGCTGACAGAAATAACAGTATGTCTTTGTTTTAAGCTGCTGCCAGAATATGAAAACCCACCTTCACCTACGTTTGCCAAACTAAATAAATAACTAGAATCAGTTGGTCTATCTTGTGAAATCGTTACAGAACCCTCGGACCATATAGGAAAGCATCTCATTACACCAGCTAATTCATTTATTAACTGGTACGCTTCCATAGATCCCTGTAGATTTACGTTACAGCTAAATCTTGCTTCTTGCCCTCCAAATCCATCTGATACCAGTTCATTTGCATATCTACTAGCTGCGACAAAGCTAAATAAGTCTAAATTACTGTCTGTGATATGCGTTCCAAATCCATACCTTTCAGTCGTGAGGAGATCAAGTAATATTAGACTTGGACACGAGCACCATTGAGCAGCACCCATTGTTCCGTTGAAGATATAGCCACTTGGGTAAATAATTCTTCCTGTCTGTAAATCAACAGTAGGTGTGCCAGAGTTTGATGCTCCTGCACCTGGGATTCTTACTTTTACTCCACGAATACGAAAAGCTCTTTTTGGTATAGAACTAAACTGTTCAGAATCTATGCGTAAATTTGTATAAGCACTGTTAGGGTAAGTTTGCTTATCATCAATAATTTCTCCTAAACTTGTCCATGCGAAAGCATCTACAAGTTCTGAAGAACTACTGTCTGCTGTGATTCTTACAACCCTAATATCTACAGGAAATGACCCACTAATATTTACACGATATTCTTTTTGGTACGCATCAGCAGTTCTACCAGTAATAGTGTCTGATAAAACATCACTAAAACCACCACTATTATATTGAACTTGTATTTTTAATTCGACAGTAGAGCCAAGTAAGTCTCCTTCATCAGTAGCTTTTTGTAACTGCGGAAATGTAATTATAATTTTTGCAGCATCAATATTTGTATTTGTAATCTGACGAGTTACAGGAGAGGAGTTTGTAACCGTTACTCCTACACTCGTAAACGACTGACTACTCTCTATTCCTGGAATATGTGGTTGATTTGCCGTTCCAAAACGAGGTGTAAATCCTACATTTTGAAAATTAAAGTCTGTTGTCTGCGGACTGGTATTACTAGCACTTGCATCAAGAATAGGGGTATCGTTTAAAAATATATCTTTTAATGCTGCATTGTTATACGCAATAGTGTCTTTTGTAAGTCCTGCTTTTGATGCTGTAGCAAAGCCTTCTATCTCTCCTTCAGATAATAAATCCTGAATCGTAGCAAACTGTCTACTGTTTAAGGTATCAGGTGCTCTTGTTGGAGAAGGTGGAGTAGGAGGAGGACCACCAGAACCTCTAATAATTTTATCTGTCATGCTGCTACCTGATTAGTGTCAATGCCAGCAGAAATAACAACTGATCCTGTTATTATTTCACCATAGACAATTGGGTGGCTAGTTCCTGCACGGCTAGTATTTTGCACCCCAGAAAAACTGAATGATATTCTCGGATCTTCCTCACTACTAAAATCTTTTGGTTGAGGTAAAGGAAAAAGCATTTCAGTTACACCCTGCAAGGCTAGAGCAACACCCACGTTTTTTACAAAACCGATTGCACCTAAATTTTTTGCTAACGCTGGTCCAAATACTCCTCCACCAACTGCAAATCCGATTCCAATGAGAGCAGCACCTAGTAAGAATTTCCTTGTGCCTCCACCAGCACCAGTAATTACAGGTACGATACTTACGTCTGATTGCCCTATTGGATGATGTATTTCAGTCTCATCAATGTCATAATCATCAACAAGTACTTGGTAATACCTATCAGCCATATGTGCTTCTAGACTTGGAAAGTTGCTGACAAGAAAACGTATAGCATCGGCAGTAGAATTTATTACAGCTTCTAATTCTTTATGACCTACAAAGTCAGCTAGTTCTCCATAAAGTTTAACTTTTCTGAGCATAGCGATACCTCTTACCAGTACATTTTAACAACCACTCAGAATATGGCTCTCTACAAGATAGTCTATCTGCTAAATGATGTAAAACCATATCTCCAAG
>Ga0209348_1001496_pt1 | contig 11329 bp, 5 predicted proteins | sample ETNvirenome_2_30_FD_184065 | JGI IMG/M metagenome (GOLD analysis project Ga0209348, IMG submission 184065) | Marine viral communities from the Pacific Ocean - ETNP_2_30 (SPAdes) (version 2) | ecosystem: Environmental > Aquatic > Marine > Oceanic | place: Pacific Ocean | collected 2013-06-22 | reverse complement strand
GAATGCAGTGCCACCTTTTGTGCGCGTTGGTACGTGTCGTAAATGCTCAACTCGCTGTTATCTGCTGCAAATGTCACTTTATTTTCTATTAAAACATCAAGTTGTTGGCGTTTTTTGTTTAACTGAGGTGTGTGCATATCAATCCTTTAGTTTTTTATTAGTGTGGACTCACAGACAACTTTTGTGGACAGCTAATCAAGTTTTTAGGTTCTCGTTAGGCTAATGTCAAACTAAATATAAAGCATTTTGTTTTATATAAATGTTCGACCTTTAGCTAACAACAATAAAGAGAGCACACATATGATATACGCAAATCCAGGCACAGCAGACGCACTCATCACATTTAAACAGCAGTATGGTAACTATATTGGCGGCGAGTGGGTTGAACCCGTTAATGGCCAATACTTTGAGAATATTAGCCCTGTAAATGGCAAAGTATTTTGTAAAATCCCTCGCTCTGATAAAGACGATATTAATTTGGCACTTGATAAAGCGCATGCCGTAAAAACGCAGTGGGGCACCACCTCAGTTACCGAGCGCAGTAATATTTTATTAAAAATTGCCGATCGCATTGAACAAAATCTAGAGCTACTTGCAGTGGCCGAAACATGGGATAACGGTAAAGCCATTCGCGAAACCCTCGCCGCTGATATTCCACTTGCTGCGGACCACTTTCGTTACTTTGCCGGTTGCTTGCGTGCTCAAGATGGCAGTATTGGTGAAATAGACGAAACCACGGTGGCGTATCATTTTCATGAACCATTAGGTGTTGTAGGGCAAATCATTCCATGGAACTTTCCGATTTTAATGGCTGCATGGAAGCTAGCGCCTGCACTTGCAGCTGGTAACTGTGTGGTACTTAAACCTGCAGAGCAAACACCCGCATCAATATTAGTGTTAATGGAAATTATTGGTGATTTACTGCCCGGCGGCGTGTTAAACGTAATAAATGGCTTTGGTAAAGAAGCTGGTGAAGCACTGGCAACCAATACGCGTATAGCTAAAATTGCCTTTACAGGCTCAACCCCTGTGGGGTCACATATTTTAAAATGTGCAGCTGAAAATATTATTCCTTCCACAGTAGAGCTTGGGGGGAAATCACCTAATATCTTCTTTAGCGATGTTATGGAAAAAGACGACTCATACCTAGATAAAGCAATTGAGGGCGCTATTCTTGCCTACTTTAACCAAGGTGAAGTATGTACTTGTCCATCTCGCTTGTTCATTCAAGAAGATATTTATGAGCAATTTATAGAGCGCATTTTAAAACGTACCAAGCAAATTAAACGTGGTAACCCGCTAGACAGCGAAACCATGGTAGGCGCGCAAGCTTCTAAAGCACAGTTTGATAAAATTTTAAGTTACATAGATATTGGCAAACAAGAAGGTGCTGAAGTACTCAATGGCGGTCATGTTGAGCAACTTAGCGATGAGCTAAATGGTGGTTATTACATTCAACCTACTTTATTAAAAGGCACTAACGATATGCGCGTGTTCCAAGAAGAAATTTTTGGCCCCGTTATTTCTATGTCGACCTTTAAAGACGAAACCGAAGCGCTCGAATTGGCTAACAGCTCAGAATTTGGTTTAGGCGCAGGTGTATGGAGCCGTAATATGAACCGCGCTTATCACTTTGGTCGCAAAATAGAAGCCGGTCGCGTATGGACCAACTGTTACCATATGTACCCAGCACACGCTGCGTTTGGCGGTTATAAAAAGTCTGGTATAGGCCGCGAAACGCACAAACTTGCGCTCGATCATTATCAACAAACTAAAAACTTATTAGTAAGCTACAGCGAAGATCCGCTTGGCTTCTTTTAATAACGCGTTTTAGTTTAAACAAACAACCTATAAGTAATGAAAGCGCTGCATTGTTGTAGCGCTTTTTTTAACCTTAATACCTATAGTATTAAATTTGTAGTTAATTATCCTATATCGAGGGATCATTTTTCTTTAGGGCTAATTTAACAGCGGCATGTTAGGTCTTGAGTTAATACTATAGTATTCAGTTTATTTTCATATTAGATGATGGCGAAGAAGAAACGCTATACATGTGACGTTGTGTGACCTTCTTAGATAGCTCGCTTATAATTCGCCCCGAGTTCATCGCAGACCAGTTTGTTAAACCAACTGACCCATTCTAAAGTTGCTTATTCAACGGCATCAGCATTTTTCCACGGGCCATTCCTGCGAATAATTTCTTTTTTAAATAAACCATTTATCGTTTCAGCCATTGCATTATCGTAAGAATCACCGACACTGCCTACAGATACTTGAATCCCTGCTTCAGCAAGTCGTTCAGTGTATCTTATGGGTAAATATTGACTCCCTCTATCGCTAGGTGAAACAGTCCTTTTGGATCACCAGGATGCCAAATGGCTTGCTCTAACGCATCAAGAATCAAGTCTGTATACATCGTCTTTGGTACACGCCAGCCTACGATGTACCGTGACAATACATCTATCACTAAGGCCACGAAAACAAATCCGCTCCACGTAGCAACATAGGTGATATCAGCGACCCAAAGTTGATTTGGCTGCTCTGCCGTAAATTGACGATTAACCAAATCCTTTGGCTTATCTTGTTGCTCATCTGGTATCGTTGTTTTACATGCTTTTTCGCGGCGAGCACCTTGGATACCCGTATTTCTCATTAGTCGCTCAACAGTACAACGGGCTACTTGATTGCCGTCAAGTTGCAGTTGTTTCCATATTTTCCTTGCTCCATAAACAGACATGTTATCTTCCCACTCATTGGCGAATGAGTATCATCAACTTAACATCACGCTTTTTGCGGTTAGATAGTCGTTTTGGCTGCCTCTGTCGCTGTTTGTGGGCGTAATACGTTGAAGGTGCAATGGGCAATTCTTTGCAAATTGACTCGACACTGAAATGCTCACGATAAGTATCTATAAAAACCACGCTTATTTCTGTTTGCGGTCGAGCTTTGCTTGGGCGAAAAAAGCGGCTGCTTGCCTCAAAATATCATTCGTTCGCTTTAGTTCTTTTTTCTCACGCTCTAAAGTAGCCAGTCAGCTCTTCAGCTGATTGAGTGTAAGAAGAGAGTTTAGACGGTTAAGCTTGAGACTTCTTAACCCATGCTCTATGTGTTTCTGGTGTACACCCCAGTTTCTCAAGTTATTGAGTCTCAGGCAAACACGGGGCGATTCAATAGCCGAACCACAACAGCTGGCCACTTAATCTAAAAAGTCGCACTTAATATTCGAACCTAAGACTGATTATTAATTGATTTAAATTATCCAAAGAGTTGAATATATTGTATACAATATATTAAATGTAATGTATGTTAATAGGAGTTGTTTTTAAGGTTAAAAAAATATTCAACTAATAAGAAATAAAATTAATAAGATATAAAGAGGGATAGAAATGGAAAATGAAGTACATAATAGAATCGAACCACGTAAAAAAATACTGGCATTAGCTATTGGCATGGTTTTAAGTACAGTTAGTTCCGGAGCTCTGGCTGCAGAGGCTGAATCTGAAGACACTGCAGAAAATGACGTTGAAGTCATAGAAGTTACAGGGTCTCGGATTAAGAGAACTGATTTTGAAGGGGCATCGCCAATTGTGACTATTTCAGCTGCCGATATTGCATTACAAGGCCATGCGAATGTTTTTGATGCACTCGACGCACTAGCACAAAATACGGGGATATTTGTAGGTGAAGAAAGCAGCAATAATTTTAATGCTAATGCTCAAGCGATAAACTTACGAGGCTTTGGAGCTGGCTATACATTAACCTTAGTTAATGGACGGCGGATCCCGATATTACCTAAGCCTTCTGGAGGTGTGGGTGGCAATATAGTAAATCTTGCTATGATTCCTACCGAGGCTGTGCAGCGTATTGAAATACTAAGTGGTGGAGCTTCAGCTATTTATGGTTCTGATGCCGTTGCAGGGGTCGTTAACGTTATTTTAAAAGATAACCTTGATTATAACAAAGTTACAATGCGTTATGGCGATACGAAAGATGGTGGAGGTAAAAGTAAGAAGTTGACGCTAAGTACTGGCGGTAAATTGGATAAATTGAGCTACACGGCTGTATTTGAACTTGACCAACGAGACCCCATTTATGGTGATGATAGAGATTGGTTTGATGAACCTACTGATGGGCCAAATGTAGACCGTCATGGCACCTCTCAAGTTATGAGTTACTGGGCTAGGTGGCAGCCAGATTCATTTATGATGATGGACTTATCAGGCCGATGTGAGCCGCTAGGTTATGAAGACGTTCAGCCTCCTGGGCGCTCTCATTTTGACCCAGATCCATATTACTGTGGTGATAATACTTATGGTACCAATACTATTCGTAACGAGCGTGATAAAAAGTCTGCATTTGTAAATCTTGAATATGAGACTGAGGATGGCCGATTATTTGCAACTTTACTTGGCACACAGTCAGAAGGTGATGCAGGCATTTATCGTTATAGTTTTGCTACTGATTACGATGTTCGTACCGATATAAATGACGGCAGTACTTGGCAAGGTAGTCGGCATGCTTGGCGTGCCTTCAGAAATTTTGAAGTACCCACGTCCAACCAGTCGTTTGAGGAACTTTCTTTAGTGGGTATTTTTGGTATTGAGGGAGTGATTGCCAACGACTTTGATTACTCTCTTACCTTGACTGCCAGCCAATATAATTATGAAGATTCTGTTATTCGTTTTGATGATCAAAAAATGCTCAGCCTACTTTTTGGTGAAAAAGGTGTTGATTGGGATCAACCGTGGGAAGGATCTCGATGGGCTGTCGTTAATGCTTCTCAACTCAATGATAATTTTGAACCCGCTGGTATTGATTTTTTTGGTGCGTTAACTCCCGATATGTTTAACGATGTGACACATAAATCTGTTGGTGACGGCGATTCCTATTTATATAGTTTAGCGTTTGATCTTACCGGTAGTGTAATGCAACTACCTGCCGGAGATTTACAATTTGCATTTGTTTCAGAATATATGAAAGAAGGCTATGAATTTGATACCGATCAAAAAACGGTGCAAGGCGATATATGGGGTTGGAGTGGTATTACAGGTGAAGGAGACCGTGACCATTATGCCCTAGGATTAGAGTTATCTATTCCGCTAGCTAGTAAAGACAGTAGCATAGGTGCGCTAGAAGGTATTCTTGCTGGTCGTTATGATTATTATGATGATGAGTCAGATGTCGGTGGTGCATTTACTTATCAAGTCGGTTTTACATGGAAACCGATCGAAGATTTAATGATCCGAAGCTCTTATTCAACATCATTTAGAGCACCTGATATGCATTATATGTATGCGGGGGAAAGTTCTTCATTTGCTAGCCCTACTGACTACCTGAAATGCGTGCAAAGTGAGGAACTCACTTCAGGACAAACTTGGTCAGGCTGTAGTGACAACTATGGTACATCAGGCGTTCGCCAAAACTCCCAAGGAGACTTGTCGCTTGAAGAAGAAACCGGAGATAGTTTGAACGTTGGTTTTGTGGCTAATATCACTGATAATTGGTCGATTACCGCAGATTACTATGAAATTAGTTTGGAGAAAAAAATAGGGAATTTAGGTGCTAGTACTGTATTGCGATATGAAGCTGAGTGTATTGTTGGCTTTAATGAGTCAGGACAAGCGGTTGATAAAGATTCACCCCGATGTCAAGAAATGCTCAGTCGCGTATCTAGAGGCGGACCGCAGGGAGATACCATACTCTCAACGATCACTAGTCCGTTCAATACTGGTGAGCGCGAACAAAAAGGCATGGATATCTCATCTAAATTTAATTATCGCTTAGGTGATTTTGGTGCGATTTTCTTTAACATTGATTACACCCATATATTTGAAACGAATGAAAGGTTTTTACCTGAAGATGAGATAGAAGATATTAGGGATCTACAATGGAATAGAGAGTTTCGTACGCATACTACGGCCACATTAGGTTGGTATAATGATGATATTTCATTAACACTTTTTGCAAACCGTTTAGGTACATCTCCAGTAAGATGGTCTGATGACGAGAACGAACGCTACAGCGCTTGGACACGATACAATTTTAATATGAATTATCATGTTAATGATGACTTAGATATTAGTATGTCAATTGTTAATTTATTCGATAAAAAGCCGCATCAACATGAATCAGAAGAGTGGTGGCCATTTGCTGATATTTCTAAATATAACGCGGTTGGCTTGGAGTACTTTGTTACAGCAAGTTATCGTTTTTAACGAGTTATAGCTTGATATCATTGTATATTTTTAATATTAAGCCAACACGTTAATTGTTGGCTTAATATTATTAATTTGTCGAATAAAATAAATTTAATTTGAAACAACCTATGCTTATAACTTGATAGGTTTTGGAAAAATAATGAAAAAACTTCTCCTTGTTTTATCTACACTACTACTAATAAGTTGCCAAAATACGCCTTCGTTTTCGAAGAAAAGCAATACGCATATAGCTCAAGCCCGACAATATAGCGCTGAGAGCTTACGTAAAAAAGTACATAATCTACAGTTAACGCCTAATTGGCTTCAGGATAATGACAAACACTTTTGGTTTGAACGTTATTCTCTAGCACATGGACAGGAATTCGTTTTAGTATCAACAACCAATTTTCAAAAAAAAGCCTTGTTCAACAAGGCGAAGCTAGAACAAGCATTAGACACTGCAGAAGCTGTTATTTGGCATGATTCACCAATGGAGCATGTTAGTTTGTCAAATGGTAAACTAAAATTTGACTTCAAAGGTGAAGAATTTTTATGTGATATTACGATTGCAGAATATGCATGCGAGTTGAATAAGCTTAAAACTTCTAGTCAAAAAGTACATATTGATTACTTGTCACCAGATGAGCAATATTATGCAAAAGTAGAAAACTATAATTTGTTTTTATGCGAAACTCCAACTCACTTTTGCAAACAGCTTACAACTGATGGTAGTGAAGCGACACCTTATGCTGTTGCCAACCCTTACCCTGAAGAAAAGTTATCAAATGAAGCTTTTGATGAGCAAAAGCGATTAGGCATTTACTGGTCAAAAGACAGTAAATACTTTATTAGTTATAAGCTTTTTAGACAAGGTGTTAACCAGTTAACATTAACGGATAGTGTTGCAGATAAAGATTTTAACGTTAATGCAGTTCGCTATTACTATCCTCAGGCTGGTGATGTTAAGTTACCAATGGGTCAGCTAGTTTTAGTTGATGTTGCTAGGCACAAAGCAAGCTTAATGACAGCACCTAAAATAATGCAGACATATTATGGAACGGCAGTTTGGGGCCAATGGCATCATGATGACTTTTACTATCAAGATCGTCGCCGTGGTAACCAGGAGCTATATTTACGTAAAGTTGTTGCTAAAGAGAACAAAGTCGTTTCAGTCATTAAAGAAATAGATGAAGAATTCATCGATCCTTGGGTACAAACCGCATACTACCTTGATAATTCAGAGCGGGTTATTTGGAGCTCACAACGCACAGGATATCAACACTTATATCTTTATGACTTAGCCACAGGCAAGTTAATAAACCCAATTACTAAAGGTGATTTCACAGTTAGGGCTATTCGCGCAGTCGATGAAGAAAATGGTGTGCTGTATTTTGAAGCGTCAGGTCGAGAGAGCAATAGAGATCCTTATTTAAGGCATCTCTACCGTGTAAATCTTGATGGTTCAAATATCAAATTATTGACACCGGAGCCATTTGAGCATGATACGCGATTATCGCCGGATTTAAATTATATTATTGATAACTACTCTGATGCTAAGACCCCAACACAGTCTTGGTTAAGAGATGCGAATACAGGAGAGAAACTTGTTAAGCTTGATGAAGCACAAGTAAGTGAGTTGTTCCAGATTGGCTGGCAACCACCGGAGCCCTTTAAGGTGATAGCTGAAGATGGTGTTACTCCCTTATATGGATTAATGTATAAACCGAGCGATTTCGATGAAAATCAAAAATACCCGATAATTGATGATACCTATACTGGGCCGCATAATTTTTTTACCCCCAAGTCGTTTGCTACTTTTATGAACCAGCGACCTGCGTTAGCGGAGTTAGGTGCTATTGTCATTAAAATGGATGGCCGAGGCACCAGCAAACGTGGTCGGGCTTTTCATCGGTTTAGTTATAAAAACTTAGCAGGTGGCACCGATGATCATGTTTGGGCAATTAAGCAACTGGCTAAAAGGCATCGCTTCATTGATATTGATCGAGTTGGTATTTTTGGTTTTAGTGCCGGAGGATATGATACGGTGCAAGCAATGCTTCGCCATGATGGTTTTTTTAAGGCAGGAGTAAGCGCTTCTGGAAATCATGATTTTAGAGTTGATAAAGCGGGTTGGAATGAGCTTTGGATGGGCTGGCCAATGACCGAACATTGGGAGCAGCAATCTAACTATACTAACGTTGAACGCCTCAAAGGTAAGTTGCTACTTGCACATGGAGGGCTAGATAGCAATGTTCACCCATCGGCAACGTTACGGTTAGTTGATAAGCTTATTAAGGCAAAGAAAGATTTTGATTTGTTAATTATGCCTAAGATGGGACATGTATTGGACGCCAATCCATATTTTGTTGAAAAACGCTGGCAATTTTTCATAGAGCATTTGCAACTACAATAAAATTAGAAGCAAGTGGTAGTCCAACTGAAAAACTGTTGCCCTTAATTAATAATTACAGGGCAAAATCGTACTTTTACGATAATTTGATTAAAGTGAGCAGAATTAATCGTTAAAACTCATTGTGTATAGTGTCATTAACGTGCTGAAGTGAGGTTTTCATCTTATTTGGTTTCATTATAAAGAGGATGACTGTCGAATAAGAAAAGATGATGAATCTGAAAATTCATTTATTATCATATGGTTATGTTTTAATGTGGCGAAGTTACACCCCAAGAAAGCCTGCATAAGAGGAAAGCACAGAATGGCTGAGTGGGGTGATGAATTTAAGGCGGAGCTGGTATTTGGCGCAATTGGTTAATATTGCTGGTTGGTTAGTTATAGTGCATGGTATTAGTACCTGGGTTGCGGGTTATTTTCCTATGGATGCTGATCCATTTTATGTAGAGCAAGAAACTAATACGCCAAATAACATACCACAAAAGCCTTTAACTAGTGACTTTAAAACCAAGGTGTTTGTTATTGTTCCGCCGCAGTGCGCCAGTGCTTGTTTAGATGCGCTTGATAAGTTTAAGCTTTTTGAAAATACAACGTTATTCGGTGCGCCAAGTAGTGCTGATTCTATGTATATGGAAGTACGCTTAGCTGATTTACCTTCAGGGTTGGGGAAAGTGATTGTACCTAACAAAGTATACGTAAACAGAGCGCGAGGAGCAGGGGCTTACTACAAGCCAGATATTGCGTATAACGGCATTGATTGGACAACTAATGTATTGCTTGAGCAAATAAAAGCGTTATAAAAAAGCCGCTTGTTGAAACAAGCGGCTTAACTATTCTAACTAGGGAATAGTTTAAAACGTGTAACGGGCACCAATTGAGTAGCGTGGGCCGTACTGATTAGCAAATAAAAACTGCTCTTCGTAACGGCCGTAGCCTTCTTCGGTGGCATTATTTAAGTTTATGCCATCAAAAAATACGGTTACGTTTTCGTTTACATCGTAGTTAACGCTCATATCCCATTGGCCGTAGGCTTTAGCATATTGCGGTGGCGCATCGGCTGAGCCTTGTGCCTGGCCTACACCAATTAGGTATGAGTCGCGCCATGCGTAAGTAATTTTGATTGATAGGCCGTCTTTTTCGTAAAAGCCTTGAAAGTTAGCAGAGTCACTTAAACCTGTAAGCGGCGCTTGTTGGTCTAGGCTTTCGCTATCAAATTCTACATCGCCATCTACAAACGTGGCGTTAACACCTACACCAAAACCAGTTTCGCCAATTAAGTGCTGAACAGCCACTTCAAAACCATCTACCGATTTGCTGTCGGTGTTTTGTGGTTGGCTTATGTTCCATACCATAAGTGGGTCATCACTATTTGGCTCAATGACGCCATTCGCATTGCCATAACCATTGCTAATCATTTGCGCAAAAATAGCATCGGTGGTTGCTTGTTCGCCGCGCGATTCAATATCGCTAACTGCTTGTAAGTAACGTGGGCCGTTTAAAATGTCGTATAGGCCTTCAATCGTGGTTTGCGTAATGGTGGTTTGAATAAAGTTATCTACGTCTTTTTTAAAGTAACCAACAGAGGCGTAGCTGCCTTCAGCGTAGTAATACTCTAATGATAAGTCGAGATTGGTTGATTCAAACGGCAATAAATTTGTATTACCTTGGCTACCCGTGCGCGAGCCAGGTTTTGGGCTGCCTGTTAAGCTACGGCCACCGGCTAAATCACCCAGTGGTGCACGCGACATAGTTTTACCCCATGAAACACGGGCTACAACGTCTTCGGTTAAATCAACACTTACATCGATTGACGGTAATAATATGTCGTAATCGCCTTGCTGCTCTAAGAAGTTATCATCGCCGCCGGCTGCATATTGCATTATCCACTCTGAGGCGCTTATCCAGTTTACTTGTTCTTCAACACGTTGGCGTACTGTGCTGGTTACATCTGTTTGCTCGTAGCGCAGGCCTGCGTTTACTTTTACGTAGTAATCGCTTACATCAAACTCCCAGCTTGATTGAATATAAAAGCTGTTTGTAATTTCTTCTACGTAGCTTTCGCTATCAATACCATCCATGTAAGCATTGGCTGCGTATGCATCGCCACCGGTTACATCAGAAGTTAGGTAAGCCATTTGGCGAGCCACTGCTTCGTCAAAATCGTAGGTGTAGTAGTAACCTGGTTGTAAGTTGCTGCCGCCACCATCAAATTGATCTAAAAGGCCCGACGTATCGTGGCGAGTAAACATGCTATCTGGGAATATTTCTGTGTACGATGGGTTAAAACCAGGGCCACCCACTAAACCACTCCATGCAGTGTAACCACCGGTGTTTTGCTCAGTTCGCGATGCACCAAATTTTACTTTAACTAGGCCAATATCAAAGTTTTCGTTATACCAAGTGGTATGTAATTGTAATTGCTCAATGTTTGATTCACCTGGCGAGTGCGTAAATTGGCTAAAGTTAGAGTCAATTTCGCCTGGCGTTAATTCGCTTGTGCCGTTTAACCAGTTAACTTGAGCACTTGGAATTTCGCCTGTGCGGTAATCGTAAATTTTATTTGCTAGCTGATCAGAGCCTAAAATCACTTGGCCGGTACTGCCTAGCCCGTCATCGGCGCCGTTATCGGTTTCATTTTTAGAGTCATGGTAATCAAGTTCAACGTGCCACGTGTCGTTAATTTCCCACTCTAGGTTTAAACCAATAGAGCGTGCTTTTACTT
>Ga0209348_1001495_pt1 | contig 11329 bp, 9 predicted proteins | sample ETNvirenome_2_30_FD_184065 | JGI IMG/M metagenome (GOLD analysis project Ga0209348, IMG submission 184065) | Marine viral communities from the Pacific Ocean - ETNP_2_30 (SPAdes) (version 2) | ecosystem: Environmental > Aquatic > Marine > Oceanic | place: Pacific Ocean | collected 2013-06-22 | reverse complement strand
GGTAGCATAGTTAGTACACGAACATTACCTGCAGGCAATGCTAATAGAAGACGGCTTCAGTTCGACCCTATCGGTATGAAAGACGGCGGTGACCCAGATGAAGTTCTAAATAGAAAAATGTTCAAACCCATGCTAGGTGGTGGTGAACTCGATGGTCCAGGAGGACCTAAAGATGATATGATACCTATTATGGCTAGTGACGGTGAATTTATGTTATCTAAAGCTACGGTCGATTTAGTTGGTGGTGGTAATCATAATAAAGGTATAAAAACATTAGAAAAATTAAATAATAAAGGAAATAGAATGTATGGCTAGTAGAGAAGAACAAGAATATTCCAGTCAAGCCCCCGCAGGGTATATAGGTGATTTATTATCACAAACTATATTCCCGTATGCGACGCAATATTTTAAAGACCAGTTTGCGAATTTAGGCATGGAAGATAGTTCACCGTTCACCTATACAGGACAAAGGGTAGCTGATTTTGACCCTAGAGAAAGATTAGCTATGCAACTATCTGATAGTGCTATCGGTAGTTATAGACCATATTTAGGTGCTTCTGCAGATTTATTAAACCAAGCGGGTGCTATGACTCGTGGTAGCACGGGACAGTTTGACCCGAGTATGATTGACCAATTTTATAACCCTTTTGAAGATGCAGTTGTAGACCAAACTTTAGAAGATATTAATAGAGGATTTGCAAAATCAGATATTGGCTTACGTGATAGAGCTGTTAGTCAAGGAGCTTTCGGAGGCTCTAGAGGTCGTGTAGCACAAAATGAATTAGCTAGAGCCACAGGTAGAGGTGCAGCAGAAGCAGTCGGTAAAATAAGAAGTGGTGGTTTCGGTCAAGCTTCGCAACTTGCATCGAATGCTTTTGAACAAGCTCAACGTAGAGGTTTACAAGGTGCAGGTGCATTAGCAGGATTAGGTAGAAATTTTCAAAATTTAGCACAAACACTTCCTGCATTACAAGGACAAGATATAAGTCGTACTATGGGTTTAGGTGGTTTAGGTAGAGGCAGAAGTCAATCATTAATGGATTTAGCGTATCAAAACTTTACAGGTCAATATAATTTACCTATGCAATTAGTACAGAATCTTGGTTCGTTAACAGCTTCTTTAGGACCGTTAGCAGGTGGTTATGGTTATGCAGGTGCAACACCTGCAACAGGCTCAGCTTATACACCTAACAATTTTTCACCAAGTTATACAGGCATAGGTAATATGTCTTTACCTTTTCAACAAACACCATACACACCAACAACAGGAACACCACAAACAGGAATGCCACCAACAGGAATGCCTCCTGGTGGTATAGGTAATTTTATGTTTCCAGGATTCGGTGGTGGGTTTCCTAACTTCATGATGAGTTAATTTATGAAATTTGCACCATTTCCAACATTTGGCGGTAAACAAGGTATAGGGGGTATACAACCTATTCAAATACCACAAGTAAGAACAGCATTCCCCACCGCTAGACCACCACTGCGTAGAGCACCTGAGCCAACGACAAAAGAAAAATTAGGTGGTATAGCTCCATTATTTTTAAGAGGTGCGGCTGAACTTTTTAGACCTAAAACATCAGAGTCTTTAATGACACCTGAAAAATTTTATGAAAGTATTGGTGAGGACCCTAAAAATCCTAGCAGAAGCGGTGAGGCACAATTAGCAGCATATACAGCATATGGTCCACAGAGAGAAGTAGGTGGTTTTAGAGGAATGGATATAGTAGATTTAGTAGCTGCTTCGCAAATGGGTAGAGGAGCACCTGCGTATGTTAAATCAGCTTTAACATTAAGAGGAGCAGAAGATGCACGTGATACTGCTGTAAATAAATCAAGAGGTCAATTAATAAAAGAATATTTAAAACCTGATACATATGATTTTGTAAATGCAGTAGATAAAAATGCAGCAGCACTAGGTATGTACGCTACTGTATCAGCTAGAGAAAATTCAAGAACAGGTGCATTAGAACTATTATTACCAAACGGCACATATGTACCTGCAGGTCCGAACTATTTAAAACAAACAGGTACGCAAAACATAAGCCCGCCTGAAGACCCTAATGCTAAAGCATTAAAAGATATTTTAGACCCTTTTGATGAAAAAGAAAGAGCACTTATAGGTTTTCATAATGTTGTTCAAAGCACTATAGAAACACTTGATAGTATTGGTGAAGGTGATTTAACTCCTAATACATTTACAACAGCTATGGTAGCCCTAGGCGATAGAGGTAGGATTGAATTTAATAACGTTTCTCGACTGCTCGGTCGAGAAGGTAGATTATTCGGTAATGTTGACGATTTTGGTGCTGGACAATCTGGGGGTGTCGGTAGAGAAGGCACAGGTTTAATTGCAGAGGAATTATATAATGCAACACAAGCAGTTATAAATGACCCTACAAATAAAGAAGCTATAGCTAGACAAGAAAAAGCATTAGCAGCATTCGATAAAATATCACAAGAGTCTTATGGATATACATTACGTGATAGGATGGATAAAACTGTGTATAACGATGTTAGGTTAAGGTCGCAATTTTTACAACTAGGTTATACTGCTGCTGCTATTAACGGACAAACAGGTAGAACACTTTCTGATAAAGATTTAGCCTACCATTTAGAAATAGTAGGTTTAGGTCAAACAACTAACCCTAGAGTTCTTAAGAAAAACCTTATGGCGTTTATGAAACAAAGTATGGACGGAGTAGACGCTGAACTTAATATAGCTTTACAACAAGCTTACCCTAGATTTGCAGGAGATATTAGTAATAATCCAGTTATACAAAGTTATTACAATCCGTATTATATAATTCCTACCGATACAAACAACGTATATTTATACCCAGAAAATATAGGAACATATGAATTTAAAACTTTTTCACAAAGACGTCCAGGATTCGGTTTAGAACGGTATGATACTATGGGAGTCGTTACGCCAACAGATACAAGTACAACTAACGATTATGATAGTATTTTTGAAGAAGAGTTTGGTACTTAAAAATGAATCCGCAACTACAGGAAAATATTAATAAAATTTATAATACCCCATTACCTAATAATCCAAACTTAACTTACGGTAATGCACTGAATCCCAACCAAATACTTTTATATTCTATAGCTACTATCCCTGCTTTACGAGATAAAGAAATAGCTGAAGGTAGATTAACACAAGAGCGTTACGAAGCTATATTAGAAAAACTGCCAGAGATGCAAGGTAAAATTGATAAATACAATATACCGCCGATACCTTACACACTAGATATGGTTAACCCTGAGTTAGCTACAAAAATAGACGAACAAAATCGTCCATACGGAGACGCATATCAAAGAAGAATAGATGCAGGTATACGAGGTAATTACCCTCCTGATTATACGCCACTAGAGTATAAAGCACCAATGGGATTCAAAAGAAAACAAACTATTGCAAGTTATGGTATTAATCCTGATAATCCATATCAATTTGAATCTAAAGAACTTGAAAATGATTTTTATTATCACCTTGCTTTCGCACCACGTAAACTATCTAAAAATAATATAAAATTTATAACAGATAAATTAGGCATAAAAGGTGATTTAGATTATCTCAATCCTCTCAAACCTAGTGAAGGTTTTAGATTTAAACCTGAAGGTAGTGATACTTATCAAGTTTTACGTGACCCTGATTTTAATTACGAAGATTTTTGGTCAGGAGCTTTACGTGAACTGCCTGCTATAGGCGGTGATATTGCAGGTGTTTTAGCTACTGGAGTTTCAGGTCTAGGTGCAAGAAGTATTCCTAATGCGTTAGGACAACTTTTAAAAGCGTCGCTTGGTTCTAGTGCTGGAGCAACAACAGGTGATTTAGCTCGTTTGCTTTTAGGTAGAGAATTAGGGTATAACGATTTAGATACAGAAAAAATATTAGAAGAAGCAGGCATGACGGGTCTTTTAGCTCTAGGTGGTACAGCAGTAATCGGTACTCTTATGAGTGTATTACCTACGGCTTATAGAGTATTATCAGGAAAACAAGTATCTGCTGATATTTTAGAAGAAATTGAAGAAATTTTATTAAGACAAAGTGATGTTTTAAGACAAGAAGGTAAAGCAGGGATTATCTATACGGGCGGCACAGCAACAGCAGAAGAAATAAATAAACAAATAGATGAGTTTGTTAAATTATATAAAAAAGAAATATCTGAATATAATCCAACTTTATCAGGACAAAACCCTCTTGACCAAGGAGCAGCAGATTTAGAATTTATTTATTTAAAAAACGCATCCGATAAAAAATTAAAAAAATTGTATAACGAATTACAACAAGGTAATCAAACGGTCATCCGTCAACTTATAAAAGCTTTAGGGGATGAATTTGCAGGTGGTAACGTACCTGTAGGAGTAGAAGTAAGTGCTGCTGTAAGTAAAAAAGCTGCAGAAAATGCGACTAGATTTGAATTAGAAGGTGTTACTGCTTTAAATAAAATTATCGACGATATAAATGAAAGTATACCAACACCAAAAGGCTCATTATTTACTAAATCTTCTAAAGACGGTATCGAAATTTTACCAAAACAAGCTACAGCATTAGCTAAAGCTAGAGATGATTATCTTGTAGGGGCACAAAATACTTTTAATGATTTATTAAACAGTCCTAGATACGCTCAACTTACTACAGGTGCAGGTTATACTAGAAATTTCGGTAAAGAATACGGCAGGCTAAAAAATTCGACAACTCAACTTTTTAAAAGAAAAGAAGCTGTGAGAGAAATAGAAGAAACTTTAGGTCTTTCAGGTGGCAATATAGAGCTTTTGAAAAGATTACAAGGTCAAGCTACTAAAGGTCAAGGTAAATTTCAAAATCCTGAGTTTAATGTTAAAGAATTATTTGAACTACAAGTCGTTTTAAACGAAATGAGAATAAATTCTAAAATAGCAGGTTCAAGAAAATTTGCAAGAGAAGCTATAGTAGATATTAATAAACAAATAGATAAAGCTTTTAATGATGATATAGCAACAAAACTAGGTTTTAAAATAAAAACTAGATATAACAAAAAAGAATTAGAAGCTATAAGAAAATATAGGCGTGATAATAATTATGGTGATGATTTAATGCGTGCTTATAAAAACATGGACCAAGCTTATAGTGATGTAGATAATGTTATTTTTTCACAATTACTTAAAAGCGGAGCACCAGAACAACTTATTCCTGCTCTCTTAAATACTAATGTCAAAGGGGCAAAAGTAAACACACCTGTTTCTGATTTTATGAAAGTATTACGTACCGCAGGTGACGACGGAGAACATTACGTACAAAAAGAAGTAGTCGATTACATACAAAGAAATATTCTAGGTAAAGGAACAGCAAAAGAACAATCTAAGGCACTTAGAGAATTTTTAGATAATAATCAAAGCACTTTAAAAGCAATATTTCCACAAGATAAATTTGGAGTATTAGGTATATCTAATAAAACATCATTAAATAGAGTAATAAAAACTATTGAAGCAACAGATAAAAAAATTAATGTTTTAAAAAATACTTTTGGCGTAAATGTAGATTCCGTAAACCCTGTTTATGATATTGTTAATAATATTATTAGAGCTTCTGATGAAACAATTAGTACAGGTGCATTAGCGAACGATATCGATTTTTTATTACAAACAGTTAAAGGAGATAAGTATTTAGAACAACAAATTAGTCAAATTACTAAAAATATCATAATGCGTGATATTATGAAATTAGATACAACTGGAGTTGCTGGTGCTTTTAGACTTGACCCAGAAGCGTTAAATAAAATTCTTTATGGAAAATTTGGACCAGAACAACTTACAGGACCTAGACTTACTTTCGATGATACTTTCGGTAAATTATTAGGTAAAGAGAAAAAACAAACTATCGACACTTTAAGATTAATTAACGATATTACACAAAGAGAAATGGCAAGAGATACTTTATCAGAAGGTGCTACTTTAGCGTCAAAAAGAATAGATACTAATAAACCACTTCCAGGATTTAAATTTTTACAAAGAATGTTTATACCGCCGTTAACACAATTTGGTAGAAGAACTACAGCACTTGATGTTCTTATGACTGAACGTTCTCAAGCGTTTATAGGTCAAATGTTGATGGACCCTAAATTAGCAAAAGAAACTATAGCTTTCGCAGAAGGTAGAAGGTCATTACAAAATTTTGCTAATTTTTTAGCTTCTTATGGCACAGTATATTACAATGATATGTTTAACGAATTGAAATATTATGACGCAGAAATGAAAAGATTGAATATAAGTTATTACAAACCAATGACTGACGAAGTAGAAACGATTATAGAAAATTTAACTAACGAGTATAATCAATGATTTTTGACAACATAGGTAGAGACGGAATATTATCATTAGCTGACGCAAGACGTGACGCTAATTTATCTCGTATGGGAGCTAGAGACCAGTATGAAGCTGATGTTGCAGATTTTAAAGATTCTTTAGTTTCTGAGATAGAAAATGATTTTATGTCTAGTGGCGATACTTTCAAAAACCCTCTAAACATACAACCCCCAAGTATGCCGCTAGACATCTCCCAAGAAGAAGTATTTTTGCCTCCTAGATTTATTGAAGATATAGATAACTATCGAATGGATGATTTAATTACGCCACCTATAGACGTGCCGTTTAGAGATGAACAAATATTTGTACCACCTGTAGATAATATCTATGAAGATATTTTTACACCCCCTGTAGACGATTTACCACCATTTAGACCGCCTATAGACGATTTCCCACCATTTACGCCACCTGTAGATGTACCGCCCCCGTTTACACCGCCTATAGATGTACCTATAATGCCTCCAAGACCTCCAAGACCTCCAAGACCTCCTGGAGATGGACCTATTAGACCACCTTTTGATGACGATATAGTGTATCCACCATACGAACCACCGTTCGATGATGGACCTATAGTGCCGCCAGATGAACCACCTTATACACCACCTCCTCCTGTAGATGTTCCTACACCTACTAGACGTATGTATAGACCTCCTACTGATTTTAGTAGTGGCGTTCCTAGTATTCGACTTTCTCCAGGAATTAGTACAAGAACATTTGGTCAAGCTCCTGGATATGTTACTACTCCAATCAAAAAACCTATATTTAAACCACCACAGGTGCCACCTAAAGAACCACCTAAACCAGAAGGTATGAAGTTTGGTGGTCGTTTGAATGCAGGTATTAATATGTTGCCGCAAAGTCAACAAGGTGATACAATGACTACAAGAATATTCCAAAACGCTTTTAAGCCAAGGAGATAAAATTATGATGCAAGGTATAATGAGTAAACTAGACCAGTTAAGAAACATGGGTATAGAAAGTGGACCTATAGGAGGACCTAATAACCCTGAATCATATCCAGGACAAGCTAGAGAGCGAGGTAATCAAACACCTGTGCCTAGAGAAATGTTAGCAGGTATGGGAATAGAAAGCGGTCCTATCGGAAGTCCAACTAATCCAGAATCATATCCAGGACAAGCAAGTGAATTAATGCAAGACCAAGCACCTGAAATGTTACAACAAGAACAAGGTGTTGATGCAGGACAAGACGCACAAATGTTAGCAGATGCTGTTATAAAAAGGTCGCAAGGCAATCCAGAAACTGCTTTACAAATAATTGAAGGAGCTAAAGGAGTTATTATGCAAGCTATCCAAGGAAGCCAACGTGAACCACAACGAATGGAAAGGGGCGGTCCACTTTCACAAAAAGATGATAAACTAAAACCAGTTCCAGAAGATAATAAAGGTTTAGCAAAACTGCCTGAGGAAGTTAGAAATAATATGGGATATATGGCTAGTGGTGGTGAACTTACTACAGCTTTGAATAGATTAAATTATTTACGTGGTAATTAATTAATCCAATCTTTCCATTTTTCATCACCTAATACTTCTTGTGCTAGGTCGAGTTTATTTCTAAGAGCTTTTACTATTTTTTCATCTACAGTTCCTTTAGCAACTAAATCAATATAAGTTACTTTATTTGTTTGTCCTATACGATGAGCACGGTCTTCAGATTGTAGACGTTTTTCGAGGTCGTAATTATTGCTGTAATAAATAACATTTTTAGCTTCAGTTAATGTAATACCATAACCACCTGTTTGGGTATTACTAATAATATATTGTAATTCTGAATTAGGGTCTTGAAACCTACGTATAATTTCTTGACGTTCTTCATCAGGTGTTTCACCGTAATAAGTCGCTACACTATCTGTGCCTGTAATACCTTGTAATGTTTTAAGTATTCTTTTTATATCGTATTGATAGTTTGCCCATATAATAGTTTTACCTTGAACTTCTTGTAATACGTTTATTAATTCATCTAGCCTGTTATTTTTTATTTCTACTTCGTCTCCTTGGTCGTGTTTAACAAAACCACAAACAACTTGGTGTAGTCTTAATATCTGTGTAAGAATAGATGTTACGCTAACTGTTTCATTAGATTCTAATTCTGCAACAGCATATTTAGTTAATTCTTTATATACTTTCTTTTGTTCAGGAGTAAGTTCTACTTCTCTAGTAGTGTATATTTTATCTGGTAAATCTAAACATTCTTTTTTCAAAACTCTAAAAGAAAAACTATCTAAAGATGATGTAAGTTCATCTAAGTTTTGATATCCGACTACTTGTCTAAAACTATGTGTTCCTAATTTTCTATTCATGACTTGTGCATATCTATTTTGAAAAGAATAATAAGAGCCGTAACCTAACAAATGTGTATTAAGAAATGCACATTGACTATATAAATCTAACGGCGACCTTGTAACAGGAAAGCCTGTAAGTATTCTACGATATTTTGTATTAACAGCAAGTTTTACTAAATTTTTAGTTCTTTGAGCTTTCGGGTTTTTTATAGTAGTAGATTCATCTACAGCAATAAGTGCATTTGAGCCAAGTATGAATTTTTCTACAAAAGTAACACCTTTCTTTGTACTAAATGCTTCTACATTTACGATAAATATTTTGAGTTCGTAACATGGTTCAAACAAATCAACTAAATCTTTCTTCTGTTTTTTATTAGGAGCAGGATTCCATATAGCCATTTTATATTCTACATGGTCTGGCATATGTGTTGGTATTTCTTTCTCTAACCAGTTCCTATATACTCCTTTAGGTGCTACTATAATAGCGGAGTTAATAGCTCCCTTATCATATAGTAATGCAATATTATCTATAAGGACTTTAGATTTACCTGTACCCATTTCCATAAAATAGGCATACTCGTGTTTTCTCCACGATTTTTGCAGAGCTTTTAACTGATGCTCATATGGTTTAGTTTTAAACTTATATTTAATTTCCATTTTACTTTCTAATTTCTAGTAATAATAATATAGTAAAACTAATAGAGTTTAAAGACCAAAATAATAATCTTCTAGTCCGTTTAGTAAAGCGTTTGATTTAGAAATCTATTACTCTATTAGAGATATTAGCTATTTATAAAAAATTTTTTTATAAAATAAAATATTTTTAAAATAAATAATACTAATAGCTTTACTTTGGTAAAACTCTATTATAAATTAAAAGCCTAGAAATAAGAAAGGAGAAAAAATGACAGTATATGTTGTTCAAGAAGTTCCAGGACGAAATATCGCAGGTGCTAGACAGTACGGCGACTTTGAAGTCTTGTTACCTTCTAATGCACAAATCATGTTAAGCTCTGGACCTTCGGTGCGTAGGATGAAAAAACTTCTACAAGACTATAAAGAAGGAGATTACTTATTGTTGATAGGGGACCCTGCTGCCATAGGTGTGGCGTGTTCATTAGCTGCATTTTTTAATCGAGGTAAATATAGTATATTAAAATGGGATAAACAAGAAGGCTTGTATTATCCTGTAGATATAGACATACATCAGAAAGGAGAATTAGATGAGTAAACCTACATTTGAAGAACTTATTGGTAATAGCGAACCCGACTCTTGGGGGAGTAATGTTACTGATAATGAATTAAACACCGTTTCTAGTTTAGCTGAAAAACAACTACGTCTATCCGATGAAGTTGCGAGTATAGAAGAAAACTTAAAAGCTAAAAAAGAAGAATTGCGATTATGCCAAGAACAAGAGTTACCTGACGCTATGTCAGAAGCAGGACTCTCGCAGATAACTTTATCCTCTGGAGAAAAGATATCTATTAGCGAGTTCTATAGTGCTCATATATCTAAGGCTAATCAGCAACAGGCGTACCAATGGTTAGTAGATAACGGACACGAGGGTATTATAAAGAACGAAGTATCTTTAAAGTTCGCTCGTGGTGAAAGTGCTATAGTAGATGAAACTGTTTTAGCACTTAAATCTCGTGGTCTATCACCAGAGGTTAAACAGAGTATTCATCCCTCTACATTAAAAGCTTTTGTTAAAGAGCAATTAACTACAGGGAATGATGTTCCAACCGAGCCTTTTGGTGTCTATATAGGCACTAAGGCTATCATCAAAAAGGAGTAAAACATGAATGATGAAGATAAAAATGTAGTCCCCAAAGCTACAACAAACGTAGTCGCTTTCGATGATACTTTATTATCAGAAGGGACTGGTCTAGAAGAAACTACGGTAGAGGATTTTGCAATTCCTTTTATCAGAGTTTTACAACCTATGTCTCCACAGCTTAATAAAGCAAGTGGTAGCTATGTAGAGGGTGCGAGTGCAGGAGACCTTTATAACACTGTAACGAATAGTGTTTATGACGGTGCTAAAGGAATAACTATTGTTCCGTGTGCTTATACTAAAAAATACATAGAATGGGTGCCTAGAGAAAAAGGCGGTGGTTTGGTCAACGCTAACCACGATATTTCTATCCTAAATAAATGTAAAAAAGACCCTGAATCTAGGAGATTTTATACACCTGAAGGAAACGAAATAGTTGAAACAGCACAGTTTTATGTGTTGGTGTTAGAGCCAGAGCCTCAACAAGCAGTTCTTGCATTTACTTCTACACAATTAGGTGTAGCTCGTAAATGGTTAACTATGATGAGAATGGCTAGAGTACAAACCTCTGCAGGAAAGCATGTAGAAGCACCTATGTTTGCTTATAACTATATTCTTTCAACAACAACTCAATCTAATGATAAAGGTACTTGGAATAGCTTCAGCATAAGCCAAGCAAATCCTACTGTTATCGAAGATGCACAGACTGCTAAGACATTTATGTCTGCAGCGAGAGCAGGTGAGGTTGAGGTTAAAGAAGAACAGCTAGACGACTCTGTTACTTTGTAGCCATGTCGTTAGCTGAAACGTTCGCTAAGAAGTATGCAGGACTACGTTCTGCATACGGAACGTTTACTTCTACAAATGAAACTAGAGAGGACGGCAAAGCCAGTGGTAAAA
>Ga0209348_1001494_pt1 | contig 11333 bp, 8 predicted proteins | sample ETNvirenome_2_30_FD_184065 | JGI IMG/M metagenome (GOLD analysis project Ga0209348, IMG submission 184065) | Marine viral communities from the Pacific Ocean - ETNP_2_30 (SPAdes) (version 2) | ecosystem: Environmental > Aquatic > Marine > Oceanic | place: Pacific Ocean | collected 2013-06-22 | reverse complement strand
TATTAGAAGAGTTAGAGTTGGAAAGAACGAGCCGATCTACACTTACTTGGCTAATAGTCATCCAGAGCTTATTGAAGATGAATATTTTAGACCACATGATACAGCAGTGATTTCTATTCCACAGAGGGCGCCAGAAGGCGCGATCCTAAGAACAGAATCTGCACTACAGCTTCTTAAGAGAGTTAAAAAGATTACTGATGAATGGGTAAAGCCTGGGTTTAGAAAAGGCCAAAACACTCACAATGTATCAGCAACTATCTCAATTAAGGACGCAGAATGGAATGATGTTGGAGAATGGATGTGGGATAACCGCGATTCTTACAATGGTCTTTCAGTCTTACCTTATAACGGCGGGACATACACTCAGGCTCCTTTTGAGGATTGCTCAAAGGAAACCTATGAAGCAATGATGAAGTCTCTAATGGAAGTTGACTTAACAAAGGTCGTTGAAGAAACTGATAATACAGATTTGTCAGGCGAACTAGCATGTGCTGGCGGCGCTTGTGAAGTCAAATTTATGTAAAAAAGTACTTTACTTCCCTCAAAAATATGATATAGTATGATCATGTTGTTGAGGGAAACAATAAAATTAAATAGAAAGAAAGGAAAAAATGTCTAAAGCACAAACTAAAGTTACTAATATCGAACAACAGAGGATAAGTGATTTGCTTACAGCAAATAATTATAACAATCCTTGGGAAGATCCCGACATTCGCCAAGTAAGGGTCTTCAATCACATTTTAAAGCTTTTGGGTAAGGGATATAAATGGAGATTCGATGTGGCAATGCCACTAAACAATCTGGCAAAAAACACCATAACCACCGCTGAAGTGTTTTCTGTGTTACAGCCTAGGAATGAAAAGGCGGGTGCTGCAGAGGGCATTCAGCAATATAAGCATGATTTTTATGTGCTACTCAAGCGTCTGAAACGTATAATTATAATGGCAGAACTACATAACTATATTTATACTCTCGCAGGTGGCAAGCGTACAGCTGCTCATCTACTCGGGATTAAAGAAGGTTATCAATCTTTGTGTGATGGATTTATTCTTATTCCTCCGGAAGGACTTCGAGATTTCGAAGTCTTGAAAGATTTGAAATGTATATCAGATATTAGTAACGCGGAAGATGAAAACGCCACACGTCCCATGGACATGGCTAGTTATGCAAACTCTTTAAGAGGCGAGTGGAATTTATTGTGCAAAGATCCTAACCACTGGGCTTCTGCAAACATGGGAAATATTTCAGAAATGAAGGTCCGCCAATGGGCTAAGGGCTGGTTAAAAGAAACATATTCTTATGAGCCAGTCGAAAGCACATTTACAAATATTTTCAATCAGGTTTTTTCACAAGATCGTGGTCAGGTTTGGGACTACACACCCGAGAAGATCCAAAATCTTTGGTGCGAGACTTTTGAAAATCAGGAGTGGGTCAAAGAGCCTACAAACGGGCAGATATGCAAAGAAGTGGCATATTCTCGTCTACGGCAACCTTTCATACCAATCAACACTGAGTGGTTTTATAGGAAACATTTTTCATCTACTACCATGGAAGTGGGTTTGGTTCTGAGGCTTGATTCGAAAACTGATTCTATTTCAACTGTTTTAGCGCAGAAAGATGCTGCGCTAAAAGTTTTAACTGAATACAATAAGAATGAAAATTTTATAAAATCTGGAGGAGCAGTAGTAACCCGGATTTTGATTCCCGCACACATTTGTCATCCGGATGATAAACTAATTGCTTATGAGTGGGTAAAGTCTAAATCTGAATTCTGCAAAGTCTAGTCAACCATATAAGCCCAAGTGACCCAAAGGTAGGGTGCTTCATGACCAGTGAAGAAATTGTAGGTTCGAATCCTGCCTTGGGCTTTTAATTTTTCTCTTTACAAACCTTATAAAATTTTGTATAATATAAAACACATGCAACATGAAAGGTTATTAAATGTCTAATAAAAAATATCAAATTAGAGAAGTTCCAAAGAAAGATGCCATTGAATTAGTTCAGCAGAATCATTATTCTCCTGTTATGCCAAAACTAACAAAGCATTGGCTTGGCGTCTTTAAGGGGGAAAAGATGGTTGGTGTCGTTACTCTAGGCTGGGGAACAAAGCCGAAACACACGATCCAAAAGGTAGTCAACGAAGACTTAACATCTAGCGATTATTATGAGATTGGCAAGATGTGCATGCTAGATTCTGAACCAAGAAACTCTGAAACACAAATGATATCTCAATTGGTAAGATGGATAAAAGATAATTGTCCGGATGTTAAGTTTCTCTATACTTTGGCCGATGGTATCATGGGCAAGTGCGGCTATGTTTATCAAGCAGCTAATTTTTATTATGGCGGTGAATACTGGACAGATAGTTATATGTCAGCAAAGGGTGAAAAGGTTCACCCTAGAACAACCAGAGAGCTTTGCAAAGAGAACTGGAAATGGCATTACAACAGTAACTCTGCTGGATTTAAAAAAGAGTTTAGGGATAACTTCAATCAAAAGCTGTTTTCAAACGGAGGGAGTCTTAGGATTCCAGAAAGGCACAAGCTGCCTACTGAAAAAATTAAGGCACCGAAACGACAAGTTTTCTGGCTAACACCAGAATTTATGAATCACAAGGGTATGAAAAAGATAAAGGGTAAGATGTTTCGATATATCTATCCTCTTAACAAAAGAGCCAAGAAAATGCTCAAGAGAGCTGAACAAACAAACTGGAAGATAGGCAAAGGTGTTTATCCAAAAGATAAAGATCTTAAATGGAGACAAATGGTTGGCAGAAAGAAATATGAATTTCTGGATGGCATTCCAAAGTGGGACCTAACTGTTGTTGATCATAATAAGAAGAATGTCAACAAGGTTGTCATCTACAAGAAAGAAAAGCATGTCAGCCAAGCAAAAATGAAAAAAAGTGCTTGACAAATCATTAATAGTGAATTAATATATTAAAAGATAATCAAGGAGGTTGTATGACATTCACAAAGAAGGAAGCTCTTTATACAAAGGAGCAACACGTAGCTAATTTCATTAAGACTCTTATCGCGATTGAAACTGCGATGGAGCCCTTCAAAGAACAGAAGAAGGAACTTAGAGAAGAGTATGCTGATAATAGTTGGCTCTCCAAGGAAGAGATGAGGATGGCAGTCAAGGCTTATCGTTTGATGAAGTCTGACACTGACTTGGATGAGCTATTAGAATATTTCAATAATCTAAAGAAATCGATTAAAGGAACTCTAGAAATTGTCTGAGCTAACTGAATTCAAGCCAGTCAACCGCCATCTGTTGATTGTGCCGCATCTTCAAACAAAAGAAGATAAAACAGAGTCAGGTATTTTCTTACCAGAGGATAACTCTCGCAGAGAGGATCTGCGTCATATCGTAGCAACAGTAATTGATGTAGCTGCAGATTGCAACGACGCATATAAAAAATATGTTAAAGGTTCGATGCCCCATAGCAGAGAGATCATCATTGACTCAACTATGATACAAGAAATCCCATATAAAGGGAAGAGCTTCTATCTAATATTAGAAAATTATGTAGTTGGATTATTAAGAGGTTAAAATGAAAATCGAATTATTTGACGATGAAATCGGTGCAGTTGAATATATTGATCACATGGGTTCAGACCTCTCTGTGGTCAATGCTGCCCGTGTAAGTTTTGGAAAAGAAAAGGAGGATTTAAATGATAAAGATATTAAGCTCATTAACTACCTTATGTCTCACAACCATACTAGTCCTTTTGAGCATTGCAATATTACGTTTCGCTTCACTGTTCCTCTTTTCATAAGAAGTCAGCACCACAGACATAGAACATGGGCTTATAATGAGATTAGTAGAAGATATACCAGTATTGATATGAAGTTCTATACACCAACATCTTTCAGGTCTCAGCATGAATCTAACAGACAAGCCAGCACTGAACTGCTTACGAATCCGATTGTTTACTGTAGTGGCCACGATCATTCTTTTGAAATGAATGGCCCAGCGACTAATATGGTTAGAAATCATCATGCAATTTCATTGTCTCTCTACGAGTCAATGCTCAAGGCAGGTGTCTGTAGAGAGCAGGCCCGCGGCGTATTACCGCAGAACTTATATACGGAATATTATGGCACTGTTAATTTACACAATCTTTTAAAATTTGTTTCTTTAAGGACACATGCTGGTGCTCAATGGGAAATTCAAAAGGTAGCAAATGCATGTCTAGAGATAGCAAAGCAATACTTTCCACATTCAGTCAAGGCCTACAAGAAAGTTCACATGGAGTAAACAATGAGGTATTTTTTAGCCGTAGTTATTTTACTTGGGTGCAAAGATAAGACGCCAGAATCTGAATACATTGCTACCGAATCAGAAACAGAAGCAACATTAGCAGTGCAGTCTGTAGCAGGAACACAAACGGAATCCGCAGGTGGCTCTGTACCTATTGATGTTTTTACTCCTTTAGAATCAGGCGGTACAGATCTGCCTCCCGTTAGCGAAGTTGGGTTTACTAGCGAATGCGATGGTGAAGAAGATCCTGCAGACTACGAACTCTATTGTAGATGCAATCCTCAATGCTGTGAACAACAACAGTGGTACTGCCCACCCCGTCCGGATAATCAAATTCATCGCTCTAGGGTCACAGTATCAATTTGCGATAGTGCGAACCAACCCTGTGACTTTGGCATTGACGAGGGTTGTCCCCCGCCTCAAATTATCAGAAGAGAACAGTGTGAGCTAGCCTTTGAGTGTCCTCCCAATACAGAAATTAACCAAGTCCAATGGTTTGACTGTGAGTTGGCTGATGGTAGGTTTGGAATGCAAAGAGTTGTTTGCAATAAGGGTAGCTTAATTCATGGTCCATGTCGGCCTTGTCGAGAAGAACAATGCGATGGCGAAGACAACGATTGCGATGATAGAGTGGACGAGGGTCGTTTTCTTTGCGAAAGTGAATGTGGCATGGGTTGGGGATTCTGTGTTAATTCTGAAATTATAGATTGTGATGCTCCATTCCCCGGCGAAGAAGTTTGTGATTATGAAGACAACGACTGTGATGGGAAAGTGGACGAGGGCCAGCGCAATGAATGCGATAAGTGTGGCCCAGTTCCTCCGGACGAATGTAATGGTCTCGATGATGACTGTGACGGTGCGGTAGACGAAGAGTTAATTCGTGAATGTGAAACTGCTTGCGGCATCGGTTTTGAAACCTGTTCCACAGGTAACTGGATATCTTGCACAGTCCCAGAGCCTGTAGCTGAAGAAGACCCATGTGATGGGCTAGATCAGGATTGTGATGGATTAATTGATGAAGGGCTTAATTGTGACTGCACTGTCCAAGACGTTGGTGTGCTGATTCCTTGTTCTGAGCCACCGTTAACGTGTGGTCAAGGTTTTAAAACTTGTATATGTAACGACCCACCGGAATGTACAGAGCTGGGAATGTCGGAATGTCTTGCTCTTTGTGCGCAGTTAGACACCTTAGCTAGTCAAGAATGTGATCCGTATACGGGAATGGCAGTCCAAAATGAGATATGTAACAATTTTGATGAAGACTGCGACCAAGCCATCGACGAAGAATTGATGGTGGCGTGCTACACTGGTCCGGATGGGACTTTAGATGTTGGAGTCTGTGTAGCTGGAAACATGGTATGCAATCAAGGACAGTGGGGCAACTTTGATAGATGGGACCGGTTTCAAAGAGACTTCTGCGAAGATGAAGTTGTTCCACAGCAAGAAGTGTGTGACGGCGCAGATAACGATTGCGATGGAGAAACAGATTACGGAGAGGAAATTAGAGATACAGATATTTTATTTATAATTGATTGGTCTGGCTCAATGGATGATGAAATAGCAGCAGTGCGTTCAGCTTTAAACAGGTTTGCAGCTCATTTCCAAGCCGAAGATAAGTTGCATTGGGGACTGGTTGTTGGTCCTAAGAATGATGATCTAGACAGAGAAAGGTTATATTTAGTTTCAGACATTGCACCGTTTAGTGATTTCTTATCTTTGTTCGCAGGCCTGAACGCTCATGGGATGGACACTAGCGAAGAAATGTTGAGAGATGCATTATATTTTGCCACAAGAGATATATCTTCGTCAGCTAATTTTGATGTTAGTGCTTCTAGTTGGCTCAGTGATACTGCATCAACTCCGAGTAAAGAGAATTTTAAAATTAATTGGCGCGATAACGTTGACCGAATTACAATTGTATTCTCGGATGAGGAAGACCAGTCGTGGCTAAACCCAGAGATAACCCAAGATATTATTACAACAACACTTGCAAGTACAATAAGGTTTAAGCTTTATGCTTTTATAACATCATATAATTCAGGCAATTGGGAAGAATGGGCCATACAAACTGGAGGAAGGTCTTTTGAATTAACTTGGAATCAAAACCAAATGTATGAAAACTTAATGTCGATTATAGACGAAGCATGCTTAGGTCCCTCTGAAGAAGAACAAGCACAATATGAACCACAAGATGCTGTATTCTACACAGTTTCTCATAGGTACAACTATCAACTGCGATTATGTTTTTAGAGAAAGTTGTTATTGGCAACTCTTTAAAATCTATAAGATTTGCAGGAGAAGAAAGTGCCGCACTAATCAGGAATAAGTTAGATAGTTTACCACTCTTTGATAAAGAAAAGTCTGAATGGCATCGGAAACTTTTCCACCTAGGCCTATCAGGCAGGGACATATATCATGGAAAAATTAATTCTATCCGCATAAATAATGATTTCATAAAAGTTAACTCTGAGTTAGGTAATTTTAAATATGAATATGGTGTTTGTCATATCTTTAATTTTGATAATTTAACCATTGAAGACAACCAGATGATTGAGCACGATATGGAAACCTATAGTGTTACAGACTGGCTAGAGATTAAGCAAGGAATAGATTTTTCAGATATAGATTCTATTCTTGTGCAAGATTCCTTTATAAAAGAAATCATATTTTATAAATCTAATAGAGTTGATTTTGATCCCAATTTCAAAGATGTTGTGGTAAGATCAATAATATCATCTGAGCATATAACTGATTTTGAATATTGCTTGACAATGGTAAAGTTCTATTGTGAAGAATATCTATCTGCAGAATATGCACAGCCTATAAAACTAGAGTCAGTAAGGCGGGAAAAGAAATTCTTTAATAAACCAGTCTACAAAAGTAGTGAGAAAGTTAAGTTTTATGATTGAGGATTCTAACAACCACTACCACATTGCAGGAGTTGTACCCGTCTCAAACTATAAAAAGAAACTAAACTTTCAGTGGCATGATTGTCTTACTCCAGTTGGGCCAGATTTTACTGCTATTGAAAGGTCAGTGTGGGAATGTGTCTGTGCTGGCGCAAAAACAATCTGGATTGTATGTGAAGATGACTTTCAACCAATCATTAAAAAACAAATAGGCGAGTGGGTTTATGACCCAATTAATTATGCCAAGTCTACATTCACCAAGTTTCCAGACGACCATAGAAAAAAGGTGCCAATATTTTATGTTCCTATCCACCCCAAGGATAGGATTCGAAGATCGAGTTATGGCTGGTCTGTTTTACATGGTGCTTTAACCAGTTTCATTTGCTGCAGCAAGATATCAAAGTGGTCTCTCCCAACAAAGTATTATGTATCTTTTCCTTTCGGTGTTTACGATCCTGAATGTGTTTTAAAACATCGCGACAAGATAAGAACGAGCGAAAATTTCTTCGTCTCATATCAGGAAAAAACTGTTTCAGATAATCAGTATTTAGGTTTTACAATAACTCCCGCACAATGGAAGAATTACGTTTATCAACTTAAGAAAAATTTTAAGGATAGTAGTGATTTAACACTTGCCAAAATATTTATTTGTGGTAATATTAGTAAAGATGAGCGGCTGGAAATTGATTGGTATTACGATTTGGGAACTTGGGAATCCTGGGTCAATGGTATTTACACAAACTCTTTGAGCCGACCGTTTGCTAAATTTCAAAGAAAGAATTATGGGAGAATAGATTTTGAGTAATATACCTTTTGTCGGGCTCCATGCCCATTCAGTCGCTGGTTCCTTGTTTGATGCTTTGGGATATCCACAAGATCATATGGATTATGCACATCAAAACGGCATGGATGCACTAGCATTAACAGACCATGGTAATTGTAATGGTCTTGCATATCAGGTTCTTCATGCCAAGAAGATGGCAAAGGAAGGCAAAAAGTTTAAGCCAATCTTTGGTTTGGAGGCTTATTTTATTCCTTCACTCCATAAGTGGAGAGAACAATATGAAGAGCACAAGACTTCTAAGAAAAGCAAAGTAAGTGGCACAGTGGTAGAAGATGAGGGCGAGTCCAAGAAGGCAATCAAGAGTTTGTTGAATCGCCGTCGTCACTTAATTCTTTTGGCACAAAATCAGACAGGCCTCAAGAATATTTTCAAACTGGTTTCCAAATCTTACAGCAACGATAACTTCTATAGATTCCCTAGAATTGATTATAAAGATCTTAAGAAGCATAGTGAAGGAATCATTGCAGCTAGTGCTTGTTTGGGTGGTGTATATGCTGGATGTTATTGGGAAAACAGAGAGTCTGGCCCTGATGCTATCGTTGAAGCTATGAGAGAAGTAACTCAGAACATGATTGACATTTTTGGCAATAGATGGTTTGGAGAGTTGCAATGGAATAGTGCACAGGAGCAACATGAGTTAAACAGGTATATTATTCAAATGCATCATGAGTTCGGTATTGAATTGATTTCGACAGCCGACAGTCACTATTACAGTCCAGAGGCTTGGAAAGACCGCGAACTGTACAAGAGATTAGGTTTTCTCGGGAAGAACAAACCAGAGTGGATGACTGATCAGTTGCCAATCTCTGTCGAAGAGGTTGGATATGAACTGTATCCAAAGAATGGTGATCAGATGTGGGAATCATACAAGAACTATTCTAAACGAGCTAAAGAAGAATATGATGACGAACTTGTGATGAAGTCGATTACAAACACATATCGTATCGCTCATGATATGATTGAAGAGTTCTTGCCAGATGACACTGTTCGTTTACCAGATTTTGTTGTTCCTACTGGCCAAACTGCAGGCTCAGCACTTGTTCAGATGAGTATCGAAGGAGCCCGCCGTCGTGGTTTTATACATAAAAAGAATTATATTGAAAGACTAAAATATGAGGTCTCAGTTATCGAAGAGAGAGGTTTCAGCAAGTACTTTCTGACTATGAAAGCAATATCAGATAGAGCGCTAGATAGGCAGTTGGTAGGTCCAGGACGGGGCTCTGCGGCGGGTTCTTTGGTGTCCTATGCCTTGGGTATTACCCAGATAGACCCCATCCGTTATGACCTACAATTTGAGCGTTTTTTAACAAAAGGTGGCTCTGGATATCCTGACATTGATTATGATGTTTCTGACCCGATGACTCTTAAGGAGCAGCTAATCGAAGAGTGGGGCGACAACACAGTTGTTCCGATAACTAATTGGAATACTTTGCAATTGCGATCTTTGGTTAAAGATATTTCAAAGTTTTATGGTGTGCCCTTTACAGAAGTTAATGCAGTTACAAATCGAATGTTTTACGAGGCAACACCGCTAGCAAAGCAAGCACACGGTATTACAGCTGGGGTTTACACTCCAACGTTTGAAGAACTGATGCTATACTCTAAGACTTTGATTGAGTTCCTTGATAAGTATCCTCACATCAAAACTCACATAGAGGCGCTGTATGGCCAAGTTCGTTCTGCTAGTCGTCACGCTGGTGGTGTTGTTGTCGGAGAGAACTTGAATGAATGGATGCCTATAATTAATAGCGGTGGTGTTAGGCAGACTCCATGGTCAGAAGGTCAGAACGTTCGGCACCTTGAACCAATGGGTTTTATCAAGTTTGATATCTTGGGGCTTGCCTCTCTGAGAATGGTTGAGGATTGTATAAGTCACATCTTGAAGAGGCATCATGGAATAACGAATCCAAAGTTTGAAGATATAAAGAAATATTATGATGAGAATTTAGATCCAGAGAAACTAGATCTTAATAACAGAGAAGTATGGGAGAATGTGTTTCATGAAGGAAAGTGGGCAGGAATATTTCAGTTCACAGAAGCTGGCGCTCAAAGCTTTTGCAAGAGAGCTAAGCCAGATAACATCATTGATTTGGCTGCTATTACTAGTATATACCGCCCTGGTCCTCTCTCCGCTGGAGTGGATAAGATATACGTTGATGCCAAACATAACCCAGAAGATGTCGAGTATCTTAACGAGACTGTCAGAGAAGTAACTGAAGAGACATATGGATTCCTTATCTTTCAAGAGCAGATTGCTATGCTTGCTCACAAGTTGGGTAAGAATCTTTCTTTGGACGAGGGCAACAAACTTAGAAAGCTTTTGACCAAGAAGGGCACTGGTGAAGTGCAAGAGCAGAAAGATAAGATCTGGCAGAAGTTTTGTGACGGTTGTGTAGAGAAGGGTCTACAAAAATGGCAAGCAAAAGAGATGTGGGACAAGTTTGAATACTTTTCAGGCTATGGCTTTAATAAATCTCATGCTGTTTCCTATTGTGTTCTATCATATCAATGTGCTTGGTTATTCAATTACTATCCATCAGAATGGATGGCAGCTTTCTTAGACAAGGAACCAGATAGTAGAAAAGAGAAAGCAATTAATTTAGCTAAGAGCTTTAACTTTAAAATTGCAAGATTGAATATTAACACATCTGGCGTAACTTGGGAAATCAGTGAGGATGGAAAGACATTGATCCAGCCCTTGACTTCTATCAAGGGTTTGGGAGAAAAGGCTATCGAACAAATCTTGAACCATCGCCCATTTCATAAGATAGAAGATTTCTTGTTTCATGAGGAGATTGTATATAGTAAGTTGAACAAGAAGGCATTGGATGTTCTGGCGAGGAGCCAAGCATTGAATTGCTTGGTAGATGATAGGTTTACAGGCCTTAAACACTTCTGGTCAGCTGTAGCTGTTGATAGGCCAAGAAAAGAAAAGAACTTGACTAAAAATATAGGGGACTATCAAGACGAGGGTGACTTCACCGAAGAGGAGAAGATTGAGTATCTAGTTGATTTAACTGGTCTTTTCCCGCTTCAAAAGGTTGTAAGTGAAAAGTTGATGGATAAGTTAGAGCAATTACATATTCCGCCTATCAGCGAGTATGATAGGATGTTGCAGGTTGCCTGGTTTATTCCAAGAGAAGTTATCAAAAAGAAAACTAAGAAGGGTAAAGATTTTTATATCGTTCAGGTTATTGATTCTAATTCTGAACTTAGATCTATAAAATGCTGGGGTGTCAACCCAGAGAAGGATAGGATATTTATTAATCGACCTTATATGGCTAAGCTAGATTGGAATCCTCAGTGGGGTTTC
>Ga0209348_1001493_pt1 | contig 11333 bp, 9 predicted proteins | sample ETNvirenome_2_30_FD_184065 | JGI IMG/M metagenome (GOLD analysis project Ga0209348, IMG submission 184065) | Marine viral communities from the Pacific Ocean - ETNP_2_30 (SPAdes) (version 2) | ecosystem: Environmental > Aquatic > Marine > Oceanic | place: Pacific Ocean | collected 2013-06-22 | reverse complement strand
TCAAGGTAATAGAGCAACAGGTACTGTAACTATTTCCGAAGGTGGTATAGATTCCGTAACTCTAACAAATAGTGGAGCAAATTACCTAAAAGTTCCTTCCGTAACATTTACGCCACCAAATAAGACCACATCTTCACAGATTAAATTTGGTAACAATTCACTACATCACACTGCAATCACTGATGTTATTGGTGGCAACTTTGCATTTACTAGTAATGTAGATTCCAGAGACAGTGGTAATGGTAGACTATCACTAAGTTTCTGGTTGTATCCTACCAAGTTTGATCCAGCCGTCAACGGTGGAACAGTCATGTGGACTGATAGATTCAAGATATATTATAGAGAAACAGGTAATATAGTATTTGCTTCTGGTTCTGGATCTATTGAAAATACTACACAACTTAATCTAAACGCTTGGAACTTTATCCGAGTAGAACAATACAATACTGATGCAACTATATCTGTAAATGGAACTGTAAGTAATACTCTAAACACTGCAAACCCAATCATGTTCTTTGCAGGCGATCTCCTTAAGTTAGGTGCTGACACTGCTGGTGCTGGATTTATTCCAAGTCAGACTGCATCATGGGAAGGATTTATGGATCATATCACCCTTAACCTAACTGGTGATAATTCCACAAGAACTGCCAGTGCAGAACAAGTTCCAACATCAGAAACTCAACAAGAGACTGATGTACAAACATCCACCACTGCACAGTTTATCCGCAAGTTGGATAACGAACAACCAATAATTGATGTTACAGTTACTTCTAATTCAGTATCTGCTTTATCAATAGCATATGAAGGATGGGGATACACCTCAGTTCCTATTATGACAATAGAAGAACCTGCTCTTGGATCTCAGGCAACTGCTGTTGCAATTATGACAACTAGATCTGGTCTTCCTAATCAATCTGTTGATAGAATATTACTAATCAATCCAGGCACAGGATACACAACACCTCCACAAGTGGTGTTTACTGGTGGTTCCCCAGTATCAACTGCAATCGCTACTGCTGTAATATCTGAAGCAGTCCTAGGCCCTATAGGAATTACAACTGGTGGTAGAGGATATACATTTACACCCACAGTTGGTATTACTTCTGTGTATATACAACAGTCTAATGAAACCATACCTTTATTACAGAACGCACAGGCAGAGGCAGTGGTAAGTACATCAGGCACTGTAACTCAAATTAGATATAGTAACGCTGGTGCTGGATACACTATCACACCAGCATATGTCGCTATTGGTTCTATTACATCTAATTCCTTTGGTGAATATGAAAGAGATGAGGTAGTAAGAGGTTTAAATAGTGGCACTGAGGCATATGTGGCTTCATGGGATACTGTCAATAATGTCCTTCAAGTATCTGTTCCTAGCGGAGACTTTGCAGTAGGAGAAGTTATTGTTGGTGCTGCATCCAGTTACAGAGTTCTAAGTATTGAATCTGATGTAGACGGAGATCGAGAGTTTGCTCAAAACGATACTTTTGAAACCGAAGCAACGTCAATAGTGGACTTCTCAGAAAGAAATCCTTTTGGGGAATTCTAAATAGTTTCATAAGGTGGTAATATTATGTTAACAAATCATTTCTATCATGAGATCATTCGTAAGACAATTGTGTCTTTCGGAACCTTGTTTAATAACATTGAGATCCAACATACAGACCGATCTGGTAAAACGGTCAGTTCTATAAAAGTTCCCATATCATATGGCCCACAACAGAAATTCTTAGCAAGAGTATCTCAGGGTAGGGAATATCAAGATGGTGTTGGAACAACATTGACTTTACCTAGAATGTCATTTGAAGTTATAGGTATGCAATATGACGCATCTAGAAAAGTTTCAACTATGCAAACTTTCAAGGCAGTCAGTAAAGATACCAACAAATTGATCAAGGGATTTATGCCAGTTCCTTATAATATCAATATGCAACTTAGTATCTTATCTAAGTTGAATGAAGATGCAATACAAATAGTAGAACAAATATTACCTTATTTCCAACCATCATTTAATCTTACCATTGACCTAGTAGATATTATTGGCGAGAAAAGAGATATGCCAATAACTCTAGAAGGTATACAGATGGAAGATAATTACGAAGATGATTTCCTTACTAGAAGAGCGTTGACATATACTTTGACATTTAATTGTAAGACATATCTATTTGGCCCAATCAATAATAGTAGTGAAGGTCTAATCAAGAAAGTACAAACAGATTACTACACTGATACTTCCAATATCAAAATTGCACCTAGACAAATCAGATACGAGGCAGTTCCAACAGCGATCAAAGATTATAATAATGATGACACTGCAAGAACTAACGAGGCTTTCGATACTGTTAAAACAGAGTTTGATGTCAACAGTGCCATTGCATTTAGAAAAGGTGATTACATACAGGTAGACGAAGAGAAGATGTTAGTTAGATCTGTAACTGGTAACAGGTTGAAGGTCAAACGTGGTCAATACTCTAGTATTATCAAACCACATGACATCAATGTTCCAGTAAACGTAATCAACGTACAAGACAACACATTCGTTGCCGAAGGTGATGATTTTGGTTTTGGTGAAACCAAATCTGAGTATGCTGATGGATCGATATTCAGTAGTAGTCAAGGGAGGGATTCTGACTTATGATGGAAGATGAAACATTTGATGAGATAGACGACGCTCTAGACATCACAGACAGAGGTGCTGAGATCATGAAGAAAGAACCTGTCAGTAAACCAACTAGGACTAGTGCAAAGGATTTAAAGAAATCCAAAGAACCTGATATTGAAACAGACTATAATTATAGTAGAGCTCAATTGTATTCTCTAGTTGAGAAAGGACAGGAAGCAGTTGATGGTGCCTTAGATGTTGCACAACAATCAGATTCTGCAAGGGCGTATGAAGTTGCTGGACAACTTATCAAACACGTTGCAGATACAGCAGACAAACTCATAGATCTTCAAAAGAAAATGAAAGATATTGATGAGGTAAATACTAAGCAGAACACCACCAACGTCACTAACAACTCTTTATTTGTAGGAAGCACATCTGAACTACAAAAAATGCTCAAAAAAACTATGAAGGATAATAAATGAAAAGTTTTAGATCACTAAGAGAAGAAAATTGGAGAAGACTTAACAAGTATGGTGCAACCTATACTGTTACTTTTCAGTTCCGAGGTCAGACTAAAATGCTTCAGATGTTTTTTCCTCAACGAGCAAGACCTTTGAAGAAAGATGTTCAATATGAATTGGATAAAATATATCCTAGTGGTAAGGTATTATACTTCGCACCATCTGAAAAAGATCCAACAAAACCTTTATTAGTAATTGACCCCTGATAGATCATGATACAGCATGAACAATACCTTGGAAATCCTAATCTAAAAAAAGCGAACGTTGCTCAGAACTTTACTAAGAAACAAGTTACTGAGTTCTTAAAGTGTGCCCAAGATCCTGTATATTTTGCACAAAAATATGTAAAGATTATCAACTTGGATGAAGGTCTAGTGCCTTTTAAGATGTATGACTTTCAAGAACAGTTAGTTAATAATTTTCACGAGAATAGATTTAATATTTGTAAGATGCCTAGACAGTCAGGTAAGTCAACGACTGTGGTATCTTATCTTTTACACTATGCCATCTTCAATGATAGTGTAACAGTAGGTATTCTTGCAAACAAAGCTCAGACTGCAAGAGATCTGTTAGGTAGATTACAGATAGCATACGAAAATTTACCGAAGTGGATGCAACAAGGTATTATTGCATGGAACAAGGGATCTATGGAATTGGAAAACAAATCCAAGATCATTGCTGCATCAACCTCTGCATCTGCTGTTCGAGGTATGTCATTCAATATCATATTCTTGGACGAATTTGCTTTCATTCCCAACCACATTGCAGATGATTTCTTTAGTAGTGTATATCCTACTATTAGTTCTGGTAAGTCTACTAAGGTAATTATTGTTTCTACCCCTCGTGGTATGAATCACTTTTACCGACTGTGGCATGACGCAGAACTAGGTAGAAACGAATACGTCACCACAGACGTTCACTGGTCAGAAGTGCCAGGCAGAGATGAAGCGTGGAAAGAACAGACCATCAAGAACACATCCGAAGCACAGTTTCGTGTTGAGTTTGAATGTGAGTTCTTAGGATCTGTTGATACATTGATTGCACCGTCTAAGTTAAAGACTATGGTGTATGATGAACCAATCAATAGGGGTAAGAGAGGAGGAGAGATATATGAGAATCCAATACCTAAACACAACTATTCAATTACAGTAGACGTTGCAAGGGGTGTGGAGAAAGATTATTCTGCCTTCATAGTATTTGATACTACAGAGTTTCCGTATAGAGTTGTTGCTAAGTATAGAAACAATACCATCAAACCAATGTTATTCCCTAGTGTCATTGTGGATTTTGCTAAGGCATACAATGATGCTTTCGTTTTATGTGAGGTAAATGATATAGGAGATCAGATTGCATCCATACTATTCTACGATATGGAATATGAAAATGTATTGATGACTGCCATGAGAGGTAGAGCTGGACAAGTATTGGGACAAGGTTTCTCTGGAAATAAGGTTCAACTAGGAGTGAAAATGTCTAAGACTGTAAAGAAGATAGGTTCACTCAACCTTAAGACATTAATAGAGGCAGATAAACTCATAATCAAAGACTATAATATTATTGCAGAACTCACCACCTTTATTGAAAAAGCAAACTCATTCGAGGCAGAGGAAGGTTGTAATGATGATCTTGCCATGTGTTTAGTCATATTTGCATGGTTGGTGATGCAAGATTATTTCAAAGAGATGACGGATGATGATATAAGAAAGAGAGTGTATGATGATCAAAGAGATCAGATTGAGGCGGATATGGCACCATTTGGTTTTATACAAGATGGTGTGTCTGAGGAAACATCTTTCGTGGACAATGAGGGAGAAAGATGGCATGTAGACGAGTATGGTGACAGATCATTCATGTGGGATTACCTTTGATGGACTTAGATGAACCAGTACTGTTCTTACACGAAAGAAAATGCAGAGTGTGTGGCAAGACTTATTCATTAACAGACGGATTTTATCTTACTAGAAGGAGCAGAGGCGAAAAACCATCCTCCTATTCATATGAATGTAAGACATGTACTATTAGTAGAGTAAAGAAGAAAAGAAGAAAAGACAAACCAGACGTATATCCTGACTGGTAGGTGGTTCATGTATCGTTTCCCCAGTGAAAAAGTAGTAAATTCTAAATAATAACAGAGAAAACAACTGAGATCTTCGAGGAACACTAACATGACGCTAAATCTAGTATCTCCAGGCGTTAAGGTAAGAGAGGTAGACCTAACAGTAGGAAGGATAGATGGAATCAACGATCAAGTTGGAGCTATCGCTGGGCCTTTTGAAAAAGGGCCTGTAAACGAACCAGTTCTAATTGAAACTGAATCCGATCTACTTGATACATTTGGAGCCCCAAAATCTACCGATGCACAGTATGAATACTGGATGACCGCATCTTCATACCTATCATACGGTGGTATTCTAAGAGTCTTAAGGACAAACAACGATACACTATCCAATGCTAACGTTCCTGTTGGTGTTGCGATTACAGACTTGTCTATTAAGTCATCAGAAGATTATTACAACAATCGTTCAACAGACACAAGTTGGCACTATGCTGCTAGAAACCCTGGCTCATGGGCAAATGGACTTAAGATTTGTACCATTGACGGAAAGGCAGATCAGAGACTTGCAATCGGTACAGATGGACTTTCTGTTGGATTTGCAGTTACTGCTGGATTCTCAACAAGTGTTGCAAATACAGATGGAACTGTTGGAATAGAAACAGGTTATATCAAAGGAATTATTACAGGAGTCAACGTTGGATCAGTAGATATCAAAGTTGTAAGTAAGCATAATGTCACTACAGATGTATGGACTTCAGCATCTTACGATGAGGGTTCTTCAACTGCATCTTTCTTAGGATATGATGTTGGTGTTTACAATGCTAACGTTGGATCTGATACATCCGTAAATCATCCAAATAGATTACAGTTCTTTAATACATCAGGAACTGCACAGAGCGTTGAAAGAACAAGATTCAATGCAAGTGTTGGTATTGGTTCTACTGAAATTACATTCGGTGCTGACTTCAATACACTTAAATCTGCTCCTGGCGACACAGTTAAGTCTGTTAACGGAACATACGAAGGTAAGATTGTAAACTACGGTACACAACAGCAGTACATCATTATGGATACTGCAGCAACTGTAGCGTTTGCAAACACCACATTCATTGTTAAGTCACAGGTAAATGCTGGTGTTGGTAGTGGTCTTTACTTAAGAGAGGGTAACACCATTGTTGATTGGTACGACCAGCAACAACTTGGTTTAGATAACTCCACAGTATTCTGGAAATCAATCGCAACTAGACCAACAACTACAGAGTATGCTGCCGAAAGAAGTTCTGCGAACGATGAATTCCATTTAGTTGTAGTTGATGACGATGGATCTGTAACTGGTACTTCTGGAAACGTCATTGAGAAATGGACAGGATTATCCAAGGCATCTGATGCAAGAGTATCACCAAGTACAGGTGTTTACTACAAGGACTACATTGCAAACTTCTCTAATCAGATTTTTGTTGGTGCTGCTCAAACTGGTGTGGGTATGAAACACACAATGTTGAGTGGATATTCAGTAGATTCAAGTGGTGTTTGGGGAACTAAAGCACAGGGAGTTGCCTTCAATGGTTCTGGTGCATCTGTATTCTCACTCGCAAGTGGTAATGACTACGGCGGAATAGACAAGTATAAGTGTACTTTAGGAGATATAGTAAGTTCCTATCAAGTTCTTGATAACCCAGCTGAGTATTCAGTTAACTTCCTAATTCAAGGGCCATCTGGTGGAAACAGTATATACGAAGCACAAGCTAAGGCAAACAAACTACTTAGCATTGCAACTGACAGAAAAGATTGTATTGCATGTATCTCACCTTATAGAGAAGGAGTTGTTGGTGTAACTGACACAGACAAACAGACTTCAAACATCATACAATTCTATGATAGTCTACAGTCAACTTCATATGGTGTATTTGACTCTGGTTACAAATATACATTTGATAGATTCAATAACACATTTAGATATATTCCTCTAAATGGTGATATTGCTGGATTGATGGCAAGAACATCCATCAACTCATTCCCTTGGTTCTCACCAGCTGGTGCAACTAGAGGAACTATCAACAATGCAGTTAAACTTGCATACAACCCATCACAGGGACAAAGAGATCAACTCTATCCTAAGAGAATCAACCCTGTAATCTTCTCACCTGGCGCTGGTATTTCACTATTCGGTGACAAGACTGCACAGAAAGTACCATCAGCGTTTGATAGGATTAACGTTCGTCGTTTGTTCCTAACAATCGAAGGTGTTATTGAGAGAGCATCAAGGTCTCAGTTATTTGAATTTAACGATGACTTGACAAGAACTAACTTTGTCAACATTGTTGAACCATATCTTCGTGATGTACAAGCAAAAAGAGGTATCTCAGAGTTCGTTCTTATCTGTGACGAAACTAATAACACACCTGATGTTATTGATGCAAATACCTTTAAGGCAGACATATTCGTGAAGCCTGCACGTTCTATTAACTTCATTGGTCTAACCTTTGTTGCAACTAGAACAGGTATCAGCTTCGATGAAGTTGTCGGATCTGTTTAATTTACTAAATACACACGAAAGAGGACACTAAGTAATGTCAATCGAATACCCAAAAATAGCCAAAAGGACTATAGATTCCTTCAAATCTAAATTAGTCGGCGGCGGTGCTCGTCCTAATTTGTTTGAAGTATCTCTAACCTTCCCAGAAGGAACTAAAGGAGACGTAAGCGACTTTGATGATAAAGCTAGATTTTTAGTCAAAGCTGCTAACCTCCCTGCATCAAACATAACTCCAATTGATATTCCTTTTAGAGGAAGAAACTTAAAGATTGCTGGAGACAGAACATTTGATGTTTGGACAGTCACAGTCATCAACGATACTGATTTTGCGATCCGTAATGCCATGGAAAGATGGATGAACGGAATGAACAATTTACAGAACGCAACTGGTGAAACTAATCCAAATGACTATCAGACAGATGCATACGTGCTTCAGTTAGGTAGAAATGGACAAGCCGATAATACAGGGCCAGGAAAACTCCAAGGGCCTGGTTTTGGAGATAAGGTTCCTGTTCTTAAAGGATATAAGTTCCACGGAATATTCCCAACTAACATCAGTGCTATTGAACTTTCATATGATCAACCTGATACTATCGAAGAGTTTACAGTTGATCTACAGGTTCAGTGGTGGGATGCTCTTGATCCAGAAGGTAAGTCACTATTTGGCATCACAGAAGGAACAGTTCCAACATCAGATTAGACATAACCTAAAATTTGTGTTATAATAGAATGATAAATAACTGGGACAGCCCAGTAGAAGTGAGTTAATGGCTAAATTATTTGGTTTTAAAATAGAGAAAGACGACGATGATTCAAAAACCGTCGTTTCTCCTGTTCCTAAAACGAACGAGGATTCCTCGGACTATTATGTTTCGAGTGGATTCTATGGGCAATATGTAGATATTGATGGTGTATTCAAGTCTGAGTTTGAGTTAATAAAAAGATATCGTGAGATGGCATTACATCCAGAAGTGGACTCTGCCATTGAAGATATAATAAACGAAGCAATAGTTTCGGATCAGAATGATTCTCCTGTCGAAATCGATTTGGAGAATCTTCCAGCATCTGCGAAGCTTAAAGAATTAATTAGAGAAGAGTTTAAAACAATAAAAGAAGTCATGGACTTTGATAAGAAGTGCCATGAAATTATGAGAAACTGGTATATTGATGGTAGAATTTACTATCATAAAGTAATTGATATCAAAAAACCAGAAGAAGGATTAAAGGAAGTTAGATATATTGATCCACTTAAAATAAAATTAGTTAGAAAACTCAAGACAGATCCTACATTACAAGGAGCAATCAAAAGAGTCAATGCAAATAATCCAGCAGATGTAGAAACTCCTGAGATAGAAGAGTATTACCAGTATGACCCTAGTGCAACTCAGAGTAAAAATGCTCTAGGTGCTATTGGTCAAACTCCTTTTGCGACTAAACAAAGACCAGTAAAGATTGCACCAGATGCCATCACATTCTGCCACTCAGGTTTAGTAGATAGAAATAAACAAACTATACTTTCATACTTACATAAGTCAATCAAGGCACTCAATCAACTGAGAATGATTGAAGACAGTCTCGTTATCTACAGATTGTCAAGAGCGCCAGAACGTAGAATATTCTACATTGATGTAGGTAATCTACCGAAAATCAAAGCGGAACAATACCTCAAAGAGGTGATGAACCGTTATAGAAACAAACTAGTATACGACGCATCCACAGGAGAAATAAGAGATGACAGAAAACACATGTCCATGCTCGAAGACTTCTGGCTACCAAGACGTGAAGGTGGAAGAGGTACTGAAATCACTACGTTGCCAGGTGGACAGAATCTTGGAGAACTTAGCGACATCGAGTACTTCCAAAAGAAACTATACCGTTCACTAGGAGTTCCAGAATCTCGTATTGCTGGATCAGGTGACGGATTCAACTTAGGTAGATCATCTGAGATACTCAGAGACGAAATCAAATTCACCAAGTTTGTTGGTAGAATGAGAAAGAGATTCGCCTCTATGTTCAACGACATGTTGAAGACTCAGTTGATTCTCAAAAATATTGTTACACCAGAAGATTGGGAAACATTATCGGATCATATTCAATATGACTTTGTATACGATAATCACTTTGCTGAACTTAAGGAAACAGAACTAATCAACGAAAGAATGGGTGTTGTAGCTGCACTCGATCCTTACGTTGGAAAGTATTTCTCTCTTGATTATGTAAGAAGAAAGATCCTCAAACAGAAAGATGAGGAGATTATCGAGATTGATAAACAAATGGCATTGGAAATCAAAGCAGGTAAGATGGCAGACCCAATGGAAGTTCAACAACTTCAAATGGGTGTTCATCCAGAACAGATGCCAGGCGGTGCATTGAACCCACAACCAGACCCTGGCGCTATGGGAGCACCAACAGAACCTGGCATAGATGGTAGTGCCACAGAGGCGCCAGAAATGCCAGAAGGCGGAGAAATATAAATATTAAGTAATCCCATTCTATATTAACTTTTATGGATAATGATTTAATTGACATGATTGCAGCCAGTGATTCTCAATCTGATGTGCATGATAAGATCAAAGAGATCCTTTATGCTAAGTCACAAGAGAACATTAACGCTGTAACTCCAGCAGTCACCGCTGACATGTTTGGAGGGCCTAATCCTTACTTAAATGGTGAGGAAGAGGTAGAGGATGAGCCAGCTGATGGCACACCTAGTTCTGTTGAGGATACAGCAGAAGTTGAAGAGCCTGTCGCTGAGGCAGAGCCAGTTGATGATGAAGTAGAAGAACAACCTGAGGCTTAACATGAAACTCATCACTGAAGAGATCGAAACCGCTAAGATTCTTATCGAAGAAAAAGAAGGTAAGAAGAATATGTTCATTGAGGGTATCTTTTTACAAGGAAATCTTAAGAACAGAAACGGACGTTTTTATCCTGTAGAAACTCTTGAGAAAGAGGTAAGCAGATACAATGAAGCGTTTGTTGGCAAAGGTCGTGCTCTTGGTGAGTTGGGACACCCCGAAGGGCCAACGGTCAATCTTGACAGAGTATCTCACAAAATTGTAGACCTCCACAAAGAGGGAACTAATTTTGTAGGAAAAGCACAACTCCTCAATACACCTATGGGTACTATTGCACAGTCATTATTAAATGACGGTGTTACTCTTGGAGTATCATCAAGAGGAATGGGAAGTCTTAAAGACACTAGCGAAGGCTACAAAGTTGTCGGTGAAGACTTCATGCTCGCAACGGCAGCTGATATAGTTGCAGATCCTTCTGCCCCTGACGCTTTTGTCAATGGCATCATGGAAGGAGTTGATTGGGTCTGGGAAGCTGGAATTCTCAAAGCAAGAGAATCACAACTCGCAGTTGTAGAAGAAAAAACTATGACTCACCCAGCGATTGCAGTTGCTGAACCTGAGAAGGTAGTAGAGGCAGTCATTGAGAAGACTCAAAAAACTATAAATAAATTAGTAGATCAGAATCAACTTGACGAGAAGAAACTGGAAATCTTCCAGAACTTCCTATCAAATCTCTGATTTAATAAATAAACATAGATTATACGATATCTAACACGTTTTTAGACGGAGAGTTCAAAATGTCTCGTGGAGA
>Ga0209348_1001492_pt1 | contig 11339 bp, 10 predicted proteins | sample ETNvirenome_2_30_FD_184065 | JGI IMG/M metagenome (GOLD analysis project Ga0209348, IMG submission 184065) | Marine viral communities from the Pacific Ocean - ETNP_2_30 (SPAdes) (version 2) | ecosystem: Environmental > Aquatic > Marine > Oceanic | place: Pacific Ocean | collected 2013-06-22 | reverse complement strand
TCTTTCGGGTGGGGTTTGGTGAGGCAAGGCAGGTGTGGTCTTGTTTGGTTCGTCGGGGTTCGTTCTAGCGAGGTAGGTCGGGGCGAGGTCAGGCTCGGCACGGCAGGTATGGTGGGTCTAGGTGAGTTGGGGCTTGGAGAGGCTGGCTCCGGTAGGGTTTGGCAGGTGAGGTCGGGTAAGGTGCGGTCTTTTTGGGCATCGTAAGGCGCGGCAAGGTAAGGTTTGGCAGGTCAGGCTTGGCGAGGCTCGGTTGGGCATTACTGGCCATGGTTAGGCTCGTTCGGGTATGGCACGGCAGGTCAGGCGAGGCACGGCGAGGTGGGGCGGGGATGGACTCGGTTGGGCGCAGTGAGGTACAGCAAGGTATGGCAAGGCACGGCAGGTAAGGAAGATTTTTAACCCAAAGCAAGGAGATGTTATGAAAACGGAAACTAAAGACCAGTTGCGAGCGAAGATTGAAAAGCTTGAAGAGCGTGTTAAGTACGCTGCTCAAGATCGCGAGCGAATCAGGGTGCAGCTTGTTGAAGCAAACCAAGAGTTGAACGCACGGGAGGCGGCTGATCCAGAGATGGCAGACAAGTATCAAGTGGTTCATCCTGAAAACGCTTACTGGATGGAGAATGCAGAGGCTCTGATAGAGATCTCTACTGGCTGCATGTATGAAGCCGACAATATTCGTAAACGTGTCTGCACGATACCTATTCCCCTTTTAACAAACGATTGGAGATGGGATAGCGAGAAAGAAACTCGTGAAGAAAACGATGCGCGAAGAGAAAAGGCGTTGTCGGAAAGTTTCGGCAAGGTGTATCAGCTTGCAAGATCGATCACCGAGTTGTATTCCAGCGTTGGTGGCTGGTCTGACGATGAAGTCATCGTGGACATTAAGTTTCAAAACATTGAGGGCATGTGATGAAAGACACCGAAACCATTCACAGCGACATCCCGCTGCCAAAGCAGCGGCGTGGCGGGGTTTCTAAGTGGGAAAAGTTTAAGAGCATGGAGGTTGGTCAATGCGTGTTTGTGAACACCCGTAAGGAAGCTAACTCATTGAAGGTTTACTTACTTAGGCACGGCATGAATTTGGCACAGCGCAAAGTGGATGACCAGATTGGCATTTGGAGATTGCCTGATGAGTAAGTTATCAGATGCGGTCAATCACCCTGGGCACTACGCGAAGGGCGGTGGCATAGAGTGCGTTGAGGCAATCAAAGCGTCGATGTCCTCTGACGCCTTCAAAGGGTATCTTAAAGGTAACGTCATGAAGTATGTCTGGCGTTATGAAAACAAAGGCAAGCTAGAAGACTTGCAAAAAGCCAACGTCTACTTGGGTTGGCTGATCAAGGAGGAAACTGATGGATCATCATGAAGAGTTTGAGTTCAGCTGGCAGAGCGAAGAGCACGAAGTTGCGGCAGAGGCGCTGGGGTTGTTCGTGAAAGCGATGAGAAAGCGAGACATCTCAGAAGATGTTTTGATGGAAGTTCTTTTTGTCGCCGCGTTTACATATCACCTGCACTTCACTGATCGTAGCTCCCTTCGTAAGTTGGTTGATGACGGCATGCTTGCAGTGATAGATCCTGATTTATCAACGGAGGAAAGGATATGTCATTAAATGAAAACCAACACGCTGTGAGAGAAAAGGCTGTGCTTCGCATCTTACATCGTCACAACCTATCACCGTGGGCCAGAACGTACTGGGCACGCACTTATTCAGGACTAAAGAGGGCCAAGCATGCAGCTAAGGTATTACCAGCAGGACGCCATTGATGCGGCGTTTCATTGGTTCGACACTCAAAATACGAACCCTTTAATTGTTTTACCCACAGGCTCTGGCAAGACAGTTGTCTTTGCCTCAATGATCAAGAAGATCTTTGAAGACAATCGTGACAGCCGTGTGTTGATCCTTGCTCACAGGCAGGAACTTATCAGCCAGGCAGATGAAAAGCTGAAGACCGTATGGCCTTGTGCGCCCAGTGGTTTGCTGGCTGCAGGGTTGGGACAGTTTGATTCGCACGAGCCTATCGTGATCGCTAGTCGAGATACTCTGGCCACACCAAGCAGGTTGATGGACGCAGGTGAGTTCGACTACATCATCGTGGATGAAGCCCATCATGTTGGGCCAGAGAAGCGGAGTCGGTATCGCAAGATTTTTGATCACTTCGACTCAACACAGTATGACGCACCAAGAGTATTAGGTGTGACGGCAACACCGTATCGCATGGGCCAAGGGTTCATTTACGGGTTGGACGATCACTTCTTTGGAGGTGTGGCCCATCGGGTCACCATCCCAGAGCTAATCAAAGCTGGATATCTGTGCCGACTGTCGGCTTATCAGGTTGCTTCAGAGGCGGTGATCGATGCATCTACTGCCAGGGTCAAGTTCAAGGGTGGCGACTATCGTGAGTCAGACATTGAACACCTTGCCATGGAAGACCAAACCATGTTGGCGATTGTCGGCGATTGGGTTGATAAGGCGTACAGCAAAGGCCGACTGAGCAGTGTGTTCTTCTGTATCACTGTCGCTCATGCGAACAAGATGTGCATGTACCTGCGCAATGCAGGTGTAGAGGCGGCTGTCGTGACAGCAGAAACGCCCAGTGAAGAGCGCAAGAAGATCCTTGAGGACTTTGAGAACGGTGTCATCAACGCGCTGTGTAACGTCGCTGTGTTGACTGAGGGCTGGGATGCGCCACGCACAGACTGCATCGCGTTGCTTAGACCGACCAAATCTCTGGGCTTGTACGTTCAGATCTGTGGTCGAGGCATGCGGACATGGGGCGACAAGAAAGACTGCATGCTGCTGGACTATGGCGAGAACATGAAACGCCATGGTTGCATCGATACAGCTAGGCCAGAGAAGCCTGATGAAGAGGAGTCAACTGAGCCTAAAATCTGGATATGTGACCACTGCTATGCGGTGAATGATATGTATGCCCGCAACTGTGTCGAGTGCGAAGAGCCTAGATACAGCGTTGAGCAGATGCTTCAGCGTCAGCAAGACTTGTTGAACCAGCTGGAGGAAGAGCGCAAACAGCAAGAAGAAAAAGACGCGGCTGCAACACGAGAAGCGGCACAAGGCAATGTGCTTTCTGACGAGCTTGAAGAGCCATCGCAGAAGTTTGAGAAACTCAAAGACGTTGATCTTGTGCGAGCCGAGGTGAAGACATCTAAGAACGGCAACGAGTATCTCAACGTGAAGTTCTCTATGCCCGGTGAGTACTGGCCACAGAGCATGCCCATCATGTTGGGTATGCACGGTAAAGCGGGCATGGTTGCTACAAAGAAGTGGCGCACTCTGACTAGGCCAGGGACACCCATGACACATAGCCTAACGCACGCAGCGGGTCTTGTTAACGAAGACAAAGTCATGAGTCACATCAAACAAATTACTGTAAGAAAGGAGGGTAAGTACTGGAATGTTGTCAGCGTCCATTTTTAATCGCATAGATGAAGTCATCGCCAGCAAAGAGAACCGACACCGAGGCCACCTTGGTTTCAGTGGGATCGGTGATGACGATGAATACAAACTGTGGATGGGATTCCGCTGGTGTCTGCCGTCCACGTTTGGTGGGCGCATGCTTCGCCTGTTTGATCTTGGTCAGCGGATAGAGGAGCAGATCGTTGACAACATAAAAGACAGCGGCCTGATATCCATCGCCTCGCACGACAAAGACGGTAACCAGTTTCGGGCATCGTTCTTTGGTGGCCACTTCGCAGGTTCATGTGACGGGCTGCTGAAGGGCGTGTTGCCACCACCAGAAGAGGAGCTCGTACTCCTGCTCGAGGTGAAGAGCGCAAACGACAAACGGTTCAAGGAGCTTGTGAAGCTTGAAAGCTATGAAGCCTGGAGCGAAACCTATCGCTGGCAGATTCATGCGTACATGGGTGCACTTGGTCTGACCAAATGCATGGTTGTTGTGATGAATAAAAACAACAGCGAAATCTACTCAGAAGTGATTGAATACAACGCCGCTATCTGGGAGCGCGCACAAGAGAAGGCAGAGCGCATCATATGCAGTGACGCACCACTCAAAGATACACGCCGCTCAGAGAAAGATTGGCGCATGAAGAATGAGCCTGATCTGTACAAAGATATCTACTATGGGCGGCGGTTGCCTGAGTCGGTGAACTGCAGGAACTGCATGCACTCAAAGCCATTAACAGAGTCTCACGGTGCCGTTTGGGTGTGTAAGAGGACAGGTGAGGCTCTCTCGCTTGATGAGCAGCGTGCTGGGTGCCATAAACACATGTGGATACCCAACCTAGTGGGTGCAGATTACATGCCTGAGAGAAGCACACAGGACGCCACAGCGTACAGAGCGGGCATCATCGACTTCTACAATGGTGTGGGGCCAGAGGATGGTGAGTACTACTACTCAAGTGCTGAGATGCGTGAGCTATCCAAGGTGCGGTTCGATACTCAGATGATGATTGATAGTGAGAAGATCAGGGCTGAGTTCCCAGGGAGCCAGATCGACAACATGGATGAACGCACTGAGCCTTTCTAGTCCCAGCTGCGGGGGTCTTTGACGATCAGTATCTTGGTGCCGGGGTAGAGTGCTTCGACCAGTTTCTTTTTGAGCCTGAACACTTGGGTGATTACACCTTTGGTGTCTTCGACCACCACCTCTTCGCCGCGCTTGTATCGGAAGTCTGCTATGTACGAGCAGATCTTCTGATCCTCGCCGTTGACAGTGACCACGCAGGGAAAATCCACTTGCACTTCAAGATCAGTGAGTTCGCCAGCTTGTTGTAGTTGTTTGAGTATCTTGTACCTGGCCGCTTCAAGCTTAGAGTCGAACACGATGCCATCGTATTCAGTCTTCTTTGCAAAGTATTTTGACTTTGGCCGCTTTCTTTTTGGGATCAATTAACTGCCGCCCATTAACTTTTCTTCTTCTTGTTGTCGCAAGAACGCAGATGCTCTTTGAGCTTCTTGATTAAATAATGATGGAGCAGATTCGACAGCTTCTTGAACAGCTTCTCCTGCCCTTTCAAGAAGTGGGGCGGGTCTTGCTTGGGGCGCAGGCGGTTCTGGGAATCTCTGTCTAGTTTCTCTAATTGATCTGCCTATCTCGTCGGATATCTCTCCCAAAGGAACAATATTTCTTACTTTAGTTTCACTAGTTTCATAAGCACCCACAGTGACGCTAGGAGGTGGTTTGTAAGGGATGAATATATTGTTCATTACGGCTCGCCAATCAGCGACTCCACCAACTTGTTTACTTAGTATTTTGGCTATTTTTTCGTTTGTTACACCAAGCAACCTAGCATCATCTACTGCAATTGATAGATCTCTCGCGGCTTTGTACTTGCGTTCATTTGCCTCTTGGAATTTAGCTAATATTTCTTTTGGAGGGCGCGGGCCATAAGCTCTTTTGATTGATCTAAAATCATCTGTTGCAGCAGCAAGCTCTGTTCTTGCTTCATAAGCTTTGTACATCAAAGATCTTTCCATATCGACCTTAATGGTTTTAACGCCTGTCGTTGCTTGAGCGAGTTCATTGAAAAAATCTAACTGCTTGCCGCCCTCGCTCACTCTAAACCTAGGATCTAATAACTGGCTCTCAACTAAAACAGACTGACTTAAATCACCCAACTTAAAGCTTCTAGATAGATCGTCATATCCCATTGACTTTATAAGTGATTCTTTTGTATTCAACTCCACTGGAGAAAATGCAGGCAAGAGACCGTTAAGCAAATGAGAGGTTCCAGCCCATACCTTGTCGCCTATGGGGTCATTGTCATCGTAAACTTCAGCGCCTAGCCTGGTTCTTCCACCACGAACTAACAAATCAAAAACTCTTTCGGTGACAATTGATTCGCCTAAGAATGGTTGAAAGAACTCAGCACTGGCGTCCGTCATAGCGTTAAAAGCTATTTTGTTAAGCGTTTCTTCTTTTCTCTCTCCGTTAACAACAGCGTTCATCACTGCTTGATAGGGTCTAGTTAGGTAATCGTATGGAAATGTGTAAGAACCATTCATAACCTCTAACACATTGCCATCTTTATCTGTTTTTACAGGAATGATGGTGCCTGTTTTATCCCAAGGGAAAGCGCCTGACCTTTTGTAAGCTTCAATCTGATCTTGGCTCGCTCCTGTAAGAGAGCTTCCTAAAGCTACGGTAGCTGCTGGCAAGAACGTGGTCATTGTTCCAAAGCCCATCAACCTTTCCATGCCTCTTTGTCGCAGGTATGGATTATCGCTTGCCAGTTCCTTTATTGACTGTCCAAGTATGTTACCGCTTGTTCTTAAAATCTCTGCTGGGTAAGCGATGAAGTTACCCACGGGCAACATTCGTAAATTTTGAATGAGAGTTGGTACACGAGAATAGTTTGGAACAACGTTTCTACTTATCAACGCGGCTTCGGAATCTATGAACTTGTCAAAATCAGTGAGTGCTTGAGGCTTACCAAACTCATCAACCTTTCCTGAATTTGTCCCAAACTTTTTATACAGTTGAGATACATCAACATTGCTTGGATCAAGCCCGTTTGCTCTAGCTATCCGAATCTGATCAATGGTTGTTGCTTTCATGTTGAAAGGTTGACCTTTGACCTGAGAACTTTGGATCATGCCAGTGATTTTTTTTCTTTCTGTCATGTAGTTTGCTACACGCCAGAAGTCATCACTCGCACGATACAGTCTTGAAGCAAAATTGTTTTTACTGCCTTGAGCAATATCAAGAGCTTTCCCAAGCACAGGCGTTTTAGTTGACTTCCCAGCCGCTATATCTATTAAGTCCTCAAGCTCTCTTAACTGAGCTTGTTGTCCAACTAATCCTTTTTCTATTAGATCGTCAAAGACTGCTCTCTTCCCAGCTTCCGTAGCAAAACTTTGCTTTAAATCAACCATCAGCAGTTGGTATGCATCGTTTAAAGTTTTGCCATTTGGCACATTTCCGTTTGCAACAGCAAAACCCATAGCGGTTGTTGCGTTTCTTATTTGACCCGTTGGGTTATAAACGGTTTTAACCAGTTGGCTTATACCTTTTAAACCAAGCATGCTGGCATATATGCCAGATACTATAGGCACATTTTCAAATGGCATGCTGGTAGCATTTTTTTCTATAGCATTGATGTAGTCTTTCTTAACCCACTTGCCAGCTAGGCGTCCATAACCCGGCCCTCTTGGAACTTGAATGTATTCTTGAAGCTTGCTGCCTTTCAACACATCTTCCACTGGTTGATTATCAAGAAACATCTTCGCGTCATCGCCCAAGAATCTGTTGTATTCTGATAGCTCGCTGAAATATTTACCTTTGGCTATCAATGCTGACTGTCTACCAAGAGTTTCTGTAACACCTTTAAGCAAACCCTCTGTGCGTTCAGCAGTGGTTCCACGTTTTGCGGTGTATTCTCCTAGAAAATCCCGTATCTCTTTGCTTTGTAAAGCCCTTCCGCGCAATGGGCCTCTAGACACGCCTCTCAAAGTATCATCTGAAATCAAATCCTCTGGAGAAACTTTCGCATTATTAAACTGACCTTTCTGAGTGATCAAAGACAAGTTAGTTGCGGCCATCTCATCCAACTCTTCAGGAGTTATTCTGGCTGCTGCTGATGGATCGCTCTTTACAATCGCGTCTTTAATTACATTCAAAGCGGCCCGATACTTAGCTGGGTCTGCTTCATAGTTATCAGATAAGAAAGCCCTATACTGCCGAGCGTTATACAAACCCATTTGCCCAACGATGGTCTCTTCTGCACCTTCTGGGAGGTACTCTTTGCGACCTAGTATTTCGTTACTGTACTCATCGATTGTTTCTCGCACTCTTTTTGCTGATCGAAACAAACTAAGTTTAGATTTAATAGCATTAGGATTCGTGTTGACATTGAGCTTATCGCTTTTAACAAAGCCCATTTTTTTGTCCATATCAATCAACAACTGAGCTGCTTTGTTCTGTGTGTTAAATGCATCTAATTTTGCTTTTTTAAGAGCGGCTACATCTGATGGATCTATGTAGTCATCAGTCATCGGGTTGATGAAATCATCAAGAGCCTTGATTATTATTTCTTGAGTGTAGCCATTCTCCTTACCAGACTTCATGATGTTTGTAAGAGAGGATTCTAAATCTTTAAAAGCAACCTCATTTTGATGAGAGAGCCTTGCCAGATTAGTTGCATACAAAGACTTTATTTCTGCAGTCGTTTCGTCTGGCAAGTCGCCTCTAAATCTCACTTGAGACAACGCTTTTCTGACAAGCGGACTAGACTTTTCCATACGCCTAACCGTTTCTCCAAAGCCTTCACCTACAGCCACTAACCCATCAGCCACAGTCCTAACGCCTGGAACGCTTGCAGCCGCTTTAGATGTTGTTTTTATTACTGCACCAGCACCTGTTAAGGCCAGCGGCACACCCATGGTTATTGCTGCTGCTTCAAGGCCCGTCTTTCCTTTGTTATATAAAGCAGCAAAAGCCCTCTCTTGTCCTGAAAGAAACTCAAGCTCTTGTGTCTTGGTCAATGGGTTTGGAAGATAAGTATCGCCAAAAGTTTTCATGTCCTCTTCGGCGACAAGACCTTCGGCTGCAGCAGTTGCTGCTATCTGCGTAGCTTTGTTTGAACCTTTAGTCGCTCTAAACACAAGCCCAGCAGGCAAACCAAACTGAACTAAAGCTTTAGGTATTTCAGCAGCAAGGCCAAGCCCCTCTACATCTGGGGCAAATCTTTCTTGAACGGCATTTGCGCGGTCAACAAGATCAGTTCCGGCTTCCTCTGCGCCAGCTGCTTGCAAACCAAAACCGACTGCACTAGTTATATTAGTCGGGATTGATACCAATCCATTAAGGCCACCCCTGAAAACTTTACCGCCAAAACCTATGTTTTCAGCTTCAAGTGTTTCACCCGGCTGATATTCAGCAGAAGCTTTGTATTCTTGTTGTTTGCGTTCAGATCTCAAGGCGAGATTTTGCTCACGCAACATTCGGCTTGCTTCTTCAGGACTGTCAGCTTGAAGGTATAAGCTTCTTCCGTCTTCTCTAACCTTGTGGTAAGTCGGCATTGTTAACTTAAATCTTCAACTTTTGTTAAAAGCCTTGATACGTTGCCTAATCCAAGCTGATCAGCAAATTGTTTTAATGTTACACCTGCTTCTTCTGCATCCGGCATTGTCTTGTACAGCGTGAGAAGTGCTTCAAGTTGAGCGTTTGCATTCATGTCATCGAATAAGCTCTTGAAGACTCTACGATCAACATCAGCCTCAGTTTCACCTTCGCCTGCTTGAGCGTACTCTCTGATGGCTTCAAATTGTTGAACAATTTCAGGTTTAGCTTGCTGTTCAAGCCTGTCTAACTCAGCTTGTTGAATGTCATATTCTCTTCCAGCCAGCGTAACATCGCTGAAGAAGTTGCGAGGCACAAAGCCTTCAGTTGGTTGCGCAGCTTTAGCAAGAGCATACTGCGTTCTAGGATCTTGAAGTCTTGTTAAAAGATTACCTGCAAAACCAGACTCCTCTCCACCAATGCCATCCTCGCCAAACAAAAACTTCTTAAAACCAGTAGCTTTTTCTTTAAACTCACCTGTCTTTTCATCATAAAAAACGGGAGCGTCTGGCCCAGGGATCCCCATTGGTGCTGGCCCTTGCATTGCCCCTAGTTGTGCTTTCTGCGCATCTGTCAGTTCAGGCTTGGCGTCACCTGCGCCACCAGCAGGAGGCTCTGTCTCATCATCGTCGCCCATGAGTGTACTGGCTCCGTATACGCCTCCAACCAAAGCAGTCGGGACTCCAACGCCTTTTGCAATTCTTCTTCCAAGACTTGGCGCAGTTGGAGGAACGGGAGCATCAATCACATCATCTGCTTTTTTTGCTGCTGCACCAGGGATGCCAGGCAAACTCATTTGAGCTTCTGTTTGATCAATAATGTCATCAGTTTGTTTTGGGGTAAGCTTGCCTGCTTGCTCTGCATCAAGAGCATCTGCTCTAACGTCTTCACCTTTACTGGCTTTTCTAAATAGCCTGTTAAATAAAGCAGTTGCGCCTTTGATAACAACTTCTCCACGGCTATATCCGGGCAGTGAGGCAATGCCGCCTATGGCCATTTGCTCAGCTTCGCGCATCCTTCTCATCTTGCGCTCGCCTCTTGTTATAGGACGGCGCTCTTGAATTTCAGGTTGCTCAGCCAATGCAGCAATACCGCCCATGTCTTGAGGCATTTCATCTGCCATGGCGACATCTTCTTCCATAAAAGCAGCGGGCAGTGCGGCCATTTGAACTTGCAAGCCAGAGCGTGCTCTGGATGTTCCGCCACCTATTTTGCTTGGCAGTGCTTCCTGCAACTTAACGACCTTTTGAACTTGCTCTGCAGCTTTGGCACCTTTTACGCCCATCTTTGCAAGTCGAGCGGCAACTAAAGCAGGTGGGAAAGCTATTAATCCCAAAGTTGCATAATCAACAGGATCAGATGGATCAAAGAAAAAATTAGTGATGTCTCTTAGGTTCATGCCTGAACCTTCTTCTGTTTGCTCAAGCGAAAAGAAATCATCTGAAACAAGATCGCCCTCTGCATACCCACGCACAGGCGCAACGCCTGCCATGATGCCCATGCCTTGGCGCTGTTGAGGCGTTTGAAACATTGGTCGCTGCATGATTTGGTTGTACATCATCCCACCCTGATTCATCCCTTCTGCCTCCGACAAAGCAATCGCTATGGCTTGCTTTGGATTTGTTACCTTTCTACCCGAACCGCCTGATTTCAGAGAGCCATCTTTGAACTCTCCCATCACCTTGCTGATTTTTTTCTGGCGTTTATTCAAAGTTATCCAGTTATTTGATTATATATTTGTTTTCCAGAATCAAATATAGAAGCGATGTTTCCTGCGGCACCAGCAAGCCTCGCCATTGTTCCGGGTTGTTGATATCCACCTATCGCTTGTTGTCCCGTTCCAAACCCAGTTACGTTTTGAGGTAAGAACGGAGCACCTTGGCCAAGCACTTGAAATCCTCTTTGCAATCTCATAAATGGTTCATCAGCCATTTGAGTAGCGGCTCTGTACTGCGCATCAAGACCAGCCTGCTGTATGCCACGGCCTTGAGTGCCAAGCTGGCCAAGAGTGCTTATTTGTTTGCCTAACATCTGTTGTCCCTGCTGGCCAAGACCTGCGATACCAGACGCGGCTGCACGTTGTGCCCCGGTGCCTGCGCCAAATGCAGCTAATGCGGTACCAAACTGATCTTGCGTAAGACCGCCAAGACCTTGAGCAGCCTGTGCAGTTCTGCCCATCTGTTGGCCAAATATATCTGCACCAAGCTGTTGGCCTTGAAGACCAAGCTGGCCTATGCCTCGAGCGATGTCTGCTCTCTGACCTGCAAGCCCTGCTTGAGCTTGCGCCCCCTGTAAACCAA
>Ga0209348_1001491_pt1 | contig 11344 bp, 13 predicted proteins | sample ETNvirenome_2_30_FD_184065 | JGI IMG/M metagenome (GOLD analysis project Ga0209348, IMG submission 184065) | Marine viral communities from the Pacific Ocean - ETNP_2_30 (SPAdes) (version 2) | ecosystem: Environmental > Aquatic > Marine > Oceanic | place: Pacific Ocean | collected 2013-06-22 | reverse complement strand
TAAAAAATGAAAAAAAAAGAAAAGAATTAAAATTTACTTTTTAGATTTATCTAATTTTACGGCTTTATTATGAGCCATAGAAAAAGAATCTCCTTCTTTCATAAATTTAATCATATTTTTCATATGTTTAGATGACATTCCGCCTTTATGGAGTTTACTATGTTCTTTTAATTTTTTCATATTCGCTTCTGATATTTCGCCTTTTTTAGTTTTCTTTTTTACTGGTTGTTTTTTATTAGGAACTTTCATTCGTGAAGAACCATACATTTTAAAAAATATTATAATATATTATAATATTTTAATTATGTCTACTTTTAAACAAAAATTTAACAGGAAATTTAAACAGGATAAAGATGAATCTAATTCTAAATCTAAAATGTCTAAATTAACTGGAATACCTAAAAGTATTTTAGACGAGGTATACGATAGAGGAGTAGGAGCTTATAAAACTAATCCTCAGAGTGTCAGAATGAAGGGAACATTTAAAAAAAATGTAAAAGCCCCTTTATCAAAAAAATTAAGTAAAGAACAATGGGCTATTTCACGAGTATACGCTTTTATAATGAAGACTCTTAATCCACGAGAACCGCAGAATCAGGATAAGGATTTAATAAAAAAAGCACGAGATATACTAAAAAAAAAAGGTAAATAGTTATTAAATGTGTATTTGTTTAGGTTCCTGTTTAGGTTGTAAGTGTTGTATTTGTATGAATAAAAAATTAATATTAGAACAGGAAAAAAAGATAGAACAAAGAATAAGAGAATTAGAGATTTTAGAACAATCTATAAAACGATTAGAAAAAATAGAAAGATTAAATAAAATAAATACTCCTTATTATGGAACAAATTATTAAGCTTTATGGACTACAACAGCAGATATAACCTTAGGAGATCCTGAATCGTTTACGTATTTAACTTTTAAATATCTACTATTTACCATAAAAGCCTTAGCGAAATCGCCTGAGCTAAAATCAGAGAAAAGACTTAAATCAGTTCTCTTATAATAATTAGAATCGTCAGCAGAAACTAAAATTTCTATTTCTGCTCCTGTTTCAGATACATTACCTATAACTGAAACTTCTCTTACGGCCTGTAAATCTACGGCGGAAGAAGTAGCAGTAGAAGAATTACTTACTGACTGACTGCTAAACGCAGAAGTAGAATTAGCACTAAGAGAACCCATAGTTACGCTTAAATTTCCTTGATCCGAAGCAATAACAACAGGAACAGAAGCAGTTTTAGCCGCCTGACCTAAATTAGGGGCTTTATTATCTAAGGAAGTTACTTCGGCAGCGATAGTAGATAAGGTAGACTGAGCGGAAGAATCAGAAACGGATAAGGCTCCCTGGTCGGAAGCAATTGTTACTGAAACAGACGCAGATTTAGCGTTTTGACCTATCGCTGGTAATTTATTATCTACGGATGTAATTTCAGTAGCGATAGTAGATAAGGAAGACTGAGAAGCAGAATCAGAAACGCTTAAAGTTCCCATGTCAGAAGCGAGAGCAACTGAAACAGAAGCAGACTTAGCATTTTGACCTATCGCAGGTAATTTATTATCTACCGAAGTAATTTCAGTAGCAATAGTAGAAAGCGAACCCTGAGCGGAACTATCAGAAACGCTTAAAGCATTAGAAGAAGAATTAATCGCCTCTAATACTGAGCCGTTTTTTCCGAGAATTGACACACCAGTAGAAGACATATTTTATAATCTAATATTAGAATTTAATTTTAAAATTATTTTTTAAATTTAATTCCTATTAAATATGATAAATTATCATTAATTACAACTTTATTTTTTTCATAATAACGAGATTTATCTTTCTGTTTAAAAATATATTCTGTTTCTGTAATTAAACCTTTTTTTTTTCTAAATGAAGTATTAAATCCCCATTTCTTAGCTATTTTTTCGGCGTGTTCTAAATCCTTAAAAGTATGTTTATTTAGATAGATTTCTATAATTTCTTTTTTCATTAAATTTATAATTAATATATATTTTATATTTTATTAATATATACTAAAAAATAAAATGGAAGAATTTTTAGAAAAATATCAAAAATCAAATAATACAAAAAGTAGAAAAACAATGGAAACAATGAAACAAAATATTTTAAGAATAGAAAAATTAATCGGAAAAAAAGTAGAAGATTTTAAAATATCTGATTTTAAAAATGTAAATAAAATAGTAGATCTAATAACGGAAAAATATAATTTAAATTCAGCAATTCAAACAATTTTAGGAATAATTAAATATTTTACTTTAAATGATTATGAAAGTCAGGTAATAGAAGATTACAGAGAAGTATTAAACGAATTAGTGGTAGAAAGAAATCAGGAACAGAACTCGCAGGATTTTAGAAATAACGAAGCGGAAAACTGGATAGACTATCCAGACTTAAAAAAGAAAGTAGAAGATTTAGTCCCTGAATATTTAGAAAATAAAAAATCATTTTCAGGATTTAGAAACTTTTTATTATTATCATTATTTACATTAATTCCACCAGCCAGAATAAGTCATTATTCTAATATGGAAAAAAGATATAAAGAAAATATGAAAGTAGAACCTAAAACTTTACCAAATAGAAAAAATTATATTATTATTAATGGTGACGGCACTCACACTTTCGTATTTAATCAATATAAAACGGCTAAAACTTCTGGTAAAGTTATTCATAAAATAGAAAATGAAGATTTAAATAAATTACTAGATAAATATTTTAAGGATTATAATAATGATAAAAAAAAGAAAAACTTTTTAATAAATGTTAATGGCTCTGAAATGTCACAGGAAAATATTACAAATTCTCAAAGATCTATTAGTAAAAAATTATTAGGAAAATCATTAAGTAATAATTTATTTAGACATATATTTTTAACATATTTTCAGGAACAAAATCCGAGTATTAATGAAAAAATAAGAATAGGAGATTTAATAGGACAGAAATATAAACCTAATCAGATGGAAAAATATATTAGAAAAAGTAAAAATAAAGAAGAAACAAAAATAGAAGAAATTTAAACAGTATTAGTAATATCCTTAAACATAGCACGAGCCGATAAGTGGAAATGATTTTCAGATCCAGCAGGAGGAGTATTAGTCGCTAAAAATTCACCTATTAAATATTCTATTCCTCCTTGTATATATATGGAACAATCTATTTTAGAATAATGGTTATTTCCGTCTACTACTTCTTCTAATAAAACTTTTCTTATACCTGTTGAATAATGAACCTTAGTTACTCTTATTTTTCCTATAAATTGACTTGTTCCACCGTAATTAATATCTTTTATAATTAAACTTTCATTAGAAACAGGAACACCAATAAAAAATTTACTCATATTTAAACCTATCGGCATATAGTTAAGATTCTGATATACAGCAGGAGCAACACCAACACGAGCAGAAAAGGTAAGATTACCAACATTAGAACCGTTAGAACCAGCCGAAACGACTTCCGCTTTTACTATCGCTATTCCTTGAACTGCTAAACTCTGAGGCGTAATACCATTAATTAAACCTGAACCTATCGCCCTTTGTAAATTTCCGTCAGAATCTTTAAAAATATATTCAAAACTTACCGTTCTCGCTCCTATTTGTCCTGCTCGGTCGTCGTTACTGTCAGATACTACGAATAAATCATTATTAGAAGCTAAAACTACATCTCCTTTTTCGTTAAGGCTCCAAAAATTCCTTTTATCTGTATTAGTAACTCCTGAAATTATTCCGTTAAGATTTTCTATTAATATTCCTTCGTATTCTCTGTTTATCATATCTGACAACATGTCGGAATGTTCTCTAACTAAAACCGAATTATAATCAGATTTAATTATATTAGAATTATGAATATTACTCGCCCCAGAATCAGTAGTTAATATAGAATTAGCCGTAATAGTTCCGTCGCTTCCAGTTGAATTAGTAAATTTAAATCTGACATATCTACCACGAACAGAACAGGCGTTATATTTTTCAGTATTAGTAGATAAATTTAATTTATAGAATGTAGTATAAGATCCACCTAAAACCGCTCCGAACTGAATTTCACAAATACAATTTAAAGAAGGTAAAAGAGAAACATTCAGAATAGAAAACCCTAAACAATTTTGACCGCTCGTATTAGAAACTCCATTAACTAATGGAAGATTTCTAAAAGATATATTATTAGCCATAGAAGAATTCATTTTTAATTAATATTTTAGTATATATTTATATTTAATTTTTAACTTTTTAATATTTAGTATTTTTTTTTAAAAAATAAATAAGAAAATTATTTTAAAATAAAATATTATTATAATTTATAAAATAATTATGAATTCTGAAATTAATCCTAATAGTCAGTATTTTAGTTTAAGTCCTCAGAATGGAACTCAATTTACAGCAGGTAATAAAATAATTTTTGAAATAAATCCTAATATCGCTTTTGTTAAGGGTAAAGACTGTTATTTAGCTTTTGACGTTTTTAATTCTTCCGCTAATAATGAAATTATCGCTTTTCCACCTACCGCAGGAGCTAATTCTATGATAGAAAGAATGGATATATATTCTTTAAACAATGGCGTTTTATTAGAATCTTTACAAAATCTTAATCAGTGGTCGGCCTTAGAAAATCAATACCACTACGACGTTAAAGACGGTTTAGTAGCAAAAGAAGGAACGAGCGGAGAATGTTACGCTTATAAAGTAACACAAAACGCAGGAACAGGAGTAACAACCCACGGAGCCAATTCCCCACAATGTAATAAACTCGGCGATATGTTATTATCACCAGTAGAAAGTGGAAACGCCGTATACATGGCTAAAAGATATGTATTACCTTTAAGAAGTGGTATTTTTAACTGGTGGAATCTTTCCGAGAAGCTGACCCCTATCGTTCTGTATTCAGGCCTCAGAATAGAAATCACATTAGCAGATAATAATAAAGTCTGTAATAATGTTTTAGGAATAGACGGCAATACTGCTTTTGACGTTACAGATCTTAACTTTGAAATTAAGAATGACGCAGGAGTAGCAGGAGGGGCGAACCCTATATTATTTTCTAAAAACGCTAATTTTACCAGCACTGAATTAGTAGAACAATGCGGATTCGTAGTAGGAAACGCCGTAAATATAGACGGAACCTTAAACGGAGGCCCAGGGCCAAGTAATAGAAACGCTATTATTACAGGATTAGCAGTAGGAACAGGAGGAAACGCAGGAAATTTACAAATTACCTTAGGAAGTGTCACAGGTGGAGCGGCTATTACAGCAGTAAACGCCTGTAAAATGAAAATTATTAATTCTAATAAATCATATACAGTTAAGAAAGCAGAATTAAAATTATTACAGGTTTTACCAACTCAACAAATGTTAAAAGCCACAGCGAAAGAAAGTCAAGTTTCATATTTAAGTTATGATTTATTTTTAGATACTTTACCTACTAGCAGTTTATCTCACCAAACAGAAATTACCTCAGTAGCTAATAGAGCAAAATCTATATTTTCAGTATTTACTAATACCGCTACTGAAACAGATAATAACGAAAAAGGATATTATACAGGATTAGTTCCAAATAACGCAGGAGATGCGAGGTCTATGAGAATGAATAGTATTCAGTATTTTATAGATAATAAATTATATCCATTACAGGATTATAATCCACAGAGAACACACGATAAAGTTCAAGCTCATAACGAAGTTATTAAGGCGTGGAGTTCAATTAATAAACCCTGTAAAAATTTAGGAGATAGTAAAGGAAGTAATATGGCCGACTATACAAATACTTTTATTGTAGCTCGTGAATTAGCAAGAGAAAATATGGTTTATCCTCTTAAAGGATCAGAAGCAGAATTAAGAACTAAATTTGACGACACCAGAACTTTTAATAGTAGAATTTATACTTATGTATTTTCTGAAAAAGTAGTCAACGTCGCCAATGACGGATTAACAGTAATTCTTTAATTTTTTCTTTTTATTTTCTTTATTTAATTTTTAAAAAAAAAATATATTATTAAATTATAAAAATAATATTATGCCTGTTTCAAAACAATATTTTAGTATTTCGCCAATAAATAATATACCTGTTTCCGTATCAAGTGGAGGCGGTGTAGATACTTATTCAAATGGTTTTAGATTTCAAGGAAACCCTACTATTAAATTTTCTATCCCTTCTTCTGAAAGACTTTTAGAAGTAAACGCTTTAAGACTTACAGGACAATTTATCGTATGTAATGACAGCAAAACAGGAGCAGGAAATATAGATAAAACTAATATTAATGAAACTAACGGATTAAATCTTTCAGTAGCAGGAACAGCCAACCTTTCACCATACGGAGGAGTTCATAACGTTTTAGATAAAGTAGTAATTCAAAGTAAAAAAAGTAATACTGAATTAAGTAATCAGACTAATTATTCTTTATTCGCTAATTTAAAACAAGCTCACCAGAACAACTCAGACGATTATAATCAGGTTCCATTATGTAGAGGTTTAGCTTCTGGCGAAAATGGAAGATTTATAAATAGAAGAATTAATATCGTTCCTAATGGAACTTCATTAGATCTCACAGGAAACGGCGGAGCCAATAATAAAAATGTAGGACAACATTTTAGTATTAAATTAGAAACTCCATTTTTAAATAGTGGAGATATTCATTTAGGACAGAACTTCGCTAATGGTTTAATGATTACATTACACCTTAACACCTCCGCCGCCTGTTTCTCTCAGGCTTTTAGAGATATGGTGACCTCAGCAGGAGGACAGACCGACGCAGATATAAGCAATATTTCATATATTCTTAAAAACCTAAAAATGGAAGGAAGATATATAGTTCCACTTCCTCAGGAATTAAAGGCTTATAATCCTGTTATGACTATGAAAGATAGATTAAATTTAATTAATGATATTCAATCAGACAACGACAGTAATAATTATTCACCAAACCTTAATATGGTTTCTTCTTTTGTAAATGTAGCCTTAGACGAAGACCAACAAAATAACTTAGTTTTCGAACAGAATAATTATCGTCTTCCTGTCGGATATAAACAAAATACACAGAGTAAAGATAGTTTAAGATTTCCTTACGATTACGCTATACCTATGGTTCCTAATTTTGAAAGTCCCTTAGATAATCCTTCACCATCCGTAACAGGTATTACAATAGGTAATTTAAATCAAAAATATTTTATTCATGGTGACGCAGAGGTAAGAATGTTATTTAATAAAGCTCTTAACGGCGGAGCGGAAAGCAGACATTCAAGCGGAAATATTGATTTAACTAATAATAATTTAAAAGAAGATTACGAAGTAAGAGGGGCGACCGCTAATACAACAGGCGTAGGAAGTCAAGGTTTCCCTGACGTCTTAGGATTAGGAGCCGATTATTCTTATGGTGTAGGAAACTTCCAGCAGTTCTCAGGATCAGATTATAACCTTAATACAGAATCAGGAGTTAAGACCTCTAATACTGATTTACCTTCTTCAAGAAATAATAAGAATGAAGTATTACAAACTTACGTAAATCACCTTTCACAGATTAACTTAAATTCATTAGTTAAGACTATGTAAATAATAAAATATATAATTATAAAAATGGCTAGTTTTCATACAAAAACTTTTATTAAACACGACGATTACATGACTCCTAAATATGCCTGGGAAAACATAAAGGATTTTATACCAAAAGATAAAATAATATGGGAAGCCTTTTACGGTGACGGAAAATCAGGAAAATATTTAGAAGAATTAGGGTTTAAAGTTATACACGAAGAAATAGATTTTTTTAATGAAGATAGAGGAGATATAATAGTTTCTAATCCTCCATTTAGTTTAAGTAAAGAAGTTATGGAAAGATTATTTATTTTAGATAAACCTTTTATTTTATTATTTCCTAGTAGTAAAATTAATACTTCTTATATAAGAGAATGGAAAAATAAAAATTTACAGATTATCATACCAAGAAAAAGAATTCATTTTATTAAAAATGGAAAAGAGAAAACTAATAAATGTAATTTTGACTGTTTTTATTATTGTTACAAAATGAATTTACAAAGTGATATTATATGGTTAGAATAATTTAATTTTCTTTAATATATTTTTTAAGATCTGCGATTCTTCTTTTTAATTCTTTATTTTCTGTTTGATAATAAATTATTCTTTGTTTTAATTTATTAACTATATCGTCTAAGTCTTTTAATATTTCTGTATCTGTCATATACTATATTAAATTTTTTTTTTTAATAATTAAATACTAATCTTATATAAAACTACTATTAAATAATATTATAGTCTTATATATAGTTAAAATTAAGCTTATTTAAGTATTAATTAGTATATATTATTAATAAAAAAGGATATATTACTATTTAAAGGATTATATATAAATTTATATATAATCCCTTATATACTTATATATAGTAAATATATAGTTATATATACTTAAATACCCTAAAAATCCTTAAATACTAATATTATATAAAATTAAAAATTGATTTTTTTTAAAACTACTTAAAGATTTCTAACCTTATATAATTAAGAAAAAAAAATCTAACCTTATATATAATATGAATAACAATCAAGAAATCATTATCCCTCCTCCTCTTCAATTCAGAAATAAATCTGTATTTGTTTTATGTAATCCTAAAAAAATTAATTTTAGAGAAGAACTTAAAAGAGTATATAATAAAGTTATAAAATATGACACAAATCAAAAAAGATATTTAAGGGGTCAATGCGATTATTACTCCATATTCGGTCAGGCTTCAAGAGATCATAATAATAAAATACAAATAAGAAAAGTATATAAAGATATTAATAATATATTTTTTTATAGTATCATTAATCAATATAAAGGATATAACATAGGATTAGAAAAAAACGGAGTTGAAGTCTTATTTATTAGGTCTTCTAAAAAAACAACAGACGGAAAAATAAAGGAATTTTGTCGTCTTAAAAATAATGGAGAAAGACACTGTATAGGTATTACAGTAAAAGAATTAAAAGATATACTAAAAATAAATGGTGTAAAAGGTTATTCTAAATTTGATAAAAATTCATGTATTAAACAATTATTAAAATTATAATTATTTCTTATCTTGTTTCTCTTCTTCTTGTTCTACTATTAATTGTCCCTGTGTTTCTTGAATAGGTATATCTATTCTTAAAATGACAGAAGAATTACTTTCTAAATCTGGCGTAGTTAAATCAGGTTTTAATATTCTTATTTTTATTTTATTAATTATTTTAGGGTTAGTAATTGTATTTATAATATCCTGAGTTGAATAAATAAAATCTTGATTACTTAAACTAGATTTAGCTACAACTCCTAAAAGGGCTATGGGATCACCATTTTTAACAATATCGTTATATCCGTCTAATATATCAGAAGTAATAAGAAAATATCCTATCTTACTTAATATAGGTAAATTATTAGCTACTATGCTTTGTCCTGCGGTTTGTATAGGAATCATAAGCGTAGATTCATAAATAGAACCTGTAAATAATCCAGCGTTTCCTACACTGCCTACCCCTTTTATAGTATTAGCGTCTGCGAGAGTAAATGTCCTTAAAGTTCCTGATTGTAGAGCGTTGGTTACTGGATTTGTTATGGGGTCGTCTTTTGTTCCTATATTTGCTGGTGGGGTAGGGAAATGAGCGTCACACATTAAAGTGGAGATCTGCTGAATAATTGAACTATCCATATAAGAATTTGTAGTAAATCCTGGAAGTGTAGTAATTGTAGGAGAATTATAATATCTTATTTTTTCAAAATTTTCAGAGTTATTCAATTGTTCGTAGCTAAAACCGAGTCTAGACCATATCGTTTTTTTCCATGTTTCTATGGCTTCTTTTTCTTCATTAAAAAAATCTTTAAATTTATATTTATTTCTTACTACGTCTGCTGTTGATATACCTTTTTTAGTTCCGAATTTTAAAGCTGTATCGTAAGCGAAGTTATGTATTATTATTCCTCCTAATCTACTAATAGGATTACTTAAAGAAGAAAACAATAAATCTTTTGAAGTTTGATTAGTTATACCTTCTGAAAAATTAGTCTTTGAAAACTCAGTCGGTCTTCTGAAAAAAACTCCCTCTTTTCCACTTAACGCCATTGGGTTAAAGTGTTGGTCGTGGGATGGAAATAAATAAGGAGTATGGAGGCCTGATAATTCATAAGCCGAACTTTCAGAATTATAATCTAATGTAAAACCGCTGGTTCCTACGTAGTGTTGACTAAATAAAGGTAAATATTCGTCGTCCCCTGCTGGATCTTCTCTACGACTAAATAACTGACAGAAAGCCGAGTTTCCTATTCCTGACCCTGCTCCATTATTAAATAATATTCCTGTTCCATCATTAAGAGTAATTCTTTCTTGTCTTATTGTTTCCGCCGAGTGAACGTCTACAAACATATATTTTTCGTGAACTGGATTAGTAACATTAGGTAAAGCTCCTGGAAAAGTTGTAGCTGGAATATCTACTTTTTTTAATGTTGAAGAATTAATATTTTGAGTTGTAAATTCTCCTTCTACTATTCTATCTTGAATTGGATTAATTACTTTATTAGTTAAACTTTTTCTTCCGTTTACTTGGTCTGTTATTAGATCTGCTAATTGTGATATTCCATATACTCCCTTTTTTATTTCAATAGTAGAACTTCCTATCGCTACTTCTGCTAAACTTGTTCCAGCGTTATGGACGTAATCTAATAAAATTAATGGTTGTTCTGTCCCTCCTAAAACTTCTACTTTATTAATTTCTCCTTGTGAAAGTGTATTAGGTGCGTTTCCTGCTGATAAATCTAAAAGTCTGTTTCTCGTATCTTGTGCTGGTGTGGCTGGGGGATGAGTTGTAGAAGTGAAATTACAATTAAAATATATTGGATTGTCATAAGCCGTAGGTCTGTCAGGAACATTATCCGAAGTATCAGTTTTATAAAACATGTATTTAAAAGTTTCTATTATATCTTCTTCTATTTCTATACTATCTCCTGTAATCCCTTGTTGGTTAATAAATGAAGATTGAATAGAAACCTGCGAACCTTTTGATAAAGTTAAAGATTCTTTTAAATCTACTGTATACTGTGAATTATCTAAATTATCTTTATCGTTAGAGTTTGCTTTATTACAATCTATATAATAAGTATTCATTATATATTTATATTATTAAAAGAAAAAAAAGAAAAAATTTAATAATTAGTAACTTACGTTTACGTTAGTTCCATTAGGAGTAGAAACAACATTTACGAAACGTGATAATGTGGCGTAGTATGATACATTCATAGCCCTTTTATAGTCTGGATTTGTAGCGGCGTTAGAACAGGGTCTACGCCTATACTGAAATACGATAGGGTGATTATTGAGATCGGAAGAGCA
>Ga0209348_1001489_pt1 | contig 11353 bp, 12 predicted proteins | sample ETNvirenome_2_30_FD_184065 | JGI IMG/M metagenome (GOLD analysis project Ga0209348, IMG submission 184065) | Marine viral communities from the Pacific Ocean - ETNP_2_30 (SPAdes) (version 2) | ecosystem: Environmental > Aquatic > Marine > Oceanic | place: Pacific Ocean | collected 2013-06-22 | reverse complement strand
GGTGAAGGTGCAGGCGTATCTTTTGACGAAGCACAAGAAACTTTCACAGCTCGTTACACTCACGAGACTGTAGCTTTAGCATTTGCTATCACAGAAGAAGCTATCGAAGATAACCTCTACGATAGATTAGCTTCTAGATACACAAAAGCTTTAGCTAGATCTATGAGTAATGCTAAACAAGTAAAAGCTGTTGAGCCTTTAATCAACGGTTTACCATCGACTGCCACTTTCAAAGGTGGAGACGGTGTTGCTTTATTTAGTACATCTCACCCTACAGTAGCAGGTACTTTTAAAAATACTTTGTCTACTCAGGCGGATCTTAACGAAACTTCATTAGAGCAGTCAATGATTGACATCGCTAAAATGACAGATGAGAGAGGTCTTAGAGTTGCAGCAAGAGGAGTGAAAATGGTCATTCCTTCAGAGCTTCAGTTTACAGCTGAGAGATTAATGAAATCTCAAGGTAGAACTGGAACAGCTGATAATGATATAAATGCAATCGTTTCAATGGGAATGGTTCCTCAAGGATACAGAGTGAACAATTACCTAACTGATTCTGATGCATTCTACATCATTACAGACGTGCCAAATGGCATGAAAATGTTCAACAGAGCTCCATTGACAACTGCAATGGAAGGTGATTTCGATACTGGAAACGTTAGATACAAAGCTAGAGAAAGATACTCGTTTGGAGTATCAGACCCTAGAGGTATCTTCGGCGTAGAAGGTGCGTAATAACTAAATTTATGGGGCCGCCTTAAAACGGCCCCATTTATAAATACAAACGGTGAGATATGAAAAAATTCAGAGTACAAATATCTGCATATAACATGTATGCAGACTTCATTATAGAATCTTTAGACGGCCCATTAGATATAGAAAACGCTATCATTGACAGATTGGGAAAATCTGATATAAAATGGGAGTCTCTTGGAGAAATGCATGATCCAAGAGTAAACAGAATAACTTACGAGGAAGTTATAAATGGAGGCGATAATGCAACAACTGGAAAACCTATATTCTCAAAAGAGAGTGTTGGATCTAGAATGGGAGCAGGAGCATCTGAAAGAGGGTAGATATACTCTCAACATGGTTAAGATTGACAGAAAAGTCAGAGAAGTTCTTAGCCACATAAGAGCAGCTGAAGCAGAAAAAGCTCATATGAAAAATAAGATAGAAGATGCAGCCCCTCAAGTTTCTGTAGCTACTTAGTAAAAAGCTACATCGTTGAATAAATTCAATTCACATTACAGGCTCTCTTGCGCTCTATAAAAAATTGTTGTATAAAAGTCACACTATACAAAAATTAATTAAATTAAATGTAGACGCGTATAGTCGACATTCCCTAGGGACTACATTTAAAATATCTAGGAGGATATTAACATGGCAAATACAACTTTTTCAGGTCCAATAAGATCTGAAACTACAGTTAAAACTATCAGTAAAAACTCTTCTACTGGAGCGATTACTGAAATCATTACTATGGGTGATGCACCTGTAGCATTAGGAGATGAGAATAAAACTCTTGACGCTGCAACACATAGCGGAAGAACTCTTGTAGTTCCCGCAATTGGATCTAATAGAACAATTACTTTACCTGCACCAGTTGCTGGTCAAACTTACAAATTGATCTATGGCGGCGCTGCAGAAGAAGCAGAAAATCTAATTATCGTAACACCAGGGAATACTAACTTTTTCATTGGTTGTATCGTTCACTTAGATTCAAATGCTGATAATACATCAATTTATTCTAACGGAAGCTCTAACTCACAGTTAACTCTTACAGATTTTGGTTGCTTTGAAATTAACATTGTAGCTAAAGATAGTACAAATTACTTTATTTGGGGTTATGCAGAAAGTGCAGATGCACCTGCATTCGCGAATCAATAATAACTAACTTTAATTAGAGCGGGGCTTTGGCCCCGTTCTCTAACAGGAGAAAAACATGGCAGACGCAGTAACAAGTCAAACAATAGTAGACACAGATAAAAGAGCAGTAATTAAACTTACTAATATTTCAGATGGAACTGGAGAAAGTTCAGTTAAAAAAGTTGATGTATCAGCTTTGAATACTAACGCTCAAGGCGAAACTTGTACTAGAGTTACAATAGATCAAGTTTGGTATGACGTTGGTGGATTAAGAGCAGCGTTAGAGTTTGATGCAACTTCTAATGTTGTAGCATTAGTTTTAGGTGGAAGTGCAGCAGCAGGTAATGTTCAAGGACATTGGGATTACAGATCATTTGGTGGGATTAAAAATAATGCTGGTTCAGGTATCACTGGTGATATTGATCTAACAACACATGGTCATACAAACCATGATCACTACACTATAGTATTAGAATTAAGAAAATCATATTAGGAGGTAACTGATGGCCAATACAACTTCCGGCACAGTTACTTTTGATAAAACTTTTGCTGTAGATGATTTAATAGCAGAGGCGTACGAGAGAATAGGATCACAAGTAACTTCTGGGTATCAATTAAAAACAGCAAGACGTTCTTTAAACATAATGTTTCAAGAATGGGGTAATAGAGGTTTACACTATTGGGAAATAGCTGAAACTAATATTGATTTAATTGAAGGACAATCTGAATATATATTTTACAGAGAAAGCGGTGATGGAACAAGTTCTAGTACAAATGCAACATCAAATGTTTATGGGGTTGCAGATATTTTAGAGGCAACTTTAAGAACTAGTAGAACTTCTACATCACAAGCAGATCAAGCTTTAACAAAAATAGATAGATCAACATATTCTGCATTATCTAATAAATTATCTAAAGGCACACCTTCACAATATTTTGTTCAAAGATTTATTGATAGAACTACCTTAACTGTTTATCCAACGGCAGATTCATCTAATGCTTCTAAAGATTTACATTTTTATTATGTAAAAAGAATACAAGATGCAGATTCAACTTATACTGATGCAACAGACGTGCCTTATAGATTTGTACCTTGTATGGTATCTGGCCTTGCTTTTTATTTAGCACAAAAATTTGCACCAGATAGAATACAAGCTATGAAAATGTATTATGAAGATGAGTTTGCTAGAGCTTTATCAGAAGATGGTTCTTCAACTAGCGTTCATATAACACCTAAAACTTATTACCCAGGAACATAATGGCAAGAGGAAAATATTCAAAAGCAATATCAGATAGATCAGGAATGGAGTTTCCATATAATGAAATGATGAAAGAATGGAATGGATCTTTAGTGCATAGATCAGAATATGAAAAAAAACATCCACAATTAGAACTAAGAACAAGAGGTGCAGATGCGGAAGGATTATTTGATTCAAGAGTAGACCGAACTGAAAATGAAGTTGTTGCAATCTTAGGTCCAAATCCATTTGAAACTATTGCATCTAGTTCTGGTATAATAAATGTTTTTGAAAAAAGCCATGGAAGATCCACAAGCGATACAGTAAGATTTAGAGGGGCTCCTTTTACTTCTGCGTCATTTAAAAATCCTAGAAATTTCGATGGAATTACAGGATCTAATGTGGCAAAATCCACTGGCTACTCAATTACAGTTGGCAAAAGAGATTCAAGTGGAAACATTACAAATACAACAGATTTCTATCACTTTACTGTAGACACAGATACTGCTACAAGTGGTGGTATATCAGGAGGAGGCAATAGTTGTTCGGCTGGTCCAGCAACATTGAGCGCATAATATGGCAGGATTAAGTGCATCAGGATTAAAAACACAAATAAAAAGCTATACAGAAGTTAGCTCTACAGTTCTATCTGATAGTGTTTTAGAAAACATTATTTTAAATGCACAATATAGAATTTTTAGAGATGTACCTATTGATGCTGATAGAAAAACATCTACGGGTAATTTTACATCTGGAACAGGAACTGTAACTGTACCAGCAGGAGCAGTATTTATCAGAGCAGTGCAAGTTTATACTGCAACTGGATCTACTTATACTGGTGCTAATACTTACTTAGAAAAAAGAGATTTAACATTTCTAGAAGAATATATTTCAGCAACCACATCTACTGGAACACCAAAATATTATGCAATGCTAGATACAGGAGCAACTGGAGAAAGCTCATCAAACTCTGGATCTATTATTGTGTCACCAACACCAGGTAGCACCTTTGCTTATAAAATACATTACAATGCAATACCAGCTTTATTGGAAAACAATGACACTAATTATATTAGTTTAAATTTTCCAAATGGTCTGCTATATTGTTGTTTAGCAGAAACGTATGGTTTTTTAAAAGGGCCTGCAGACATGTTACAATTATATGAACAAAAATATCAACAAGAAGTACAAAAATTTGGAGGCGAACAAATAGGTAGAAGACGAAGAGATGACTATACAGATGGTACAGTCAGAATACCAGTCAGATCACCTGCACCTTAAGGATTAAATTATGGCATCAACATTTTCAGATCTCGGTATAGAACTAATGGCAACTGGCGAAAATGCCGGTACATGGGGAACAAAAACTAATACTAACTTACAAATCGTAGAAAAAGCAATTGCTGGTTACGTAGAACAAGCAGTAACTAGTGGTGGAACAACAGCGTTGAGTATTACAGATGGTGATACAACAGAGTCTACATCAGTCGCTCGTCACGCAGTTATAAAATTAACAGGTACAATATCAGGTAACTCTATTGTAACTGTACCAGACTCAATAGAAAAAGTTTATGTAGTCGTAAATGGAACTTCTGGATCTTACACCGTTCAATTTAAAACAGCATCGGGAACTGGTGTTACTTTTGGAGCTACAGAAAAAACTACAAAAATGGTTTTCTCTGATGGTACAAATATAGTTGACACTGGTTTTGCATTAGGAGTTGCTGCAGATGATATTTCAACTGGTGATGCAGCGGTAACAATAGGAACTTCAACTGGTGATATTACAATAGACTCACCTGCTGATATTGTTTTAGACGCTGATGGTGCAAATGTTACTATTAAAGATGGTGGCACAACAACATTAGATATAGTTTCAAATGGTGCTACAGATGTAACACTAGATGCTCCTGGCGATATTAAACTAGACGCAGATGGTGGAGATATATTTTTTGTAGATGGTGGCACAACAATTGCAACACTATCAAATTCTTCTAGTGATTTTGTTATTACAACAGGTGTTCAAGATAAAGATTTTATAGTTAAAGGTGACGATGGAGGATCAGCTATAACAGCATTAACTTTAGATATGTCGGATGCTGGAACAGCAACATTTAACCATGATGTTATTTTAGCAAACAATTCTTTTATACAATTTGGTGACGCTGGCGAAAATATAGCTGGAGATGGAACTGATTTAACAATTACTACTAGCAATGATTTTAAAGTAGATTGCGCTGGTGATATTGTTTTAGACGCAGATGGCGCTGAAATTGAGTTACAAGATAATGGCGTAGACTTTGGTAGATTTATAAGACAAGGTAATGATTTAGATATCAGAGCAATGATTAATGATGGAGATATAACTTTTCTAGGAAGCGATTCTGATGGTGGAGGACTTATTACAGCTTTAACTTTAGATATGTCTGAAGCAGGGGCTGCTACTTTTAATGATAAAATTATAGCAACAGAATTAGATATATCAGGTAATGTTGATGTAGATGGAACATTAGAAGCAGATGCATACACTCTTGAAGGTTCATCTTTTTTTAAAATTGGCGGAACTAATTTTACAGATAGTGTTTTATTTGGACACGCAACCTCAGGAACTTTAGATGCCGCTATAAGGAATACTGGTGTAGGTTCTGGAGCTTTAGATGCTTTAACTTCTGGCGATAAAAATACAGCAGTAGGAAGAAATGCTGGTGGAGCTATAAACACTGGTTCAAGAAATGCATTACTGGGTCAAGCTGCTGGTCAAAGCATAACAAGTGCAGAACAAAACACAATCGTTGGAGATTCTGCTATGACTACAAATACTTCAGGTGGATTTTATAACAGTGCTTTGGGTGTAGGAGCATTAGCTTCAGTAGATAACGGTGATTATAATGTGGCTATAGGTTGGCAAGCAGGTGATGCTTTAACATCAGGAACAGGAAATGTAATAATTGGTGCAAATGCAGATGCTTCTAGTAATACTGACAGTAGACAATTAGTAATTTCTGGTTACGATGGTTCAACAACTACAACTTGGATTCAAGGAGATAGTTCTGGTATTGTTACTTTTGCAGACGATATTTTAATTAAAGATGATGGCACAATAGGATCTGCAACAACTGCAAATGCAATGACTGTTGAAGCAGCAGGACAAGTTACTTTTGTAGGTGATATTGGTGTTGGAGATGATCTTTTTATGCAATCAGATTCAGCTCAAATTACATTTGGTACTAATACTGAAATAAGATTACAACATGTTCACAATTCTGGTTTAACTTTATTACATACAGCAACAGGTGATGATAGCACTGTAAATTTAACACTAGCTACTGACGAAGCTGATATTGCTGCTGATGATATTATAGGTCAATTAAATTTCCAAGCAGTAAGTGAAGGAACTGGTACAGATTCAAGATTAGTTGCTGCAAGTATTGCAGCTGTATCCGAAGGTGATTTTGCAGCTGATAATAATGCTACTAAATTAAGTTTTAAAACCGCAGCTAGTGAAACAGCAGCTGAGAAAATGTCATTGTCTTCTGATGGTACTTTAACTGTTTCACACGATGTTATTTTAGCAAATGATTCTTTTGTACAATTTGGTGATGCTGGAGAAAAAATAGTAGGTGATGGTACAAATCTAGAAATTGACTCTAGCGGCACTCTTACTCTTGATGCTGATGGTCAAATTCATTTAGATGTGGGTTCTCCAGATTTTACTATATCATTTAAAGCAGATGGAAGTCAATTTGGTCATATTAAGAAGAATGGAACTAATTTTGATTTAAAATCGTCTGTCTCCGATACTGATATAACTTTTAGAGGAAACGACGGTGGATCAGGTATTACAGCAGGTACTTTTGATATGTCAGATGCTGGTACTCTTATATTAAATCACGATCTTGTAATAGCAGATGGTGGACAAATAGGTTCTGCCTCTGATACAGATGCAATGGCAATTTCATCGGGTGGGGTTGTAACATTTAGTCAAGCACCTGTTGTACCTATAGGTGGTTTAGATATAGACGGGGCAACAGATATTGGAGAAGATATTGTAGATGCAGATTTATTTATAATAGATAATGGAGCAGGAGGAACTAATAGAAAAGTTGCTGCTTCAAGGATTAAAACATACGCTGCGGGAAGTGCAGCAACAATAGGAAAAGCTATTGCAATGGCGATCGTATTCGGATAAAAAGGAGATAATATGGCAACACCAAATATAGTAAACGTAGCAACAATAAATGCAAAAAATGCAGCTGCTAAATTGACAGGCACATCAAGAACCGAAGCAATTGATGTTCCAGCCGATAAAGTAGCAAAAATAAATACAATCTTAGTAGCAAACGTCGATGGGTCAAGCGCTGCTAATATTACAATAGAAGTTAGTATAGATAATGGATCTAACTATGTTGATCTTGCAAAAACTATTTCAGTTCCAGCAGATGCAACATTAAGTTTTTTAGAAAATCCAATATACTTAGATGAAACTGACTTATTGTATTTTACAGCTTCGGCTGCAAATGATTTAAGTTATTTTGTTTCATATGAACTATTAGACGACGCGTAGGAGGTTTTATAGGCTATGGCTAATGGCGGAATTATAGGACCAGTACAAGAAGCAACGTGTTCACCAATTTCAGCAAAAGTAACTTCATTTACTTCCTCAGGAACTTTTACTGCACAAGCAACTGCTAATGCTGATTATTTAGTAGTAGCTGGTGGTGGCGGTGGAGGAGGATATAGAGCTGGTGGCGGTGGAGCAGGAGGGTATAGAGCTTCAGGCTTTGGCCCTAGTCCATTAAGAGGATCCGCTATCCCTGTAACTAAAAACACCTCATATCCAATAACAATTGGAGCAGGCGGTGCTGCTGGTTCAAATTCGGGAGGAGCCGCTGGTGATGCTGGACCTCCAACAGGTGGTTCTTGTTGTGGCTCTGGTGGTTCAAGAGGTAGTAATTCAGTTTTTTCTTCGATTACATCAACAGGTGGTGGTGCAGGCGCTGCTTATAGAAATACAAACGTTCAAACTAAACAACCGGGAGGAACTGGAGGATCAGGTGGTGGTGGCGGCACAGGCGAAGGAAATGTACCTAGAGCTTGTGGTGGCGCTGGTAATACTCCACCCGTTAGTCCTTCTCAAGGAAATCCTGGAGGAGGAGGTGGAGGCCCTGGTAATTCTCCCTCAGGTGGTGGCGGTGGTGGAGCAACTGCTGCGGGCTCAAATAATCCTAGTCCTGCTGGTGGGCCAGGTGGACCAGGTGGAGCAGGAGCACCTAATACAATCACTGGATCAGATGTAACATATGCTGGCGGTGGAGGTGGAGGCACACACAGTGGTGCAGGCAAGCACGGAACAGGAGGAGCAGGTGGTGGAGGAAATGGTGGTAGTCCAGGAAGTCCAGGACCAGGTTGTGGAGTTGCAGGAACAGTTAACACTGGTGGTGGTGGCGGAGGTGGAGCAAACTCTGGTAATCCTGGAGGAGCAGGTGGAGCAGGTGTTGTAGTTATTAAAGAACCAGAATCAACTCAAAAAATAGCTCCTGGAGTATGGAATATTAATGAAGTATATGATCAAGTAAAATCAGGAGTATGGAGTTTTTAGAAAAAATTGACTAAATAAATATAATAATATAAATAAACATAAGGATAAATTATGGCACATTTTGCAGAATTAGAATCAAAAACCGATCCAACAGGTTTTACATCTGATACACATTTAGTTGTAAAAAGAGTTGTGGTTGTAGATAATGGTGTTGTTCCTTCAGATGAACACGTTGATGGAGAAACATGGTGTATTAATTTTTTTGGTGGTGGTACATGGAAACAAACTTCTTATAACAATAATTTTAGAAAACAATACGCAGGCATAGGTTATATCTATAATACATCAAAAAATAAATTTTTACTACCGCAGCCTTTTGCTTCATGGTCACTTGATTCAAGTGACGATTGGAAAGCACCTATAACTTATCCATCGGTAACAGACGATGGTGAAAGCACCCCTTCATGGTTTTATAGCATTTATTGGAACGAAACAGCTTATAATTCAGATAATACAAAAGGTTGGAAAGCAACTAAATCAAACGACGAATCAGAAACCAAAACTATATACGATTGGAACGGCACAGCTTGGGTGTCCGAATAGGAGACTTAAATGGCTAGAACCAACGGTGGTATAACTGGAAAAAAAAACACAGCTTCTTTTGGGAAATGTACGGTTACTTCATTTACATCATCAGGAAATATTTGCACAACTGCAAACACTAAAATTGCTCAAACTTTATTAATCGCTGGTGGCGGCGGAGGTGGAAAAGGTAGAGCAGGTGGAGGAGGTGCTGGTGGTTATCAAGATATAGAAATAATAGTTTGTGGATCAACTCAATATCCAATAACTATTGGCGGTGGAGCGTCTGGAGCAACGGACGTCACTGCATTTGGAGGTAACGGTTCAAATTCTACAGCTTTTGGATCTACTTCTACTGGTGGAGGTGGTGGTTCTAGTAATTGTTCTACTGCTCCTCCATCTCCAGACACATTTAATTATGGGGGTCATCCAGGAGGTTCAGGTGGAGGCACTGCAATTTGGAAAAGTAATCCTTGTCAATCAGGTCGAGGTAATACGCCACCAACAGATCCACCGCAAGGAAACCATGGAGGTTCTAATCCGATAGGGTGGAACTCACCAACCCCTACACTTGGTACAGGCGGTGGTGGCGGTGCTGGTGCTGTTGGCGCAAATGCTTTAGCTTGTAATGTTTCTGGAGCTGGAGGAGCAGGCGTAGCATCAAGTATTACAGGATGTTCTGTGACTAGAGCAGGTGGTGGTGGAGGTGGAAACGATAATTGTAACACTGCTGGTTCGGGTGGATCAGGAGGAGGTGGTAATGGTGGTGTAAACGCTGTGGGATCAAATGCTACAGCAAATACAGGATCAGGTGGCGGTGGTGGCGGTCGTAATGCTGGAAGCGGAGCTGTATCTAATGGTGGTAACGGTGGTTCAGGAGTTGTAGTTGTAAAAGAATTAAGTAAAGCGAGTGGTATGTGGAATTTAAAAACACACTTTACAGCTCAAACAGCTGGAGCATGTGGAGCTTCTATATGGCCTAAAAAATTATTAACATTTACATTAAATTATCTCGTAGTCGCTGGTGGTGGCGGTGGTGGTAATGGTACTTTTAGTAGAAATGGTGGAGGCGGTGCTGGTGGTTATAGAGCCACTGGTTATGGACCATCTCCTTTACGAGGATCAGCTATAAGTCTGTCAAACATAACTCCAGGTGTTACTTATCCAATAACGATAGGAGCAGGGGGAAGTGCATCTGCTTGTGGATCAAATTCAGTGTTAGGAACACCTTCTGCAATAACATCAACAGGTGGTGGTCACGGAGGACCAGCAACTATTAATGGTGAACCAGGTGGATCTGGAGGTGGTGGTGGATCAGGTCACGGTTGCTCAATACCAAACCCTAATCTTTATGGAACAGGTGGAACAGGAAATACTCCTCCTGTATCTCCTCCTCAAGGTAACGCTGGAGGAAATGGTGGTGCGGCAAATAACGATGGTGGTGGTGGAGGTGGTGGTGCAACTGCTGTTGGAGGACCTACTTTTCCTGGTGGTGGACCAGGTGTTGGTGGAGATGGTGCACCCAATACAATTAATTCATGTGGAACTCCGTTTTCAATAACAGCTTTTGCTGGTGGTGGCGGTGGTTCTAACGCTCCAGGTTCAGTTAGAGCTGGAGGATGTGGTGGTGGTGGAGCTGGTGGTAATCCTAGCACAGCTGGAGTCGCTGGAACTGCTAATACAGGTGGTGGCGGTGGTGGAGCTGGATCACCTACAACTGGAGCAGCTGGCGGATCAGGAGTTGTAATAGTAAGAGCACCTGGAGATGTAACACTTGCGGCATCACCATGTACTAACGCAGTTGCAACACATCCAGGAGGAGATAAATTAGCTACTTTTACAGTTTCTGGAACATTGACAGTTACTTAAAACTAAGTATAGTGTGGTAAAGAAAGAACATGCAATTAACAAATTATTATTGGTATTTTAAATCAGCTATTCCTCATAGAATTTGTGATGATATCGTTCGTTATGGAAAATCTATACAAGATCAAATGGCAGTTACAGGTGGATTTAATAATGAAAAATTAAATAAAAATCAAGTAAAAGATTTAAAAAAGAAAAGAGATTCTAATATTGTTTGGATGAGTGATAGATGGATATATAAAGAAATTCAACCCTATGT